>Ga0315284_10007262_pt1 | contig 15817 bp, 12 predicted proteins | sample YL17G09_16_MG_FD_203696 | JGI IMG/M metagenome (GOLD analysis project Ga0315284, IMG submission 203696) | Sediment microbial communities from Yellowstone Lake, YNP, Wyoming, USA - YL17G09_16 | ecosystem: Environmental > Aquatic > Freshwater > Lake > Sediment | place: USA: Wyoming | collected... | reverse complement strand
CATCCCCGCTTCTGTGAACGCTTCACTCCGGATCTGGAAGCCGCGAAAAGCTGCCCGGGGTTCCGCTCGCGGTTCGAAGCGCGCGAAGCGGGGGTATTTGCCCAACTGCCCGCCCCGCTGTGGGTGGTGTTCCTGCTGACGCTCATCGTGGGCTGTCTCACCGCCGCCGCCTGGTTCATCGATCCCTACGGGCGCTATTTTTTCGGCAATCCGCTGGACCTGCAGGCGAACGTGCCCGCCGTGGTGACCACCAATCAACCCTTCACCGTCACGCTGCGCATCACCAATCTGCTGGAGAACGCGCGCAGCACGCGGATTTACATTGAAATCGGGGAGGAATATGTGAACGCGGCCATTCCCGGCCCGGCGTTCCCCCCGCCGCGGAAGGTCACCTACAGCAGCAATCGGTTTGTGCTGGAATACGGGCCGCTGGGCCGCGGGGCCGTGCTGCCGGTGCGCCTGCAATTCATCCAGCACAAGCTGGGGGAGGCGAAGTTCGTCGCGCGGGTCTACGCACCGGGCAACCACCTCTCCCATGAAGTGAATACCACTATCTTCGCCCTTGGAGGCCCGCTTGACGAGAGCAGGGGAGGGAGAGTGCAATGAGCGTGGAAGATAAACAACTCCTGCGCGAGCTGACGCGCGAGATGAATCGCCGGAGCAACCTCGATATCAGCGATATCCGTCTCGGCGTCACGCGCGGCGTGGCCTACATCGGCGGCATCATCCGCCCGTCGCTGGGCGAGATAATCGATCCCAAAGTGGACACCGAACACATCAAGGAAGCCGTGAAACGCATCCCCAACATGAAGGACGTCATTTTCGACGCCAGGTTCGAAATCTCGACGAAACGATGACCGATTTTTCCGTTGACACCGTACACCGGCAGGGCATCCTGTTCATCCTGTCCGGCCCCTCCGGGGTGGGGAAGGACACCGTGCTGAGCCACGCCCTGCCGCACCTGGGGACTATTCGACGCTCCGTGTCCGCCACTACCCGGCCGCAGCGCCCAGACGAGCGCGACGGCATGGATTACTTCTTCGTATCCACCGAGGCGTTCGTGCGCATGATGGAGGGCGGCGAGCTGCTGGAGCACGCGCCGGTGCACGGCTACCTCTACGGCACCCCGCGTACGTGGGTGCTCGAACAGTTGCACGCCGGCGCCGACGTGGTGTTGGAGATCGACGTGCAGGGCGCCGTGCAGGTGAAGACGAACTTCCCGGAAGCCATCCTCATCTTCCTGGCGCCGCCTAGCTGGCGGGAGCTGGCCCGCCGCCTGCGCGAGCGCAACACGGAGGGCGAGGCGAGCATCAAGCGCCGACTGGAGAACGCCCGCCAGGAGCTGGCGCGCGTTGACCAGTATGAATACCTGATTATCAACGACCGCGTGGAGGAGGCGTCCGCGCGGCTGCAGGCGATCGTGACGGCGGAGCGCTGCCGGCCGTTTCGGCAGGATATCAGCGGATTGGTGGAAGAAATAGTGAATGGGAATTAAGTTTTAAGTTTTGAGTTTTGAGTTATTCCTACTTCATTAAGTTTGTCGATGGAGTGAAAAGAGGAAGGTTGGAAAACTGGAAAGATGAAAGTCTGGATACATTTTTGAGCTAACCAATCCATGAGCAAACTTAATGAAGTGAAAATAACTCAAAACTCAAAACTCAAAACTCAAAACTCGACCATTCATTCGGAGACGATGCATGGCAACTGATCCGGCACAATTCACGGTGGTCCTTGGGGTGACCGGCAGCATTGCGGCCTACAAGGCGGCGGACCTGGTGCGCAAGCTGCGCGCGCTGCGCGACCCGGAGCACCCGGAGCGGCAGGTTGCCGTGCGCGCGGTGCTCACCGCGGCGGGGGCGCAGTTCATCACCCCGGTCACCCTGCAGACGCTTACCGGCGGTCCCGTGTATCAGCATCAGTTCGTCTCGTCGGAGCAGTGGGACGTGGAGCACGTGGGACTGGCGGACGGCGCCGACCTGCTGCTCATCGCCCCCGCCACCGCGAACGTCCTCGCCAAACTCGCACGGGGCTTGGCCGACGACCTGCTCTCCTCCGTCGCCCTCGCCTGCACCGCCCCGCTGCTCATCGCCCCGGCGATGAACGTGCACATGTGGGAACACCCCGCCACGCGGGAGAACGTGCGCATCCTGCGGGAGCGCGGCGCGGTCTTCATCGGCCCGGGCGAAGGCGAGTTGGCCTGCGGCTACATGGGCCGCGGCCGCATGGCATCGGTGGAGGAGATTGCCGCCGCCGTCGAAGGGTACTTCCTGGGTCGGAGCGCGGGCAGCCTGCCCCGATCAATCGGGGTTCCGTCCGCGTGCGACCTGCGGGGCGTCAAAGTTGTCATCACCGCCGGCCCCACCCGCGAGTATCTGGACCCGGTGCGCTTCATTTCCAACCCCAGCACCGGCAAAATGGGCTATGCCCTCGCCCGCGCCGCCCGCGCGCGCGGCGCCGAGGTGACGCTGATCAGCGGTCCGGTGGCACTCCCCGCGCCGGAGGGGGTCACCGTCGTCAACGTGACCACCACCGAAGAGATGGCCGCCGCCGCGCTGCGAGCCGCAGAGGGCGCGCAGATCATCATCGGCGCCGCCGCCCCCGCCGACTTCGCCCCCGCCGAGACCGCGCCGCGGAAGCTGAAAAAGGCAGGCCGAGACAAGCTCGACGTCGAGCTCCTCCCCACCACCGACATCCTCGCCGAGCTGGGCAAGCGGAAGAAACCCGGCCAGCTCCTCATCGCCTTCGCCGCCGAAACGGAGAAACTGGAGGAACACGCCGCCGAGAAACTGCGCAAGAAAAACGCCGACCTCATTGTCGCCAACCCCGTCACCACCCCGGACGCCGGCTTCGCCGCGGATACGAACCGGGCGGTGCTGATTTATGCGGATGGGCGGAGGGAAGAGCTGGAGCTGCAGACGAAAAGTGAGATGGCAAAGAAGATTATTGACTGTATTATTAGCATTTACTTGTAATTCGATATAGTTAAGTTTGGTGTAGGTATGGATTAACTATTATTGGGATTCGGCGAAAGGGGTCGTTATATGACTACAAACGGAGTTGAGACTAGAAGAGATACGCTTCGAGCTTTAATAATCAGTTCGATATCTGATGAAAACCGCAATGGTAATGTTGATTACTATATTGCCCTTGCTTTCATGATAATTACTCTTCTAGCTAGTGCACTAGCTGCATTAGGTGGGCTAGCCCTTGGCTTTACTGCGAAAGTAACAGGTTTCATCGCATTATTCCCAGGTATTATTGCCTTTGCAGAGACTCAGATTAAGCTTCAAGGAAAAGCAAATTGGCATTATCGTAAAAGGAATGAGTTAGAAACAATCAGACAAAGACTCGATTACCAACTTCCAACGAATATTACTGCTGATAATATAGCGGCTATATCACGTTCATTAAGTGAAATAACTTTAGCGATGCAAAAAGAATGGGAAGATAAATTCTCACTCAATTGGATGAGCTTTCACCGAAGAGGTTAAAAATAAGGAGCTTTCGCCGACCATCCCCGGAGCGTCCGTTTGGCGACGTGATCCCCTCCGCCCCGACGCGGAAGAACGAGCGAGATCTGGCGCCGCATCCGAGCCTGAAACCGCAGGCCTTTCTGAGGCAAGTAGTGCGCGCAGTGCTGCCGCTGGGGGAAGGAATTGTTCTGGACCCATTTGCCGGCGCCGGTTCCACACTTGCCGCCGCGGAGGCGGTCGGTTATTCCAGCATCGGGATTGAGATCGACGAGCGTTACTTCGACATGGCGTGCACGGCGATTCCGAAGCTCGTGTGTTTGCGCTAGTACCCGATCAATGACGCGTCATATTACTTTTTCCACCACCCGACGAGTAGTCGCTTCCCGCGATCTGAGCGCCGACGTCCTGTCGGCGCGGATTATTTGGCAGGCTTTCCTTCCCAGGGTGGCCCCGATTGCATCGGGGTAAACTTTCCGTACCACCCTGGGCTATTGACTTTTACCCTTTCAGGGTCAGATTTCGCATCCCCGCGAAATAGCATCAACGGTCACCTTGCGCATATCATATTAAGCCGGTGCGATCCAGGGTCACTCGTCATTAACCATTGGCTAGAATGTGCAGTTTATTCGCTGCTATAGAATAAATTCCTTGCCGCTTTCATCCCGCACTTCTGATACCGATTGTAGGCTTGCGCCGCGCGTTCCTTGATGGTGTTGCCGCTTTTGCCGGCGATCCAGGCGTCGAGGGCGGCATGGAGGGTGTAGGCTTCGGGGCACATGAGGTTAGTGGTGAGGAGGAGGGATTTGGCTTTCAGGTAGGCCAGCCAGGGCTGGAAGTACTGTTTGCTCATGCAGGCGAGGATGATGGCCTGGCGGCCTTGCACCCCGCGGGTGAGGGTTTTGGCGTCGATATTGAAATCCATCAGGCCGTCATGCCCGACGTAGGCGACCAGGTCGGCGCCGCCGCAGGTCGCCGCCGTCTTCCCGGCGACCTTCAGCATGCCCGCCTTGCCGCCGCTCGCCGCCGAGAGGAAGTCGGTCACCGCGCGCTTGATCTCCTTGCCCTGATAGGCGTCGGCCACCAGCAGCACGCCGGTCTTTTTGTGCTTGAACACGCAGCGCTCGAGCACGCCGGTCGCGGGCTTGCGGAGGGTGGCGAGCAACGTCCAGTCGGCGCTTTTTCGGAAGAAGGTGCGCACGCCGTACATTGCGCCCCAGTACAGGTTCCCGTTCGGGTCATCGCCGTTCCCCAGCTTCGCCGAGATCGGGACAATCCCTTGATGCGCGTTGTCCGCCAACGCGACGAACACGTGCACGGTCCGCGTCCCGGCGTCCGCCGCAAGAGCGAGGCCGGCGATGAGGCAGAGAAGAAGCGCGTGACGGATGCGCATGGCAAGAGCCTCCTGCATTGGTGTTTGATTTCATTGTAGCCCGGGGTGAGGAAGGCGTCAAAGCCCGGTCCGCAGCCGGGCATGGTTAGAATCCCGCACTCAAGGGAGCGGCTTAATCCATCGATCCTATCAGCGTGAATGCTCCATCTAAAGAGAGACATTGATATGCTTACCTAATCGATGGTGTCAGTACAATCTTTATGAAATCTTTATACCCGACCAGCAAAAAAGGGATTGACAGGATTCGGATAACTCGGATAATGAGAAAATACACATTTTTCAAAAGATTCCCAGGAGGGATGTAGTGTTTTCCTCAACACGGATACGGATCATGATGTTTCTCGTTGTCCTGACAGGCGGATGGACGCTCCCGCCGGCCTCCGCGCAAGACGGCGCGCCTCCTCCGATCGCCACGATTCCGTCCGACGGCTTCAACATGAAGGTGGCGGAGCAACCGACGCCAGACCAAGTGGTAGCTGTCCTTGAACCTCCAGCCTTCAACTGGTTTGCAGGCCGATTCACGAATCTTCCAACCGATAAGGAGGTGACTATCGGCTTTTGCCTGGAAAGTGAGTCGGCTGCCGCACAACGTGCGGATGTGACGAAATGGAACGGCCTTCGCTCGCTGATGACTTACGGAAACCCTGATGAGTATGAGGCCTATGAGTGGTTTTGGAAAGACGCAGATGGAAATTGGATCAGCGGCGACCCGTTGAAGTCAGCTGCGGAAAAGCATGCAGGGACCGGAAGAACACCTCAGCAACGGGTGATTCCGCCGGAGATCGCTGAACAATTTCTTTCCGCGGACGGGAAATACTGGTCGCCCTGGCGGGAGATAGATCAATCGCAGACGGTGGAAGCGCTTCAACTATTTCGGATGAAACACCATTTCAGCTATTCGACAGCAGCGGTGGCGATGCGGATACCGTTTACCTATACCATGTTCCAAACGATTATAGCGCGTTTGAGAGGGAAACAGTTACCAGGCGTATGGATTGATGAGGTAGGGTTGACACCGGAAAATAGGAAATTACAGATTATCCGGATTGAAGGGGAGAAAGCGATAGGAAGGAGAAATGTCACAGTTCTTGTGACCGCTCGCGAGCATGCGGTTGAGCATGCTTCGAGCTGGGCGTTATATGGAATGATCTCATCCCTACTGGATCATTCGGTGTCGGATCCTTGTCGAAAAGGCATTAACTGGTTGTTTATCCCGATACAGGATCCGGAGGGCAGCGCGCACGCATTACATAGTAATCGGACCAATCTGTTTGAAAACTACCAGAACCCTCACAGCGAAGCGATCAGTTATGCAAAATATTTCATCGATTACGTTAATGCCGGAAATTCTCTTGACCTATGCTTGACGCTGCATAACGTCGAGGCAAATGAATGCCCGAATATCTTCTGCCCACTCATTCCGTATGAGGAATATTTTGCCCGCCGGGTGATCGATATCAACAAGACGGTCTTTTCGCAACTGGCACGGCAACAATTCCGTACGGGTGCTCCGGAACAATGTTGGGGAAGGGTGCAACTTATCTTTCGTCTGAACACCTGGTGTGCCTTACGATTTACCGGACTGGATCTGGCCTATGAAGTCAACGATCGCTATCCGGCAAAGCGCTTGAACCAACAGGATATGGACGCATTGGGCCGCGGATTGATCGATGCGCTCACATCATGGATAACCGGTGCCGAAGGCATCCAGTGGCACAATCGGGTATGCAAATCCCTGGAGGTGCGGCGACTCGAGAGGGAGTTATACTATCTGGAACATAATCGGAATCCGGAAGGCAGGACCAATTATGGTCTGCTGATTCAGGGATTCTGAGATTGGCTTTACCTCATGCTCAAGGCAAACATCAACAGTGTAGTGCTTTACAAGCCGTTTTCTCAACAGCTTGTAAAGAAATGGATCCACGGCCTCTGGCACGGGATCACTTGTTAGCTCCGGCTACGCCGGGTTAGGAGGTATACTATGAACAACAAACGGTTACTGGCATGCCTGACGCTTGCCCTGGTGGCGCTGATGCGTTGCACTATCTGTCAGGCAACCCCCCTCACAGTCATATGTGAGGAGAGGATGAACAGCGGGCACTTCGATGACGACAATACGGCAGTTGAGATTTCCGTTGACCCGGAGGTATATTATTTTGTTCCAGACCCTCCCGATCCCAATCCCAATTATGTTACCGTGAAGGTCGAAGTGACGAGCAATTCAGACGGGGATGTTGAAGTCACAGCCACCGGTCATTCAGGGGTATGGTGGCTTATTCACCATACCGCTCAGACCGGTACGAAAACATACACGAAAAATTTCTATTTTTCCGCTCCTGGCGACTACACATTTATCGCTTCCTATTATGTGCATGTCGGCAGTAGCGTTATACATCATACAATTAGTACGACATGTCATGTGAAAGGTTATCCGGTTGGGACAACGATCGATGTAGCACAACATGTTTTTTTTGGAAAGGGTAATTGTCTTGCTTGTGGGCGAGCAAATTCTTATATTGCTCAACAAGGTATGTATATTTATGTGACGACTTCTTATTATGGCGTAGTACATATCAATGGCTGGTCTCGTTATAAACCAGTTACAACATGCATATTAAAATGTGACTGGTGGCCGGGTGTGCAAGGGGATGGAACATCGGGTGTCGATTACACAAAAGATTTATCGATTCATGACGATGATGAGGATGTAGGATCGCTTTTTTATTATGGGAGAATAATGCGTCAGGATAATACGACATCGTATGATTCGGAACTCTTCTATTGAAGACGCGCGTGGTTTGTCACATTTTAGCATGTTAACCGTCATAACACTCTATTCGGCAGTTGAATAGGCAGGCGAGCGTCTTGATTCGTGCCGACGCCATTGTCCGTATCGAACAATAGACATGGGTCTTCTGTCCACGCGGTGGTTTCGCGAACGAACCACCGTTGCGTTACGGCATGGGCACTGTGAAAAGCATCGAGAAGGCTTTCCTGCCTATTCCTCGAGCGGGCATTCTTTCAGTATAGCGAATGCCACGTGATCTATCGATGCAACTACCCACTGCGCGAGCCGGCAGCAGGGTATGCAGGATATGGAGTAAACCGTGAAGCCGGTCTTTTTTGTGATCTACATTGTCACTTCACTCATCGTATTCGGTTTCTCGCTCACCCCCAGCTTATCAGCGGAGAAACCCGAAACATTGTTATCGCTAAAAAATGAGCTAATAGTGATATTGCTGCAACAACTCCGGGAGGATGACACCTATTTACGATATGAGGCTGTAAGAAAACTTGGCGAACTGCATGCACAACAAGCAGTAAAACCATTAATTGCATTATTGCAAGACCAGGAGCAAAAAGTACGATTATATGCCGCACATGCCCTTGGTCTCATAGGAGATCGTGAAGCCGTCAAAGGTTTAATACAATCGTTACAAGACAAAGATCCCGAAGTCCAGACTATGGCGATTCAGGCATTGGGGAATATCAAGGATCCTGCGGTTGTTCAAGTATTAGTGGAATGCAGTATAAGTAAAGATGTCGAAAATCGATTACAAGCAGTTGTTGCTCTGGGGAATTTCCATGATGATGCTTCCATTACTGCACTCATCAAGGCTACGAGCGATGCGGATGAAGAGGTTCGTAGAATTGCGGTCGGAGCCATCGGGAATATCAAGGATGAGAAGGTCACACAGTTTCTTCTCGCAAAACTGAAGAGCAACGAGATCGCCGTGCAGAAAGCAGCGATGAATGCCTTGTCGATTCGTGGTGATGAACGTGCCATCGATCCGATCATCGAGATTCTGTTAAAGCAGAAGAATAAGGAGATTACCCGCGAAGCGATATTGTCGCTATGCCGTTATAAAACACCGAAGGCAGCACAAACGATTACCCGGTTTATACAAGAAGGCGACAAGCAGTTTAAAACAGACATCATTAAGGTATTGCGTGAAAGCGTTGGGCCAGAGCAGATATCACTACTTGGAGCTCTCTTATCGGACAAGGATGAAGGCATTCGCCTGGATGCTGTAATATTACTCAACCGTATTGATTCGCGAGCAGCGACTGAAATGTTGCTCACGGTGTTAAGTGATAAACCGAAGATAGCCACGGAAGCATTGGAAGGCATTGGTTTCCTTGGCACGCCATACGATATTCTGAAAATTGTTCCACTGTTGAAGCATGAGAATGTCAGCGTCCGAGCCGCTGCTGCGCGAACGTTAGGATTGTTGCAAGAAGGGAAGTCGATAGATCATCTCGTAACTTTGTTGAGTGATACCGATGATGCCGTCGTGGATGAGGCAATACGAGCACTGCAACGCATCGGAGATGCGCGAGTCGTCCCTTCACTCATGAAACTATTGGATGCCCAAAGTGCGAAAATCCGTAAATGTGCTTTAACCGCTTTATCCTCTTTCCGGGATTCACGGGCAACCTCAGCGATTATCGCCAGACTATCGGACAAGGATACGACGGTCCGCACTGCCGCCATTCTCGCATTGCAGGAGATAGGCGATGGAAAGGCGGTGACATCAATTCTGCAATGCCTTGAAGAAAACAATGAAGAGGTAATAATCCAGGCGTTGCATGCATTACAGGCATTCGATGACAACAGAATCATCAAACAGGTTGCCGTGTTAATTGACAACGATAATATCGATATTCGAAAACAGGCTGTTTTATTCCTTGCTGAGAAACACACAACACTGGCAATTTTTTGGCTGCTGAAAGCGCTGAAAGACAACGAGGCAGAGATACGCGGCCTGGCAATACGGTCGCTGGCAGATTATGAGGATAAAACTCCAGTTGCCGAGATTGAAAAATATATTAACGATCCCCATCCGATGGTACGTCTGCAAGCTTTATTCGCACTTGCACATTTAAAGAATGAGAAGGCATATAATGCACTCCTAGAATATCTTGCGAAAGATCCGGAGAATACAACCGAATACCTTACTGCACTTGCTGAATACGGTGATCGAATAATAGAACGATTACTCGAAGCACTCAAGGATCAGCGTGAAGAAGTGCGTCGCACAGCACTAGTATTATCCGCCAGACTATTAGGGCAGCAAGCCCTTCCATACTTGCAGACCGCCTTTCGTAATGGAAGTGATCGTGAGCGAACACTGGCCTTTATACAGATCTGCAAGATCAGTACTGACGATACGATGCAATATGTCAAAACAGCATTGCTCGATAAATACAGTGAGTTACGGCGTGCTGCCGTATTAGTAATAATGCGTTCGTATCCGAATGCTTCCGATCTGTTGATCCCAATGGTCTCTGACCAGGATTTAGCAGTAAAATCAACAGCAATATTTGCATTAGGGAAATGTAAAAATGCCAACGCGGTAGATATGCTGCGCAAATGCTTGGACTACCAGGAGTTGTGTCAAATCGCTATGGATTCTTTAGGGGAGATAAATGGTCCGGACTGTGTAAAAGATTTATTGAATAAAGCAAATAATAAAGAACAAAACATACAGAAACGTGCCATTACTAATTTAGGAAAGATTGATTCGGTTGAAGCTACAAATGCCTTGCTTCAATTAGCGAAATACCAGAGTTCCTTCATTCGGTCGGAAGTGGCAAAAGCGTTAGGAGCAACTCGTCAAATACAAGTTATAAATACACTTTGTAATTTAATGAATGATGACGTTGAGATCGTTCGTATCAGCGCTGCGCAATCTATGGGTAACTTTAAAGATGCTCGCTGCAGCAAGTTGCTGCAAAAGGTTTTAAACGACGAGATATCAACAAAGGTTCGGTATCATGCAATATTATCGTTAGGCAACATTGGCGACCTTTCTGCCGGTGATACACTTATTGCTCTGGTAAATGATCCAATCCCCTTCATTAGAAGTGCTGTTGCATATTCCCTTGGAAAATTGCATGTAGAGAAACACCTGGATGCACTCGTCGCCATGACTAACGATCCGGATTATACAGTGCGACGTGAAGCAATTATCGCTTTACGCTATTACCCATGCGAAACAACATATAATACATTATTGTCAATCTTTAAACGCGAAAATCGTTATGATTTACTTTCTTCAGTTATAGATTCCTTAATGGCATGCAAAGAAACATCGTTCAATGAGATTAAAAAACAATTGGTAGGTAAGGATGAACTCGTAGTCGAATACTTATTACACTCACTTAATAAGGAAAAACTAGACAATAAAGATAATCATGATGAGAGAACGATCAAGTATTTCGGAAGAAATTAGATTGCCTCCCGCTTTAACGCATGGCAGAACCGGGGCTAACCTTCAAATCTTTATGGAATCTTTATATTCTACCGGGCAAAAAGGGATTGTCAATATGCTGTTCGAGCGTATACTGAGACAAGCAAGCACAGTCCGGCGTCTTCTCAGGAGGGATGCGGTGTTGTCCTCAATACGAATAAGGATCATGATGCTCCTCGTCGCCGCGGCAGGCGGATGGATCGCTCTGCCGGTTTCCGCGCAAGACGGCGCGCCTCCTCCGATCGCCACGATTCCGTCCGACGGCTTCAACATGAAGGTGGTGGAGCAACCGACGCCATACTATGTAGTTACCACCCTTGATCCGCCGGTCTTCAACTGGTTTGCCGGCACTTTTACCAATTTGCCCACCGATAAGGAAGTTACCATCGGACTGAATATGAATGGAATGGACACATTCGGTGGGAAAGCTGATGTATCCAAATGGGCGCAGTTATGGCCGGTGATGACTTTTGCCGATCCGAACAGGCGCGAATCATACGAATGGTTCCAAAAGGATAACAAGGGCCGCTGGGTATCCGGCGACCCCCTCAAGCAGGGAGAGGCCAGGTTTGCCGGCACCGGCGAAGTCCCGAATCAGTCGGTGATTCCCGCGGATGTCGCCAAGGACTTTCTTTCCGCCGACGGCGCCTATTGGCAGGCATGGCGGGAGGTGGATCGTGCCGAAGCGGTCGCTCAGTTGAATATCTTCCGCATGACACAACGGTTTGCGCATCCCACCGCGACCGTCGCCATGCGATATCCTTTTCCTTATGCCTTACTCCAGGAGTATATCGATGCCATTCGCTTACTGCAATATAACCGATTCCGCATTCGGGTGGTCGGACAGTCGGCAGAGCATCGCGACCTGTATGCCATCGAGGTGAAGAGCAGTCGGTTTTTTGTGAAACAGCCCGGAACGCTGCTCCTCTACGCCAGGGAGCACGGCACGGAACCGGATGGCAGTTGGGCAATCGTCGGAATTCTCAATGCCGTGCTCGACGGCACGCTCGAGTCCTGGCCGCGCTTGAGCTTGATCCCCATACTCGATCCGGACAGCGTTGTCGCCTGCCGCTACGAGGGGATGATCAACTCATTCGACCAACTGGATATGACGCCGGAGTCCAGAGCACTGACCGCGTATGCACGCACTCTGAAGGACGATCACCAATACCTGGACACCGCGGTCGGCTTGCATAATGTCGAGTGCGGCGAAGCCCCGAATCTCTGGATGCCTCATGCCGATTTTATGCGCTGGTGGGCGATTGAAAAGATCAAGAAACGCATCGAAGACAGCGCGACTGCCAGGAAGTATACCATATCATCCGGCGTGCGGGAGATGACGTTTCAAGGCAATCGTTTCGAAGGATGGGTGGCGGATAAGCTCCACACGGTCTCATTGCTGTATGAATTGAACTCGCGGGCGCCGAATGCTCGACTCACCTTGAAGCGTCTGCAAGAAATCGGCCCATTACTCGTAACCGGCGTTGATGAAAGCCAGTTGCGCGATGAATGGATCGGCGAATTCCGCCGATTTTAATATGAAACCTGCTAAAGGAGGCAACAAATGAAACGAGTGTTATTGAGCGCCATGTTTTTCTGCATGGCATGTCTTGCGGCCTGGGCCGATAATCCGAACCCCATCGCGATTATCGATACCCCGGAGGACAGTTTATCTGTTGAAGGCTCGATCGAGATCAAAGGGATTGCCGGACCATCGGGCGGAGCCAACCTTAACGATCCCAAAGGTTGGAAGTTGGAATATGGAGCCGGAGACTCACCGACCACTTGGACGGAATTAACACATGGTCATTCGCCTGTCGGATTACTGCCGAATACATTTGCACCATTTTACACGTGGGACACAACTTCAGTATCAGATGAAACTTATTGTGTTCGACTGACGGTCAACGATAGTGAGGATAAGACGGCGACCGACACGCACAAATACTATGTATCAAATGGAATACAGTAACTGATGACACGGTCTATACAGGTGACAGTATCGCAACCTTGGGACGCAATCCATGGTAATCAATAAATAATGATATTACGGGGAAGACATAGATGTATAGCCTTCTTCCCCGTAATATCTGCGCGAAGGAGGGGAAATATGAAGACTATTATCGTTTTATTATTGGTTCTGCTCGCAGGATTAAATATCATTGCGGGAACCGATACATTTCAGCTTGACGAGTTATCTCAGAATGACTGGAACAATTATATCATAGTAATTGCAGATATTGCAGAAATGAATGACGGTAATATGACAAGTATAACAGTTAAAAATATGCTACATGGTCCCTATATTAAGCCGGATACATTGATAAAGGTTAGGTTTAATCCGCTTTGTCAACCTTCCACTCCTGGTAAATATGCATTAATATTACAAAAGAACGCAGAAATATTAATTTGCGGTTATAATAATATTTTATTAGGACTAATTAATAATTTCTATAAAATATTACCGCAAAGTCAAGAAGAAATTGTTGATTTATATATTATTGTAGATACTGCAAGGATATCTATATCTGCTTTGAAATGGCAACGATTGAATGAATTAAGTGTGAGAATGAAAGATAGTCAATTAGTGATGAGATATGTGATAGATGCTCAAGTGCTCTTAATGAAGAAGGTAAGACAAGAATGGTTAAATACATTGATATGTATTTTAACAAATTATCATGATTATTCGATATCGGTTATTATATCTGCCGATAAAACATATATCACAAATGGAGGTGAGGAAGGAAAGCAATGGTCAATATCAAACGATCGTAAATCATTATTCACCAATATAATTAATAAAACAGATAAAGATAGTCCGGAATATTCTTATATTGAAAATAATTTACAGACAATCAAATAAATAAATTCATCGAGAAATTTCGCTGCGCCTCGCTATACTAGAAGGAGATCGATGTTGCGCATCACTCAGTCGATTACTGTTATTGTTCTAATGGTCATAGGCACATTATGTGCAATCGGTGGGACAGTTCGATACAATCTCGATACTGATCCAGCAAAGATCGATCAGTTCATCATTATCGTCGGGAATGTGCCGGAGAAGAGTAAAAATACGGAAGTCAGGCAAGTAGCTGTCGAACGTGTCCTTAACGGTCCGATATTGCGCAAAGGTCAAAAAGCATCGATCATGTTCGATAATGACAACGATCCGAAGGCCGGTTATTATATATTAATCCTGGAATATAACAACGAACAGTTATTTTTCGGTTATAATCGGTTGATACTCACTCCGTTCGTTAACGATCTTCCCCTGACTTCCGCGGAGGATCCGGTGATTAACGATGTGGCGCTGATCATCGATACCGCAAAGATTACCGTGCCGGGATTGAAGTGGCAGCGGTTACAGGAGATGGCTATTCAGATGAAGGATCGTCCGGCCGTGATGTTGTATGTCATCGACGCCCAGTCCAATATCGTCCGGCAGACACAGCAGGGATTCATCGATCTGCTGACTCGAATCCTTAATCATAGCAGCGATTACCCGCTCGCGGTTGTCGTTTCCGCAGATAAGACACTTATCAGTCAAGGGGCGGAGGTTGGGAAAAAGTGGGAGTCGTCGGCTGAGCGAAAGGCAATATTCACTGATCTCAAGATGAATACGCCCAAAGACGACCCGTCTTATCCGTATATCGAAAACGTGTTGCGCGCCTTCGACAAGTAAATGTCCTGACTCCGCAAATAATCAGGGATGGGGATAGCCATCGCATCTTTATGAAATCTTTATACGCCGGCTGTTGCTAAACAACATGGCGGGTGGTATAGTGAGAACGGCGATTGAACAGGATGTCCGGCGCGCAGCATACGAATGGTTAACATCCTGATCATATCCCAGGCGTGGTGAGGCTGATCCCGTTTTCCTCATCGCAGGTCGCGCGGTGCGATGAGGACGCAGTCGCCGGATCGTCTCACCATACCGCGATAGTCATGAAACGAAACTCGTGAAGATAAAATCTTACGGCGGTGAAGCCTGAGGACGGGTTCACGGCGTCAATATATGACAGCAATCCGAACCCCTCTCAAGCTTCACGAACCGATGGAAAGGAACGCCCATGCGCAGCGGCTTCAGGGGGATTCTCGCACTGCTTCTTCTCGCCGGCGGACTCGCCGTCCGGGCGGCGCCGGGGGAGGTGTGGGTGGATGGTCGGTGGAACGGACCGGCCAATTGCGGGGGGCACACCTGGCAGGTGGATGCCTTTCCCACCATTCACGCCGCGCTCGACGCCGCGGCGCCCGGCGCCGTGGTGACGGTGGCGCCGGGTCGGTATGTTGACCGGCTCACCATCACGAAATCCGTCATCCTGCGCGGCCCGGGCGCGGGGGTGAATCCGAACGCGCCGACGGCGGAGGATCCCTTCGCCGCCAATCCGGCGCGCGGCGACCCGGCACGGGAAGCGATGCTGTTTCCCCCGGACACGAAACTCCACATCACGGAGGGATTCCTGGTCACCATACAGGCGGACCGCGTGATGATCGACGGCTTCACGCTGGACGGCGACAATCCCGCGCTGAAGGACGGCGTGGCGGTAAACGGGGTGGATGCGAATGCCGCGGCCGGCATCGGACGCAAAGACGGGCACAACCAGGAGATCATCCTCACGCACAATATCATCCGGAACTTCACCGCGGCCGGGATATATTTTCAGAACAAGGACCGGAGCATTCCGTTACTGCAGCAG
>Ga0315284_10007261_pt1 | contig 15818 bp, 6 predicted proteins | sample YL17G09_16_MG_FD_203696 | JGI IMG/M metagenome (GOLD analysis project Ga0315284, IMG submission 203696) | Sediment microbial communities from Yellowstone Lake, YNP, Wyoming, USA - YL17G09_16 | ecosystem: Environmental > Aquatic > Freshwater > Lake > Sediment | place: USA: Wyoming | collected... | reverse complement strand
GCACCCCCCTCGACGTCCTCCAAAAAGGCTTCTCGTAATGCCAGAGCCTGAGACCGACTGAGCCCTTTCCCCCGAATATGGCGCTGGAAAATACAGGCGAGCTCGGCGAGGCATGAATGGGGTCAGGTCTGGAAAAATTGATTTTCATTTTTTGGATTCCCGTCCCATTCCCAATAAATAAATATTCCAGACCTGACCCCATTTACCATTCTTGACAATTACACATATCTGTGTAAAATGCCTTTGTGAAACGGCGCGAGCTTGAAGATAGGTTGCGAGAACTCGGCCGGCGATGCGCCCGCCATGGACGCCGCCACGATATCTGGGTTTTGGGCGAGCGGGAAGTTGCCGTCCCGAGGCATCGCGAAATCAACGAGTATACGGCCCGAGCGATCCTGCGGTATGCCGGAGGAGAGAAGACATGAGATTCATTGGCCACGTTTTCAAATGCGGAAAATTCTGGGCGATCGAGGTTCCCATCCTCGACGTCGTTTCCCAGGGCCGGACGAAGACAGAAGCGTATGAGATGATCGCCGATGCGATCGAATCCCTCGTTGATAGGAAGGGATTCAAGGTCCGAGTTTTCCGGGGAGAAGGAGAAGAATTCGAGATTGGGGCTTCGGATCAAACCCTTCTGGCGGCGCTGCTTCTCCGTCGCGAACGCCTGAAATCGGGCATGAGTCTAGCCGAGGTCGCGGAGCGGCTCGGTTCAAAATCGCCCAACAGCTACGCCCGATATGAACAGGGACGTTCTACTCCGAGCATCCAGAAACTCACCCATCTGTTTTCCGCCGTCGCGCGAAACGGGGATTTTGTCCTAACCGAGAGCCGAATCCGAACTTAATGAATGGGGTCAGGTCTGGAAAAATTAATTTTCATTTTTTGGATTCCCATCCCATTCCCAATAAATAAATATTCCAGACCTGACCCCTTCCATTTTTTAGCGCCCGCGCATCCGTGTGCGCACGGCGAACAGCGAATTGCGCGCGGCAATGAATAGGGTGCGCCTGTCCTTGCCGGCGAACACCAGCTGAGTCGGGCGCTCCGGCGTCTCGATCGTATCGATCAGCTTGCCCGACGGATTGTAGACATGGATCCGGTCGGCTGCCAGGTAAACATTACCCTCCGTGTCCACGGCGATACCTTCGCCTCCCTGCTGAACGAAGGGTTTGAAATCGACGAAGTTCCCGTCCGGACCGAGCGTTCCGCTCCACGTCATCACCTCCGCCTCGCTCGTCACGTAGAAGGGTTTGCCAGGCGGCGCGGCCGCCAGTCCGAAGCTGCGCAGCAGGTCGGCGCTTTTGACGCCCCAGCTCATCGCTCCGGTCGCGAAATCACGGCCGGCGGAAATGAAGGTCGTCCCGTCCGGTGATAGGTATTGATACGGCCTCGCGATCGGAATCCCGGTGGCGGGATCCTTGGCGATGCGCCAGTCGCCGACCGGGCGCACAGCGATTATGCCCGGCCGCGGCGCTGCGTCCACGGGCTTCAGCAGTTCCAGTTGCTCCTCGGGCGCACCCGGCTTGAAGGCGTAGACTGTGCCGTTGCCCGCGTACGAAACTACCATGAGGTTGCCCGACTTGTCGAACGCCAGGTTCACGGGATCAAGCGGCGCGTCGCGGACCGTAGAAAGCTGACGGGCGGCCGCGTCCCAACGGTAGATGCGCTGCCAGTGCGCATCCACGAAATAGAAATCGCCCGAAGGGTCAACCGCGCCCCCGGAAATATTGAAGAATCCGCCCGCAAGCTTCTGCACCTTCGCTCCTGCCTCGAGAACCGGCGATGTTCGCTTCGGCGCGGGAGAGGGCGGCGCTCCTGAAAGTGTGAACCAGGCGAATTCAAGCTGCCTGATTTCGATGCCATGGGTCTGATCGAACACGGCGGCATCGAACGCGACTTTGCTGTTGCTGTAACAGTGAATGTTCCGAAATCGAATGTTCTTCGAGTCCGATACCTTGACTGCGTAGGGGAATGGCTGATAGGAGCTGATGACGCGATAAATGTGGAAGTTCGCAACGGTGATATTGCTGGAACGGTCGATCTCGAGCGGCAGGGCGAAGCCGCCCTCGCCGCGCTCCTCCTCGGTCTGGAGCGCGTAGATCCGCCAGTTCGAGACATTACGGAGTTGCACTTCGTTGCGCACGTGGTGTTCGCTGGACATGGAGTAGATCCGCCCTTCCGTCGAGGTATCCGTCACCAGCATGCCGGCTTGCGCGAAGGTGCTCGGAGTCCAGATATCGAAGAAGGTTCCGCCGCCTCCGGCTGTGACCCAGAGGCTGGGATACTGTCCGTCCCAGCGCCGGTTCAAGTCAGGATCGGCCGTATGCATGTTGTTGTACGGATTCGCGCGCGTCCCGTCGAGATTGTTTGTGCCGTGGCCGCCCAGGAAACGCACGTCGTTCATCATGGAGTCCTTGCCGGCCATCCACAGGGCGGCGACGGCGCGCGGATTGATGCCGTTGGTATACAGGCCGATGCCAATCACCACGTTGGTCCCGCCTTTCGGCACTTCGATCATCGGCTTGGGGCCGCCGACGCCCTGGAAGGCAGCGGTCCGGTCGAGCAGGTCGAGCTGGGTTGCCAATGGATGCAGGCCAATCAAAACGGTGTCCGGTTTGAGCGTGAGCGTGTCGTTGATGACGTAGTAGCCAGACGGCAGATAGATCGAGCGATACTCGGCAATCGCCTTGCGAAATACAGCCGTGTCGTCTGTGACCCCATCCCCCTTTGCCCCGAGGGAGCGCACGTTCACCCAGGTATCGCCCGGCGGAAGCGGCACAAGGTCGGATTTCACGGGCTCCGGCATCGTCTTGAGCAGCACGGTTTCGAACAGGTCTCTCATCACCGCCGCCGCGCCGATATCCGCATAGTGCAGTCCATGGGAGAATGCTATCGTCTCGTACCTTTCGCCCGGCCCGGCGACTTTCTTCCCGCTCTCGCGAAACCATGCGAACACAGGAACGTTGCGGCAGACCACGTTTTCCACATTGATTTCCGTGCGCGCGTTTTGCTCCAGGCTGATGATCAGGGCGGGGCCGGCGATGTCTTCCATGCGCCCGTCCTTGATCCAGAGCTCGTCCGGATGGCCGGCGTCAATCGAGACTGCCGTCGGAACGTTGCGGAATTGGGGGCGAATGAGCGTAAGCCCCGCCATGGTTTCCCGAATCGCTGCCTCGCGCTGACCCTCGAAATACGCGTCCACGGCCGTGAACTGCCAGCCCGGAGAAGGTGTGCGGGTCCAGATGCCGTATTGCCCGCCGAAGAAGCGGACGTCTTCCATCACGTTTCCCGTGTCGTGGACGCCGGCGATGCCGGAGCCGGTGCGGAAATCCATGTGTGCCAGGAACGAGTGTTGCGCATAGGTGCCGCGCACTCCGACCGCACCAGGGTTTCCCGCGCCGATTTCGATGTCTATGTTGCTCATCGCGGAATAGAAGGTTCCGGGGCCGGCATCCGATGGCCGCCCGCCTCTGCCTGCCGGCGCCGGGCTTCCCCTGCCTCCCTGTGAACCCGGCCGCCCGCCGGCAAAGAACACCAGGTAGTTCTCGTTGTTCCTGTCCTGATAGCCGGGCGTGTTGTCGGCGAGCACGAATACCGGCCGCTTTGCGCCATACCCGATCATCCGGATCGATGGCCAGATGTAGATGGTCTTCGTCAGCCGGTACCGGCCCTCCGGGACGAAGACGATCCCCTGGTTCACTGTCTCCTGCACCTTGTTGATCGCTTGCTGGATGGCGTCGCTGTCGTCGGCGATCCCGTCGCCGCGCGCGCCGAAAGCATCAAGGTAGACGGCTTTCGGATCGTTCAAACGGATAGTATAATAAGACGCTGCCCAGGCAGGCGCGGCGCCAAGCAGGATCCAGGCAACCGGGATAACTCGCTTCCACATAAGATAGTCCTTTTCCGTTCCAGCCGGCCTGGAACCGTTGGCCTTCGGATGCTGAGCTGAAGCTTCAACCCATTTTACAGTCAAAATCCGTCATCAATAAAGTCCGGATATTATAGTCACACCTGTATTCAAGACTGAAGACCGCGCAACGCACGGAAGGCGACAAATCCGTCAGAAGCAACCCGGCTCTGGAGACCCTTTACTATATGGAGGGTGGCGGTCTCAGTCTTACCTTGAAGAAACGCTAAGTGCCTGGTCGTACCCTGTCAGGCGTCGAATCCAGATATTTCGGAAAAGCACCGGATTGCCGTGGTTCTGCAGCGTCAGTGGCAGCTCCGCTTCATGGCGCGTGTATTGATGAAGCGTCAGCAGAGCCGTGGGCCCGCTCACCTGCTTCCGATTGTGCACGAGCACTCCATTCCAGAACGCTGTGAAGAAGCCGGGCGAGACGAGCTTGTCGCCATCAAACTTCGGCGCTTCAAACGCAATGTCGTAGGTCTGCCACGCGCCGGACTTGCGGGCGGCGTTCACCAGCGGCGGCCATTCGCCGTAAATCGATGCCGCCATACCGTCCGCGTAGGTTCGGTTATCGTAGGAATCGAGAATCTGGATCTCATAGCGGCCCATAAAAATCACGCCGCTGTTGCCGCGCCCCTGGCTGGTCCCTGCAACCTTGAAAGGCGTGGCGAATTCGATGTGTACCTGGATGTCGCCGAAGTTTTCCCGCGTCGAGATGCTGCCTCCGGGGCCGCTCTCAAAAATCCCGTCATGGACTGCCCATGGTGCGTCGGAGACCGCGCCGTCGCGGGAGCGTTGCACCCATTTCGACAAATCCTTGCCATCGAAAAGCACGGTCGCGTCAGACGGCGGAGCGCCTGCCGTATCTCCCGGAGATACGACGCGGGGCTGGGGTCTGCCCGGATCGTGAATGCGCCACGGCGTGCCCGGGATCTCCGCCAGGTTGGAGTAACCCCACAATTCGCCTCCCGGCCCGAGCACCTGGCCTTGAGTTTCAGCGCCCTGACCTTGTGGTTTGGTCTGCTGGCCTTGGGTGACCTGCGCTTGATGTCGAGCAGTCAAGATCGCACCGGAGCACAGCATGGCCGCTATAAGCAGGACGCGAGGCCACCGCGTTGGCATGCGATATTCTCTCATTCTTACCTCCACACCTCAAAACACGATTTGGCAATTGGTTAATCTGAAAATCGGGGTCGGTATCGGAATGTCCATCGATTCCGATTTTGGACTTGCTGATTGAGCAATAGTGCTCTGAGGAAACGAGGAAGCGCAGGAAAAACGAGAACCGTGGCGCCGCGGGGCAGGCGCTGAAATCGCCTGCCCCGCGGGATGCCGCCATGACGGGTGACATGAAAGGCCGGCTGCAACACCACGGCACCTGGCTAAGCGAGCGCCTCTTTGCAGTACTGCACGCACTTCTTGATTTCGGTTATGACGTCGGATCCCTCCGGCGTCTGGTATTCGTACTCGATGCTGCCCGGGAACTTATATTTATTCTTCTTCATCAGCTGCAGTACTTCTTTCAGCGGCGTCTCGCCCTGCCCCCATGGCATGTTGGGGCCTCCACCGCCTGGGCCTCCTCTGCCGCTCGGGTCGGCGCTGCCCGGGCCTTTGCGGTCTTTCAGATGCAGGCTGGCGATCCGGTCGTGGTACTTCTCCACCAATGGCACCGGAGACTGGCCGTTGACGCCGTAATAATGGCCCACATCGAAGTTCAGCGCGGTATATTTGGACGCCGCCAGCACTTTGTCGAACCCGGCGGAGCCGCCCTGACCGTGGGTGTGGAACGCAATCATCAGCTTACGCTTTGCCGCATAATCGGCGACCCGCTGCAGCAGTTTGTCGTCGGTCGGCAGTTCCATGGTGATGTGGTTCGCGCCCAACGTCTCCCCGACATTCCAGATGTATTCATACTCGGCGTCCGACATTTGCAGGGTGGGCGGCAGTTTGAACGCATAAATCTTTACCCCCGCATCCTCGTAAATTTTGCGGAAGGCCTTGTACTTGCTCATGGGCACGGAGAGCCGCCAGTTTTTCATCTCTTCGGCCTGCTTCTGCCTGGCTGCTTCCTGTTCGGGAGTCAGCGGCTGGCGGCCGCCTCCGGCTCCCCGCTGACCCGGGGCGCCTGCCGCACCGGGAGGACCACCCGCTGCGCCTTGCCTTCCCGCTGCTTGAGCCCCGCCCGGTGGGATTCCGCCTGGTCCTCCAGGCCCTCCGCGACCCGCAGGCATGGGTGCGCCGGCGTATCGCTCTGCCGCGTCACTCATCAGCTCGATCGCGCTGATGCCGCAATCAAGGCAATACTCCAGGACTTCTTGAGCACTGCTCGGCAATGACCGAAAGCTGTATGTGATAGTGCCGATCTGAACTCCGCCAAACATGGAGTTCGGCTTGGCGGCAGCCATCAGCCTCGCCGCAGGAAGCGCCGAAGCAAGCACAATTCCGAATTCTCGCCGCGTAAAATCCATAGCATCTCCTATTGAAAATCAATGGGCATCAGGCTGTAGACTGTTAGGCTGTAGGCTGTTAGGGATTGGGAGAAAATCATGCATCAGCACACGACGCTCAGAGCCTTCGTGTTGGCCGACGACGTCTTCACCCTGATATCTCGGATAGCCAAAGAGATTTTCCCACTAACAGCCTACAGCCTATAGTCTAACAGCCTATAGTTTCACTTCCCAGCCCTTGCGATAATCGAGCTGCAGGAATTTGTTTGCGTCCCTATTGTTGGTAAACAGGCCGGTTTTGGCGTCATAGAGCAGCTTGCCCTCAACGCGGACCGCGGCCGAGCCGAGTACCAGCCACTCCGTGTAGGGCGCGGCAATACCGAACTCGGAGCATGCCGGCACACCCCCCTTGCAGGCGCGAATCCAGTCGCGCTGATGTCCGGGGGAACGGGTCAGGAACTGCGGCGGCAGCGTGTAATCGGCCCAGCGCTCGCCGGGAAGCAAGCCTACGCCTTCACCGCGGCCGCTGGTGCCCATGTGACCTTTCGAGCCGACGAAGATGCAGTTGTAGCCGCTGCCTTGCTGTCCGCCTCCGGGACCCCGCCCCCCTGCTCCGGCCGCTCCACCCTGCCGGGCGCCACCAGCCGCTCCAGCGGCCGCTCCAGCGGCTGCGCCACCCTGCCGGGCGCCACCGGCGGCTCCACCTGCTGCGGCTGCGCCACGCGCCCCGGCCGCGCCCCCGCGGCCGGAGGTGATTTGCGGGCCTGTGCCCGGGATCTGGCGAGCCTGTTCGGCTGTCATGCCGGGAGGCAGATAAGCATCGCCGCCTTCCTGCTGGTACCAATAGACCGTGACCGGCGGCATATTTCCCCGCGCGGCAAAATCGTATTTGATCACAAACAGGTTCGGGAATGTGGTCGGAGGCAAGGGATCTTTCTTGATGCACTCGACGCTGACCAGATACTGCGGATGCAGTTTAAGCCCCCAATTCGCCGGGCCCAGGATGTGGACGCCCCAGTCACCGATCAGGCTGCTGCCGAAATCATAGAAGCCCCGCCAGTTGAAGGGGAGGTAGTAGCCGAAATCCTCATTCTGCATGCCGCCACCGCCGCGGCCTGCCTGGTCTGCGCCTCGAGCACCTGCCCCTGCGCTTGCAGGATCAGCAGCAGCCGCAGCGCCGCGCGCGCCCCCGGCGCCGCCGCCCCTGGCCGCCGCGCGCGCAGCCACGAAGTCCTTGTATTCCTGGTCGCCCGCGGTAAAAGGCCGGAATGCCGCGGTTCCCAGCCAAAGATCCCAGTCAAGCGTGGCCGGGACGGGCGTGGGAGGTGGAGTTTTTGTCATCCCTTGTGGCCAGCTCGGCCGTCCCCTGTAGGCATGAACCTCCTTGACGTCGCCGATTTCGCCCGCCCACATGATCTCGCATGCCACGCGGGTGGCCTCGTGCGAATAGCCCTGGTTGCCCATCTGAGTGGCGACCTTGTACTTCTGCGCCGCCTGATACAGGAGCCGCGCTTCCGACGCAATCCGGGTCAGCGGTTTCTCAACATACACGCCCTTGCCGCGCTGCATGCAATAGACGGCGGCTGCCGTGTGATTATGGTCCGGAATCCCGATGACCACCGCGTCGATGTTCTTCCCTTCCTTGTCGATCATCTGCCGGTAGTCTTTGTATTTCGCGGCCTTTTCGTACCTCTGGAATCCTGCCTCCGCGCGCGCCCAGTCGACGTCGGCCAACGCAACGATATTTTCGGTCTCGCACCCGCGCAGGTCGTTGAATGCCTGGGCGCCGGCGCCGATGCCGGCGATATTCAATTTTTCATTCGGTGATTGGTAACCCAGAAACTTAAGCGAGGGCACCCTGCCGAATCCTCCTGCCGGGATGGCTCCCGCCAGAAGCGCGCCATAGAAAAAATGCCGCCTGGTAATGCGATTATCTGTCATATGGATTCACTCCGATCAATACGAAAGCCTGGTGTCAGGTCTCGAAAACTCAATTTAGGTGTTGGTGAGCCCCGTGTCAGGTCCTGAAATCTACCTTTGCGTGACGCCAAAATTGAACTTTCAAGACCTGACACCAGGACCAATCCGCCTCGTGCCGAGGCTCCGAAACGCAGCCGCGTATCAGAATTCGAAGCGCAGCGAGAAAGACATCTGACGCGGCGCGCGCGCCGATGTGAAACGCCCGAAATTCACGTCGGTCTGCTTGAGCGTGGTGACATTAAATTCAGCCGAACTGTCCAAGCCACTGAACTGTGTGTGGTTGAAAATGTTGTACATCTCGGCCCGGAACCGCAGCGAGAATCGTTCGGGCAGCCTGAGCGGGATCTTCTTGGCGAACGTCATGTCCCAATTGCTCACGCCGGGGCCGGTCATAATGTTGTACCCGATATTTCCGAAGCAGGCGTCCGTCTTGTTTGTATAGCTGCACGGAGTTGGCGGAGCGAACGCGTCGGTATTGAATTGCTTGTAAAAGGTGCGCTGGTCCTTGGGAAGGTTCGGGTCGCCAATGAGGTTGAGCCGGGCGCCATCCATCGAGCCGGTCATCCAGGGGGCCGGTATGGCCGTGGTCGTGCCGGTCCAGGAAAAGCTCGGCGTGTATCGATCCCCGGTTTGGAAGCGGGTAATGCCGGAAAGCGTCCATCCGTCCAGGACGGTACCCAGCACTTTGCTCCCCAGGCGTTTTCCAAGGCCAGGTATTTCGTAGACGTAGTTGATTGCCATGACGTGGGCGAGTCCAGCCGGCCGCTTGCCCAAACTGTCCGCGAAGTCGTTAAAGAGGCCGTATTCCATGGTCTTCGCCCATGTGTACGCCACACTGAACATCAGGCCTTTCGCCATGCGGCGCCGCGCCGAAACCTGCAAAGAATGGTAATAGGTGCTCCCGGCGAAGTCGTTCATAGTTATCGAGCCCCAGCCCTGATATGGCCGGAAGTACACGGTGTCGAGGTTGCGCTTCGGAGTATAGGGGCTCCAGGGGTCTGCGTTTGCCGGATCGTATTGCGCGAATTTCGCATACTTGTTGATGTCACGGCCCTGCCGGGTGTGCCGCCGCAGATTGTTCACATAGGATGCCTCGATAACCGTGCCGAAACCGATGCTCTGCTGGATCCCGAAACTCCCGCTATAGTTCTCTTCCAACTTTTGATCCCCAATGGTCTGCCCGGGGCTGGCCGGTGTAAACGATCCGTTTTTCACCTGGGCCACGCCGTTGATGGTAGTGTAATACAATGTCGAAGATCTGGTCACAGGCGGCTGACCGTTCATACCCATGATCTGGTTGCCGTCCCCCCGATTGAAGAACCGGCCTATGCCTCCTCGGATCGCGGTCTTGCCATTGCCGAACACGTCCCACGAGAAGCCGAACCGGGGGGCAAAACCGACCGAAGTCACTGTGAACAGCGCCAGCGGCAGCTTGGGATTGTTGCCGTCGGCCACTTCCATTCCGTTGTTGAAGTCGGGGCAAACCGTATATCCGCCAACCGAGCAAGGGACAAAAGTGCCAACCAGGGTTTTAACCGCAGTGGCTCCCGTGAGCCGGTCCACGGCTATCTGTATCTTCCCCGTCGCATCGTAGCCGGGGTAGTAGATCCTGGGTGCTTTTTTCGGGTCGTAGCTGGAGGGCAGGAAAGCCGCCGATCCCAGATTGAGGTTCTCCTGCGGTTTCAAGTAGCTCAGCCGTAAACCAAGCTCCAGCGTGAAGCGCGGGTGCACGCGCCAGTTATCCTGCACGAAGCCCTCCCAGGTTCTGAAGACGAAATTACCTACGACTCTCTTCCCCTCGCTGTATGAGTTCACAAGGCCGAGGAAGGCGTTGGCGATGCCGTTGCCCGTGTCGGTCGGAGAGGTGGAATCGTATCCGAAGTTATAGCTTCCCAGGTAGTTACCCTGTCCCCCCTGCTGGAGCTTTGAGGTCTTTTCCCAGTAGATGCCGAGCTTCAAGTAGTGCTTTCCCTTACTCCAGCTGACGTTGTCGGTAACAGAGTTAATGGGGTTGAAATTGGTATAGGGGCGACTCGTGCCGAAACCCGTCTGACTCGAGCTCGGGGCGCCGAAGGAGATCGTCGGAATGTAGTACGCATGGTTAAGAAATCCCTCGCCATTGCCTCCGGGACGGTTTCCTATATCGTTCTTGAAAGAGGGATCGTTTTGGTCAAACCAATGAGGCGGGCTGCCCATCATATTCCGAGCCACCTGGTCTTCGTACTTGGCGTACCAATCCCAGCTGTTCCAACTTTTGCCAAAATTGAACTCGTTCACCAGGCTTCGGCTAATTGAATAGGTCGCCTGTATGACGTGGCCATGACCCGGGTTCGGATGCTTCTCGGTATAAGGCAGCCACTTTTGCGCACTCGGGACGTAGAGATCCATGTTGTAAGAGCCGTCCATGTCGTCGAAATCATTGGCCCACCTATAGGATAGGTTCAGCTTGGAGGTCGGGTACACGTCGAACCGCAACATGTCGTTGCGCCGCGGATGCGGCCCGGTGCTCGTGACCCGGTAGTTGCGCCGGTAAGTCTGACCCGAATCCGTCTCATTCCAGCAGCCGGATATGGGATTCACGTCACAACGGTTTGGCGCCGGGAAAAAGTTGAGTATGGCCAGGCCCTTTGGATCGGCCATGCCGGGGGGGATCTGGTTGTTTGCGAATTGAAGCTTGGTGACGGGATCATAAATCTTGATCAGCGCGCCATTATTATTGTAGCTCTTGGAGAAGTCACCCTTCCGCTCCTCGAGCGTCGGCACTCTGGCGTAGGTGGTGGTCGCAACGGGAAGCTGTTTCGTACGTTCCTGCGAGAAGAAGAAGAACAGCAGCCTTTTATCCCGGTTGAAAAGCTTGGGGATGTAGGCCGGGCCTCCAATCGTGAAGCCATAGACGTGGAAGCGGTATGGAGTCTTGGGTATGTTGTTGAAGTTGTCGAAGAAGCTCTTGGCATTGAACTGCTCGTGCCGCCAGTACTCGTAGGCGCTGCCATGGAACGCCTGGGTGCCGCTCTTGGTTACCACCATGATGGCTCCGCTTGCCTGCCGCCCGTATTCGGCCTGAAAACTGGACGTCAGAACCCGGATTTCACCAATAGAATCCATGTTCGGCTCGTAGTGGATGGTGCCGTTGGACCCAGTGTCCATGTCGGCAACGCCATCAACCAGGAAGCCTACCCTGTTGCCTGCTGATCCGTTAATGCTGATGCCACCGATGCCGTTTGGGGATGTGGTCTCCTGCCCAAAACCACCCGTAACGCCAGGAATCAACGTTACGAATCCGAGCAGATCGCGGCCCTTCAAGGCGAGCATCTGGAGTTGATCGCCAGTGATGGTTGAGGATTTCTCGCCCGACGCCGTCTGAACGGGCGTCGCCTCGGCGGTCACCGTAACGGTTTCCGTTGGGCTGCCCAGCTGCAGCACGATCTTTCCCAGATCCCTCGTCTCGCTGCTGGCGAGAGCTATTGCGGTCTCCGTATAGCTTTTGAAGCCCTGGGCTTTGATAGCGAGCTCATAGGTTCCGGGCAGCAGGCCGCTGAATCGGAACAACCCGGCCTCGCTGGTCTGAGCCTTGCGGACCGCTCCGGTGGATTGATCCGTCAGTTGAACTTCTATTCCGGGAATAACCCCGCCCTTCTGATCATGCAAAGTCCCAACCAGGTTGCTGGTTACGATCTGACCATACATGCTGGAACAAAGGAACAGCAGAAAACAAGTAAACGGCAAGATTTTTCGAATCGACATCACCAAGCCCCTCCTCGGCGGCCACATCGTTGAGTGACTATTGTCGAGCTGGTTCAATCCACTCGGCGAAATATTGGTGCACGCTAATGAGCACTCTTTTAGCCTCAGATTCCCACCGGTGTCAATCTAATTCTGGGGGGGGGCCTAATTCCGGGGGCCTTGATACAAAATCGGCTGAGGCGAGATAGCGCCACACCATGCGTCATTGCAGACCACAGGGGCGCGCGGGCGCGCACCCCCGGGCTATTAACCCGCATTATTCATGAAGCTTCTACTGCGCACGTGGATCAGGCCGATCTGACGGGCGTCCTCGGGCTTCGGACCCTGCGACGTGGTTTTCAACCACGCCTCGGGTCCGAAGCCCTGGGGGAGCCCGCGATCTCGGCCTGCTGCACGCGCTCGCTACGAACCTTCATGAATAAAGCGGGTTAAGGCGGTCCAAGAGTTGATATGCAACACGAGGTGAGGCGCGAAGCGCCGGCAGTACGTATATGCCCAATCACCTCATGCCGGCACATTATGCCAGGCCGATTGCCCCGTCGTTTAGTACAGGATTTCATTGATACGGCGACGTATTTTTCTGGACGCGGATTACCGCGAACAAACGCGGATGGCGCAAGAACGATCTGCGTGCAAACACGCCCGGGGCTTGCCTGCGGTCATCAGCGTCCAAAAAAATACGTCGCCGTATTCATGAACCGCAGCACTTACGGAGCCTTAATCTCGGCAACGCTGACATCAGCCTGCAGGCGGATGTCTCGTGAAGATGAGCCGGCATATACCGTTCGCGAGCCCGCGGCGGTCTGCCATTTGCCGTCCGCGGACGACCAGTACTGCAGCCGGCGCGGCTCGACGTGCAGCGTCAGGCTTTTCGATTGACCGGGCGCAAGGGTGACCCGCTCGAATTGAGCGAGAGCCTTGACTGCGAACTGCGCGCCCTCCGGCGGGCTCTTCGGCGCACCGAGGTAAATCTGGGAAACCTCATCGCCGGCAACCTTGCCGGTGTTTTTCACCGTGATGCTCACATCCAGACCGCCATCTTTGGCGCGGCCGACCTTAATGCCGGAGTATTGAAAATTCGTATACGACAGGCCAAATCCGAATGGAAACATCGGCTTGAGGTTCTGCTGGTCGAACCAACGGTAGCCAACGAAAATGCCTTCCGAATATGTGGTCTTGCCGTCGACTCCCTGGTTTGTGCGCTCCGGGTGTCCTTTCGGATCCTGGGCCACCATTTGGTCCAGGCGCTCCGGCCACGTCATCGGCAGTCTGCCGGCGGGGTTGGCCTTGCCGAGCAGGATGTTGGCGGTCGCAGGGCCGCCCTGATCTCCGGGCCACCACATCTGGAGCACGCCCTTGACCTTGCCGAGCCAGGGCATCGCCACAGGCAGGCTGGTGCTGAGCACGACGACAGTGTTGGGATTCACCGCCGCGACGTCCTGGATCAGCCGGGTTTGCTCGGGAGTCAACTGGAAAACGTCCGGCCGATCGCGACCCCAGGCGAAGACCACCGCCTTCTTCGCTTGCCTGGCCGCGGCGATTGCCGCTTCGTAGTTGGCTTTTTCCTGCTCCGGCGTCACCCACGCCAATCGGATCTGGACTGGATTGCCGAACGGTTCTCCGGTAGAAGTCACCGTCAGCTGATGAGCGCCCGCCTTGGTTTCGATCTTGACGCGCGCGTTATTGAGTTTGTCCGCGGTCGGTACGACGTTGCCCGAGATGGGATGTTGCCCTCTGAGCGCAGCAACAGCCGGCGGGAGTTGAGGAGCCTGGGCTGCCGTGCCGCCCCCACCTCCGCCGCCACGACCTCCCCCGCCGCCGCCGAGGATACGGGTGCCATCCAATTCCACTACCCCGGTCGTGCCGCGAGTCTGCAGGGCGATCGTGTACGTGCCGTTACTTGGGATGTTGAGCGTGCCGGTCCATTTGTAGGATGTCCCGGCCGGCAGCGCCTTTCCGTTTGTGCTGGTAAAGTTCAGTTCGGAGTCGGTCTGTGTCTGATTGCCGGTCGCGTTCGTGCGCGTTAGATTCGACAGCGCTGACGCCGGAATGGGCGTGCCGTCGAAATCGTTGGCTGCTGCATAAGTAACTTTCCTGCCGGCAATTTTCTCGAGTGCCAAAACCGGCCCTACCTGCAGGTCCGGGAGTCCCTGAGCCCTTTCGCCGGTCTGGCCGACAGACACGAGCACGCGCCCGGTGGGACCGATGAATGCCGTCGATCCGAGATCCGCCACGGAGAGCGGCAGCACGTTGTCCTGATTCTTGAGCAGAGTAGCCGCGTCTTCTGCCGTCTTCTGCAGGATGGGAGCGTTGAATGCCTGGTCTTCCTCGGTAATGTTGTGCTTCTGTTTTCCGTCCAGCATACCGAAACGGTCCATTTGGACCAGGATTCGCCCGACCGCCATGGTGATGGTAGCTTCCTTAACCTGGCCGGAGCGTACGGCTTCGAGCATGCCGATCGAAGGCGGATCACTGCCGCGTCCACCGCGCCCGCCGCCGCCGCCGCGCGCGCCCGTCGCCTGTTCCTCAGGCATCCCCGCTGCCATTCCCGGGAAACCGCCTTGCATGCCGCCCGGATTGGCCGCGGCTGCACCTGCCTGTCCCGCAGCAGCGACCTGGGCGCCACGACCTGCTACCGCGGCAGCACCCGCCTGTCCTGCAGCAGCGACCTGGGCACCGCGACCTGCTACTGCGTCCGCACCCGTCGCGGCTCCCGGCGCGCCGGCGCCCCGGCCACCCTGGCCAGGCACAGCGGCAAAGAATGTGCCACCCGGCATCTCAAGGTCGAGACCTTCGTTGATGTAGAGTGTCCCATGCGTGCCGCCCCAATCGGAGGTGTTGAATCCCTTGAAGCCGCTTTCTCCCCTGAAAATCAAGTTCACGACTCCATTGCCGCACGCATAGGTGCCGTTGATCTTGTTGTAGGAGCACATCATCGAGGAAACGCCGGCGGCGGCTGTATCGGCGAACGGCGCGATATAGATCTCGCGCAGAGTCTGCGCGTCCACAATGACATCGTTGGCTCCATCGTAAGCGATATAATGTTTGATCTGGGACATGATCCCCTCGCCCTGGGTCCCCTGGATCTGGGCGGCGGCGATCTGCCCGCTGAGGAACGGGTCTTCGCCGAAGGTGTTGTGGGCGCGCCCGAAAGTGAAGTCGCGGACGATATTGACGAACGGTTCAAGGACCACATCCTGCCCGAGCGCTTTGGCGTCCCGTCCGATCACGATGCCGTTCTTCCGGGCATCATCCCTGCTCCACGTGGCTGCCAGGCCCATCGTGGACGTCATGCCGGTGGACCAGACGTTATTCGATATGCCCGGAGGTCCGTCAACCAGACGCAAAGAAGGTATCCCCAGCCGTGGCAGGCCAGGCCAGGTGCCGGCCCCTCCGATGCCGCTGGGCTGAGCCTCGGGTCCGCCGTGGATCAAACTGATCTTCTCGTCGAGAGTCATCTGATTGAGGAGCTTGTCGACTCTGACGTTTCCCGTCACGACGGGCGGGGCTGAACTTTGCGACATCAGGACGGTGGCGAAAACGGCAAAAAGGCCCGCTGCTGCAAAAACTGATCGAATCACCACAGCAGGGTGGGCGCACGCACGGCGCTTCATAGCAGAGTTTTTCATATTCGACTCCCCGTTCGAGCTCATTGCAGCCTCGATGCCGCAGGTGACGCAGTCTGCTGCCCGAGGAAAGAGAAACAGTAATAGGGTGGCAAGTTGCTTTTCCAAAGCGGG
>Ga0315284_10007260_pt1 | contig 15818 bp, 14 predicted proteins | sample YL17G09_16_MG_FD_203696 | JGI IMG/M metagenome (GOLD analysis project Ga0315284, IMG submission 203696) | Sediment microbial communities from Yellowstone Lake, YNP, Wyoming, USA - YL17G09_16 | ecosystem: Environmental > Aquatic > Freshwater > Lake > Sediment | place: USA: Wyoming | collected... | reverse complement strand
GGCCATTTCACACCTCCCTGAGGCCTCAACGGGGGCCTTCAAGAATTCTTGTTCCCTGGGACTGCAAGAGGGGCGCGCGCCGTCGCCCCTTGGATTTTGCTACGAAGTCTTTTGCGTTTCCTTCTCGCCGATGGTTTTCTCCGCGGCCGCCGAGGCGGGCTGCGGCGACACCAGCCCCATCTCCACCTTGAACTGCTTCACCAGTTCGTTGGCGCGCAACTTCTCGGCCTCTTCTTCGATCTTGAACTTCTCCTGGTCCACGTTGCCCAGGGCCATCTCCATACGGGCTTCGTTGACCGCCGTCATCTCCTCGATCTTGCGCACCATTTCGTCGTGGGTCTGGCTGATGCCGGCCACCTCAAACTGCTCCATGGCGTCAGCGACCTTCTTCTGCCACTGGGCGCGTCGGTAGTCGCGGATGGCGCCGAGCGCCTCCTGGGTCTTGCGCTCCTTCTCGCGCAGGAACGCCTGCTTGACGTTCATGGCCTTCTCGAAGGCGGCGCGCGCGGTGGCGAGCTGTCCTTGCGTGCGTGCCATGGCGCCGCGCATTTGTTCCAATCGCGCGGCGAAGCTGCCCGCTAAGTCGTCGCGGCCGGCCTGAATGGCTGCCTTCACCTTGGCGGTGAGATCGTTGAGATCGTTCTTATACTTGGCCTCTTCCTTTTCGAGCAGCGTCACGTTCGCCTTGACCATGGCGATGCTCTCATTCATGCGCGGCACCTGGTCGTTCATGTCGCGGATGTTCTGCTCGAGGATGATCTCCGGGTTTTCCGCCGCGGAAATGAAAAATCCGATAAACGAACGAACCATGCGCGTCAAACGATTCCACATACAGACTCCTCTCTCGGGCTATGCTCCCTGGGGCTTCGGGGGAGCCGGTGGCGCCGGCGACGGAGCAGCAGGCTTGCCGGTGGTAATCGGGTTCTCCGTCACGAAATAGGACACGGCGTCGAAGATCTTCTGCTCCTCCTGCTGCTTCTTCAACCTCCAGCCGAAGAACCGTTCCTTTTCTTTGGCGACCTCATCGGTGTTTTTCCGGATGCGCGCCTGGTACTCGGCCGCCATCCGGTCGAGCTCGGTCTGGATCTGGCGGTTCTCCTGGTTCTTTTTATTTTCCAATTCCAGCAGGCCCTTCTCCTGCACGCGCTCGTAAGTGTCGAGCGCCTTGTCGCGCCGTACCGCGTCTTGGATGACCTCCTGGATCTTCACGCCAGCGGCGTCCAGAGCCAGCAGGATCGAACTGCGTTTCACGGTTGGCGCGAGGCTCCGAATGTGCTCACTTTGGAGCATCTCGCCGATCTTCAGGATGGTGTAGCCGTGCGCGGCGACGGGGATTTCCGCGGCGCTGTAAATCTCGTCGAAGGATGTCGGGTTCGAGACCGGACCGGTAAACTTGGGTTCCATCGCCGCCGCGGGAGCAATCTGCGCCACCGTCTGCGCGGGGCTGGGAGGAGCGCTCCGGGGAGCGGGAGTTGACTCCGGCGGGGAAGTCTCCTCCCCTTGACTTTCCAGCGGCTGGTCTACCGAAACGATGAAGTTGTACCACTTCTTGCTCATACGCTTCTCCGTATTATGCCTGGGGCCGGATTCTGAACCTCCGCGACTTGGGGCATCCTTCGAGGACGGCGCCCGACTCAATCTGCGCAGAGCCTAAGCTACCCCGGCCCCAAAGTCAACTGGAACGCTCCCGAGCGCGGCAGGCCCGATGCGAAGATTCCTGTCGAAATGTCCGGCCAAGGAGGCGGGCGACATCATGGGAGGACGTTCGGCGGGCGGGAAATGCCCGCACCCCCGGACAAACCGCCCTCTTGACAACGAGGCTACTTATGTTATGCTATGTCTCTGGGCTGGATATCTGGTCGTGGCCCGCGGGGGGCAAGGCCTTGCAGCCCCCAAAGGACCCGACTCAGCCCGAGACGCAGGAGGCCAAAAGGGTGGATGATACCGGCAGGGCAATGGGGACTGACGGAAAAGTGCGGCACGCGGGGATGGTTTCACCTCGCCATTGGGGCGGCCCCGGAAGAAGCGGTTTGCCGCTCATGCTCCCCTTATAATATAGGGAAGACGAAGCTAGGCGGCCCTTAAGAATGAAGGCGTTACAATTTTTGGGACAAAGCGAAGCTACGATCTTGTTGAAAACAAAGGGACTGATTAAAAACTCCGCGAAGCTACGATGTGCTTTTGAATCAATTGGATAGGAATCAGAGTCCGGAAAGCGAAGCTAGACGACGCTATTCCGGACGGGAACATCCACCGATGGCCCCTCGGCGGCAATATCGAACATGGCTCGATACGGGCGCTTGAATCGCGGCGCAGCCTGGCTTATGATTCCGGGAATCGTGTCAATCGGGGATCGTGACATTATGTGGGCTGCGGCGAGCGCCAAGCGTCGCTAGCAACATTCGATGAAGGATTCATCCGACAGCATCGTCTACTGGCGGGTTGAGGGTAGCCTCCTCGCGCGCAGCTCCGTGCGGGCGGTGGCTTTTTTCACCGAGAACTCTCAAAGCTTTTCCGGCCGCTGGGCGCGGCGCGGTGCTATGGCGCTGCTGACTTTTGTCTTGCCATTGATTTATCTATTCCACCGCCCGTTTGCGACACGGGTGTTGCATACCTTGCTATGCGGGGTTAGCCGCGACCGGCTCGACCTCCTGGGTGAAGAATACTTCCAGTATGTCCTCAAGCCGCGGCTGAAGCCAAAGGCGGTGGAAAAGCTTCAGCGGTTGCTGGCCGCAAGCAGCCGAGTCGTTCTGGTCAGCGACGGCCTCGACCATGTTACCCGCCCGCTGGCGGCCCACTTGGGTGTGGGGTGGATTCTTGCCAATCGCCTGGAATTCCGAGACGGCCATGCTACCGGGCGTCTCCTAGAGCCTGTCATCCCACCGCGCACCTTCCTGAGCCGTTTCGGAGAGCAAGGCCGGGTGGATGCGAACCAGTTGGCCGCGCAGCTTGGCGTTTCAATCGAGTCGCTCGAGCCGGCAATTGTCCCGGCAGCGCGGCGGGCCGCCTTCGACATCCACCCGCTAGTCGATTTCGCCGCCGGTCGTCGCACCAAACCCCTCTCGGTTCGCAAGTCTCTGGCGGGCAAGCACATTCTTCTCGTGGGCGGCACGGGTTTTATCGGGAAGGTCTGGCTGGCCAACACGCTGACGAATTCTCTCGACATCGGGAAGATTTATCTCCTCATCCGCCCGCAGCGCTCCGCCACGGCCATACGTCGATTCGAGAAGATCGTCGAGGAATCCCCCATTTTCGAATCTTTCCACGACCGCTACGGCAGCGATTTGGCCCGGTTTATGCGTGAGCGCGTGGAAGTAGTCGAAGGAGACGTGAGCCAGCCGGGTCTTGGCCTGGACCAAGCCACGCGTGCGCGCCTGGCGTCCCAGCTCGACCTGATCATCAACAGCGCCGGGCTGACCGATTTCAATCCCGACCTGCGGACGGCGTGTGCCATCAACGTGGATGGCATGGTGCACCTTATCGAATTCGTCCGGCAGTGCGACCACGCCGCGCTCCTTCACCTTTCCACTTGCTTTGTGGTGGGATCCCGCGATGGCCGGGTCAGTGAGGAACTGGTTCCAAACTACACGCCCCTTGTGGTGTCCGATTTCGACGCCGAGCGCGAGCGCCAGTCGCTCCACACCCTGGTGCGGGAGATCGAACAGCGTGCTGAGACCCCGGCTGTCACCCGAGAACTGAAGAAGCAGGCTCTCGAAAAAAGTACCGCGAGCAAGACCCTGGCCGAGTCATCGCTCGACCACCAAGTCCGCAAGAACCGCCTCCGTTGGGTTCGCGCCCAGATGGTGGAAGCGGGGATGCGTCGCGCCCGTGAACTCGGCTGGCCCAATACCTACTGTTTCACAAAGAGCCTGGGTGAATCGCTGATTGCCCGACAGGGCGCCGGGCTCCCGGTGGCGGTCGTCCGGCCTTCGATTACGGAGACTTCGACCCGTGAGCCGTTCCGCGGCTGGAACGAGGGAGTCAACACCTCCGCGCCGCTTTCTTACCTGCTCGGGACCTATTTTCGCCAGCTTCCTTCGAACAAGCGCAAGTGCCTGGACCTGATTCCTGTGGACCTCGTCACACGCGGCATGACCCTGATTGCCGCGGCGCTGGTCGAGCGGCGGCATGAGCCGCTCTATCACCTGGCGACTTCGGCCTGCAACCCCTGCGACATGGGTCGGTCGATCGAACTGACCGGGCTGGCGCACCGCAAGCACTATCGCGCCCAGGGCGGATTCGAATCCCAGTTGCGACTCAGATTCGATACGATTTCAGTTTCCAAGAAGCGCTTCGAGACGTTCTCCGCCCCGCGTCAGAAAGCCATGGTGCGCGCCTTGCGCCGGCTCAGCTCGCCGATTCCGTTCGCCTATTCGTCGTTGGTACGCAAGGAACGAGACCTGGAGCGCGTGGAAAAACTCATTGAGCTCTATGAGCCTTTCATCCTGCATAACGAGCAAGTTTTCGAGGCTCAGAACGTGGAGATGCTCTCCGCCCTTTTGCCGCCCGAAGAGCAGTCAACCTTCGGATACGATCCCCACACAATCGACTGGTGGGAGTATTGGATCAATATCCACTTGCCGGCATTGCGCCGGTGGACTTTCCCATTGATCGAGGGCCGCCCGCTCGAGGCTCGAACCCCCCGCCCCTTCAGGCTCGATGCACGGTCGGAAGGCGCGGCGAGTTAGAAAAGAAGTGGGAGTAGGGAGTAGGAAACCAAGCTGACAGTCAACAGTCGAGAATCAGACGTCCTTGAAGAACGACGACGGACGACAACGAAGGATAACTAACAACAGACGATGGATGCCTTCAATCCAAAATCCAAAATCAAAAATCCAAAATTCAATTTCGCGTGGTTTGAATCGCGACGTCAAAGGCTGGCCAGGGCCGACTTCTCATCATTGAGGGGCTTAAGAATGTCTTCGAGGCGGGAAACCTGCAGGGCGTGCTTAACTTGGGGAGAGGGGGCGTAGAAGAGGCACTTGGCTCCCTTGGACTCGGCCATTGTGAAAGCACGCACGAGGGCGCCGATCCCGGAGCTGTCAATGGAAGGAACACCAGTCAGGTTGACGACAATGTTCTTTTCGCCCGCGCTGAGCAACTCATAGAAGTTGTTGCGGAACGTCTCGACTGCTTCCCCCAGGCCGAGGCGGCCCGTAAGGTCAAGGATCGTCGCATTTTCGGTCTTGCGAGCAACTACGAACAAGGAGCCCTCGACCCTTCTGGAAAATCCGCTTGCCGGCTTCGCACTTCGGAAACGGTGAAGGCAAATATACAAGCTGCCGGGAGAAAATCAAGCAGATAACCTGAGCCGGGCATTGGGGAACAGGAAACAGAATACTTCTCGACGGGATTCCTGCTTCGCGAGCCCCGAGCAACAGGCGCCGAAAGCCGCGACCCCAGAATCACGAGCCATCAGTTTTCCGGGGCTGAGCCGTGTCATCCATGAGAATGAGCGACGCCTCACAACCCGCGACGAACGAAGCAAAACTAACGCCGCTCAGGCGTAATCCAGAATCGACAGCCCAAAACCACTGGTCTCTCAATCTGACCAAAATCAACTAACTACTGTATTTGCAATAAGATAAATCGGCTCGTCCAGCGGGGCCCTGTTCACCGCCCACCCCGGACCATACCCCCTACATAGGTACTGGTACCCGCGTGCCATTGCTCGACCCGGAGCCCCCATGCAGAATTGCGCCATGAGTGAGGGAGATAGATCGAGTTCGGTGCGCCAAGAGAGGAAGGGTACCATGATCGAAACGAGAACCATTGACGAGACCTCGGTTGAGCCTTGCCCGGAATGCGGCTGGGTCAAATTCAATCCTGATTGCCCGGAGTGTACAGAGGTCCGGGAGCAGTGCTTGCTTATGGGCACAGGGATCGAAGGCTTCGACATGTAAGGCGCACGACTCGCCGCATGCGCCGCCGGAATGACGATGAGTACACGGCGTTCCACCCGTGGCTAGATCGCTCCGGGGGCATGGTTGTGGCGAGTTCCGATGACCGCAGGGAATTGGGTGGTCGTTCTACCCCAGCGGCAGATTCCCTGGTTGATGATTGTGAGGCAGCTCCCTGACGCGGGACCGCCTCAGACGGCTAGACCGAAAAGGCAGAGCACTTCCACGGCGGAGCGCCGTTGGAAGTGCTTTTTTTGTGTGCGATCCGCGCACGAGCCTCTCCATCAGTCTGACCTGGGCGACGCGCTCGGATGGCGGCCCGGTGCGGCGCTCGGCGGGCGATAATCCGGAAATCCCACACTTACGTATGATATAGACTAACGGCGGAGGCGCCATGCGCACTTCGGCATTGAAAAAGGTGGCGGCGGGACTCGTCCTGGCCTTACCGGTTTTGCTGGTTTTGGATTTTCTTCAATATCAGTCAATCCATATCGTTGCCATCACCCATCAGAGAGTCGTCCGTATCCACGAATCGCTACGAGAAATCGATGCCGTCCAGTCGCAGTTGAAGGACGCCGAAGCGGCGGTGCGCGAATACATTGCCGGCGGCGAGTCGGTGGCATTGAATCCGTTTGAGACTTCAGTGGCCGGAGTTCACGACGCCCTCGGCCGCCTCGCTCAAATGGTGGCGGACGAGCCGCGCCAGAAAGCGCGGGTCCAGAAACTCGAACCTCTGGTAACGCGCAAAATCGTGCACCTCCAGCAAGCAGTTGCCCTCCGCAGCCAAAAGGGATTCTCGATCGGGAAGACGCGCGCCCTGGACGCCCAGGGACGAAAGCTCGGCGAAGAGATTCAGAGCCTTGCCGGCGAGATCGAGAAGGAGGAATTGGATCTTTTGAAGCGGCGCAATGCCGAGGCGCGCGGGAGCGTCCAGCGAGCAACCTTCATCACTCCCTTTACAGCTGTCCTGGGACTATGGTTGGTGGCGCTTGCGGCGCTGCTCCTTTACCGTGATGTTTCGGAGCGCCAGTGGAAGGGTCGCGAGCGCCGGATGCACGCGCGGCTCCTGGAAATCCTTCCGGTGAGCGTCTGCCTGGTGGACGAAGGCGGGCTCATCTTCTACTCGAATCCCGCCCAGGACGCTTTGTTCGGCTACCCGTCGGGTGACCTGATCGGCCGGCACGCGTCGATCTTGCGGAACACTCCTCGGGACGAGGGCGACCTGGCGTTCGCCGAAATCTTCGAACAATTGACGCTCCACGGCTCCTGGAACGGCGAGTTTGTTTGCTGCAAGAAGGACGGGACGACCTTTCCCTGCCTCGTCCGAGCCAGCAATATGGACCTACCCGGGAAGGTGTATCGGGCCTTCGCCCTGCAGGATTTATCGGACCGGCCACGGACTTAGGCCCCGGGGTTTCCCAGCTTCGTCGATACAGTTCAGGGTGGCACCGTGTCGCTCGTCACTCTACAACACAACGATTATTGCTCCTCGTTCAGCGCCGTCGATTGAGCGGATGCCCACCCAATCATGATGCTCAGATCGCCGCCGCTTGGTTCGGAGTTGGCGGCTTAGGCCTTCATTGCCCTTTTCTCTCGTGCCCGTATAATGTCACACCATGTTCATTGGACACTTTGCCGTCGGGCTGGCGGCGAAGAAAGCTGCCCCAAAGGTTTCGCTCGGCACGTTGATTATGTCCGCGCAATTTGTGGACCTGCTCTGGCCTGTCTTCCTTCTGCTGGGACTCGAGCATGTTCGCATCGACCCCGGGAATACAGCGGTCACACCCCTTGACTTCTATGACTACCCCATCACGCACAGCCTGGTTGGCTCGCTGGGGTGGTCGGTGGCGCTGGGGCTTGTTTACTACACGGCGCGGCGCTCCGCGAGAGGCGCGTGGATCGTGGGCGCGGCAGTGTTCAGCCACTGGATCCTGGACGCCATCACGCATCGCCCCGATCTGGCCCTCTACCCCGGCAGCCGCACCTTCGTGGGTCTCGGTCTGTGGAATTCGCTGGCTGGGACAGTGGCGGTTGAACTCGTCATGTTTGCCTTCGGGATTGTTCTTTACCTCCATTCGACCGTGGCCCGAGACCGCGCCGGGCGCTACGCTTTCTGGTCGCTGATTACGGTGCTTGCGGTTCTGTATGTCGGCAACCTGGTCGGCCCGCCGCCACCCAGCGCCCGGGCGTTGGCAGTCTTTTCATTAGGTGGCTGGCTCTTCGTCGCTTGGGCCTATTGGGCCGACCGGCATCGGCAGGCGACTGGCGCTTCCTGCGCCCCCACCGGTTCCTCCTCGCCGTAATCCCTCTCGATGCTTGGCCCTTATCCGGCAGAGACGGCCGCTAAGCCAAAAAACAACTTTGCGTGGTCGGGCTTCAAGCTAAAATAGCTCGCTGCCGATATGGCCACCTTCATCACGGGTTCCACTGGATATCTCGGGGCGCACGTCGCTGCGAATTTGCTTCAAGGGCACACCGATTCGCTGAACCTGCTCGTCCGGGCTAAAGACCACCACGACGCCGAAGTGCGGTTGTGGCAGGCGCTGCAGTTGCACATGGATTTCCCCCACTTCCATGAATTTCTCAAATCGCGGATCAGCATCTTTCGCGGTGACCTGACGGGATCGCGCTTCGGCCTCTCGGAGGACGATTACCGGCGCCTGGTGCGGACCACCGATTCGATCATCCACTGCGCGGCGTCGCTCAATCGCCGGTCGGAGAAGACTTGCCTGAACGTGAATCTGCGCGGAACCCTGGAAGTGATCAAGTTGGCACAGTGTGTGCGCGACGACCATGGTCTCGGGCGCTTCAGCCATGTGAGCACGGTGGCGGTGGCGGGACAGCGCCAGAACGAGGTGGTGCGCGAGGACGAGGCTATTGACTGGAACCGTTCCGACTACGATCCCTACGCGCGCACCAAGAAATTCTCTGAGCATATGCTCCGCGAACTCCTGCCCGATGTGCCGTTTACGATTTTCCGTCCCAGCATCATTCTGGGCGACAGCCGGCATGCCGCGACCACACAGTTCGACATGGTCAAGGCGTTCGTCTTTCTGGCGGGCCTTCCTGTCCTCCCTTTCCGGCCCGATGACCGGCTCGATATCGTGAACGTGGATTTCGTCGCCGATTCCATCGTGGCGCTGCACCTCAAAGAGAAACCCCACTTCGACACCTATCAACTTTCTTCGGGAACTGCCTCGCAGACGTTTCGCGAATTGACAGGTGTCCTGTCCGCTGCGCAAGGCAAACGGGCTCCCCTTTTCGCGCCGGGCCTGGAGCGGCCGTTCACTGCGATCGTCAACTGGCTGGCCAACCGCCGCGGGACGGCAATCGGCTATGCCGCATCACTGATGAAGGTTTTCATGCCGTATCTGGTTTATAACACGGTGTTCGACAACGCGCGTGTGGTCAGTGAAACTGGTCACGCGCCGGTCCCATTTTCGAAGTACAGCTACCCGCTGCTCAAATTCAGCAAGGACGGGCATTTCACCTACCCCTATAAAGCGTGGCCTGAAGTCGCCGGAGGGTCCGTCGCATGATGGATCTGGTCTTGGAGGCCTGGGTCGGCAGCCTCATCGAACTCGCGAAGGTGAAGTGGATGCTGGGCGCCGGGAAGTCGTGGAAACCCGGAGAGACGCTCAAGCTCCTCTTTGCCGGTTACAACGGCACTCGAAACACTGGCTCGGATGTGCGCGTGGAAGAGATGCTGCGCCAGGTTCGGCACATCCTGGGCGCGGAGAGAATCGAATTGAGCGTGATGACGCAGAACTTCGATTTCTCGCGCGGCTATTTCGCGGGGACACGCCAGGTGAAGCTCCCCGACATTTTTCCTCCGTTCCTTGCGAAGGAAGTCCCGCGCCACGACGGTGTGGTGGCGTGCGAAGGCTCGATGTTCAAAAGCAAGTTCGCCAATGCTCTGACCACGATGATGATCGGGTCGCTGGGAATCGCCTCGGCCATGAACCGGCTGTCGGTCGGCTACGGAGCGGAGGCCGGCCACATGGACCCGCTTCTCGCCCGCATGGTCCGCCGGTACTGCGGGGATTCGCTGGTCATCACTCGCAACGAAGAGTCGATGGCGGTGCTCCGTCAACTGGGTGTTTCCACGGAGCCCGGCACGGACACGGCCTGGACGTTCGAACCTGCGGGGCAAGAGTACGCCCAGAGCGCCTTGCGCGCGGCAGGATGGGACGGCACGAAACCCTTGCTCGTGGTTTGTCCCATCGACCCTTTCATTTGGCCCGTACGCCCGTCGCTCTTCAAGGCTGCCGCGTGCGTGCTGACTGGCGCCTACAAAGAGAGCCAGTACCGGACGGTCTATTTCCACAACTGGAGTTCCGAGGCGCGCGCCGCCTACAACCATTATCTCAACGCGATGTCTGGCGCCGTCGACGCCTTCCGGAAGAAGCACGGTTTCAAGGTAATTCTGGTGGCGATGGAACGCCTGGACGCCAAGGCTTGCCATCAGATGGCCGAGCGCCTGGGCGGCGTGCCGGTGTTCACCTCCGACCAGTATGACATGTACCAGCTTGTGAGTATCCTGCGCGCGTGTCACCTGATGGTTTCGTCGCGCTATCACGGGATTGTGACCGCGATGCCCGCGCTGGTGCCTTCGGCGGGAGTGACCATGGACGAGCGCATCCGGAACCTGATGCGCGAACGCGGCCACGAACACCTGCTGCTCAACGTCGATGATGTGGACCTCGAAGAGAAGCTGCACGTGGTGATGGAGACATTGCGGAAAGAGGCGGAAGCCATCCGCGACGGCATCGGCCGGACCGTCGCCAGGAACCTCAAGGTGATGGCGCGCATGGGCGTGTATTTTGAGCAGCACGTCGCGCGGCGATATCCGGAATTTCCCATTCAAACGGGGCTTCATTCCTGGGAGGACTACCTGCCGCCGTTCAGTTCCAGCTTGTGCAAGCTCGTGGAGACCTATGATGGGGCGACAGAGCCGCAGAAAGAATTGAGCCATTGAGTCATTGAACCAGTAAATCATTGCAGTGGCTTCTCGGGGTTTTGAGTTTCGGTTGCGGGTGCGAATGAATTTCCTTGAAGACGTCTTCCAACGCCTGGCGCGGACACCGGAAAGAGATGTTCTCGAGGAGACTCGCGAAGGGCGGATCGTCTCGACCACCGGCGGCGAACTGCTGGCCTCGGTCCAATCGGCTCGCGCCTTCCTGAGGAAAGTAGGTCTCAGGAAAGGTGATCGGTGCGCGCTGCTTGCGCCCAACAGCATTCGCTGGACCGCTCTCGATCTCGCCATCATGGCGGAGGGTGTCATTGTTGTCCCGCTTTACGCGCGCCAGGCGGCCCGCGAGCTCGTCGGGGTGATGAAGGACTGCTCGCCCGTTCTCATCTGCTGTGGTGACGCGACTTTGCGCGAGGGAATTAGCCAGAGCTGGCCTGAAGCCCCGCCGTCGTGCCTGTTGGATGAGATCTTCTCCACGGGCGCGGGCGATGCGGTGGTCGAGCGCGGCCCGATTCCCCTTGCCGACAACGATCCCGTCAGCATCATTTACACTTCCGGGACGGCAGGTGAACCCAAAGGCGTCGTGCTGAATGCCGGCAATGTCACTTACATGCTCTCCTGCACCAACTCGCGGCTCGACTTGCTCATGGGCGCGCGGGACGAACCCGACCGGGTGTTCCATTATTTGCCGACGTGCTTTGCCGGTTCCTGGATTCTCTTGCTCACCTGTCTGACCCGCCACAGTATCCTGACGCTTTCCACCGACCTGACGAAGCTTGCTGACGAACTGCGCCTCGCCACGCCCGACTATTTCCTCAATGTTCCCGCGGTGCTGGAGCGGATCCGGACCGGAATCGAGCAGCAACTCGAGAAGAAAGGGGGCGTGGCGGGAACGCTTTTCCGGAGAGGGAAGGAAGCGTGGTTCCGGCGGTGGTCCGGCGAGAGCGGTCCTCTGGACGACGTCGTGCTGGCGCTGGCGCGGGCCGTGGTATTTTCCGCCATCAGGAGAAAAATTGGCCCGAACCTCAAGGCCCTCATTTGCGGTTCGGCGGCGCTGGCCAGGGAGACGCAAATCTTCTTCATGATGCTTGGTCTTCCGGTCTTGCAGGTCTACGGGTTGACAGAGACTACAGCGATCTGCACGATGGATCATCCTCACCGCGTCGTGCCGGGTCGCGTGGGTCCGGCCATTCCCGGCATCGAAATGAAACTCGGCGCAGACGACGAAATCCTCGTGCGTGGGCCCAACATCTTTCCCGGCTACTGGAACCCGCCCCAGGAAACCGCCAGGGTTTTTGTCGAGGGCTGGTTCCGGACCGGCGACCAGGGTGAAGTTGACGAGACAGGGAACTGGAATGTCATTGGACGGCTTAAGAACCTGATCATCCCTGCGTCCGGTCACAACATCGCGCCGGAGCCCATCGAAGAGTTGGTGCTGAGGAGTCTGCCCGGCGCTCAGCAGGTGGTCTTGGTAGGAAATGGCCGCAGCTTCCTTTCGGCGCTCATTACCGGCAAGGTGGCACGCGAAGAAGTGGAAGGCGCGCTCGAAAAAATAAACGCCCAGTTGCCGCACTACAAGCGCATTCACGCCTTCCATATCTCCGCGGAGCCGTTTACGATTGAGAACGGGCTGTTGACGGCCAATGGAAAATTGAAACGCGACGCCATCGCGGCACATTTCAGGACCGAAATCGAGGATCTCTATCGGAAGACGTCGTGAACGACGGCGGGGACAGGCCGATGCATGTCATCATCTGGGAGTTTCGAGCCAGGCGCGGCCGGGAAGCCGAATTCGAACGTGCCTACGGGCCGGAAGGGGTCTGGGCGGAGTTCTTCCGGCGCGGTGAGGGCTACCTGGGGACGGAATTGATCCGCGACGTCGAAACCGAAGGCCGTTACGTTACAATCGACCGGTGGACTTCGCAGGCGGATCTCGAAACTTCCCGGAGCAGGAATGTCGGCCAATACGAGGCCATCGACCGGCAATGCGAATTGCTGACCGAGCACGAGGCGCACGTTGGCTCGTTTCTGAGTATTTCGCGTGAAATGGACGGATGAGCAGGTCCGTCCTGGAAAACCAGAATGAAGAGTTTTAAGGGCAACACACTCTCCTGGGAACTCGTCGAGGGCGTCGTCGAGTTGGCGCTGCACCGCGAGCCGTGCAACGAGATCGGCACCAGCATGCTGGAAGAGCTGGAACGCTTCGTCGAATCTTTGGAAGCGGTCACGGGCGAAGCCCATGCCCTGATCATCTACAGCACGCTTAAGTCAGGTTTCAGCGCCGGCGCCGACTTGCGGGAACTTTACGCCGGAATCCAGGGCATGCCGACCGCCGAGCGTGTGGCGGGCATGCGGAGTTTCCTCGAGCGCGTTCATCGCGTCTTGAACAGCATCGATGCTTCGCCACTCACCACCATCGCGGCCGTTCACGGAGTGACCTTCGGTGGGGGCTTTGAAGTGGCGCTGGCGTGCGACCTGATCATCGCCGATAAAATGGCGCGCTTCTGTTTTCCCGAGCTGCGCCTGGGCCTGATCCCCGGCTTTGGTGGAATTCCTCGGCTGAAGCGCGACCTGGGCAACGGGGTGGTTCGCGATCTGTTGTTGACAGGACGAAGCATCAACGCCACCAAGGCGCAGGCTGTGGGTCTGGTCAGCCAACTAACTGCGGAAGGTGAGGTGCTGCGCGTGGCGCGCGCCACAGCCACACAGATTGGAAAGTTCGACCGGGAGACCAGCAAGACGGCCAAACGATTCATCAAGCCGATTCCCTACGACGAGTTGCGGCAGGAAATCGACATCTTCTGTGAGCTTTTCTCCCGCCCGGAGGTAGAGGCGGGCCTGCGCAAGTTCGTCGAGAGCAGCGATGCTCTGCCGTATTTGCCGTGAAGGAAAGCCACCGAGACACGGAAACACTGAGGGCTGGATCATTGGGAGCCCAGGCCGTTGGGCCGCACCGATACTTTGATCTCTTTCGCGGCCTCTGTGCCTCAGAGCCTCTGTGGCTGAGATGAAGAGAAGGAAACATGCGAACGTTGGAACAGACCATCGATGAAATTTTGGGACTTGCGGCCACACACTTCAAGGTGCCGCGCGAGCAACTCTCGCCCCACGACGATTTTTTCAAGAAACTGAAGATCGACAGCCTACAGGCCTTGGAACTGCTGACCCGGCTGGAGCATCACTTCAGGGTTGAACTGCCTGACTACGAATTCCAGGGAGTCTCTGACTTTCGTACACTGGCAGAGCGAATCCACACTCGACTCTAACCCTCATGCTGGATCTGCGCCAATACACATCCCTGGGAGCTGCGTTGCGGGACGCGCTGGAGCGCTGGCCCGACGAAACCTGCCTGATCGAAGCCGACCGCGAGCGGGAGAACTGCCGGCTGACTTACCGGCAGTTCAAGGAAGCCGCGCTCCCCCTGGCGCGGGCGCTGCAGGACGCAGGTTTTGGCGGCGGCGACCCCGCCGCCATCATCATGACCAACCAGTCGAAGTGGCTGATTTCGGCCTATGCCATCTTCTATTGCGGCGGCGTGCTGGTGCCGCTCGACTACAAGCTGAGCGCGCGCGAGCAGATCGAACTGCTGGCGCACTGCCAGGCGCAGGTGCTGATTACCGAAGCACACCTCTGGCGGGCGATGCAGCAGGCCGGCAACTTCGATGAGCTTCCGGCGAAGACCGTGCTGGTCACGGAAGCCGCGCCCGATGCCAGCCTGGCCGGCGCGAAACGCTGGGAGGAGTGCCAGGGCAGCGGCGAGCCCGCATTCGTGGTGCGCGCGCGCAGCGACTGGGCCTGCATCGTCTATTCCTCCGGCACGGGCGGGCGGCCCAAGGGCTGCGTGCTGACGCACGAGAACTATCTGGAACAGTGCGTCGCGCTGACGGCGTGGTTTCCCTTCTGGCCGGGCGTGCGCTACCTGAGCATTCTGCCGACGAATCACGCCATCGATTTCATGGTGGGGTTCATCGGGCCTTTCGCTTGCGGGGCGACGGTCGTGCATCTGCGCAGTTTGCGGCCGGAGTTTGTGCGCGACGCCTTCCCGCGCTACAAGATCACTTATGTGACGCTGGTGCCGCTGATTTTGAAGAATCTCGAAAAGGGACTGCGCGCGCGATTCGAGGCGCTGCCGGCGGTCCGGCGCAAGGTTCTGAACGGATTGATTGCCCTCCATCGCTTCTTCGCGCACGCGCGGCCCAGGCTGTGGCTCAGCCGGATCCTGCTGCGGCAAGTCCGTCAGGCCTTCGGCGGCGAGTTGCGCGCGATCTTCGTGGGGGGAGCCTTCATGGATCCCGCCACGCTGCAGTTCTTTTTCAATCTGGGGATCCCCGTCGCCAATGCCTACGGGCTGACGGAAGCCGGAACCGCCGTGACCGTCAACGACTTCAATCCCTTTCGCGCCGATACGGTGGGCCGGCCGCTGCCCGGAATGGAAATCAGGATCATGAACCCCGCCGGCGATGGCGTGGGCCAGGTTGCCGTGCGCTCGAAGACGGTGATGTCACAATACCTCGACGACCCGGGACTGACGCGCGAGGCGATCGTCGATGGCTGGCTGCTGACGGGCGATCTGGGCCGGGTCGATCCGGCCGGGCATCTGCAGTTGTTCGGGCGCGCCAAGAACATGATCGTTACCGAGGGAGGGAAGAACGTCTATCCCGAGGACATCGAAAACGCGTTTGATGGTTTGAGGGTGAAAGAACTCTGCGTTTTTGCGGCGAACTACGTCTGGCCGCAACGGACGCTCGGCGGCGAGGAACTGATCGCAGTGCTGCACGCCGAGCCGGGCCAGGAAGTTACGCCGGAACTGCTCGCCGAGTTGAACGCGCGGAACCGGCGGCTGCCGGACTTCAAGCGCGTCAGCGGCTGGGTGCGCTGGGACGAGGATTTTCCGCGCACCGCATCGATGAAGATCAAACGCAACGTGCTGGCGGAAGCGCTGCGCG
>Ga0315284_10007259_pt1 | contig 15819 bp, 11 predicted proteins | sample YL17G09_16_MG_FD_203696 | JGI IMG/M metagenome (GOLD analysis project Ga0315284, IMG submission 203696) | Sediment microbial communities from Yellowstone Lake, YNP, Wyoming, USA - YL17G09_16 | ecosystem: Environmental > Aquatic > Freshwater > Lake > Sediment | place: USA: Wyoming | collected... | reverse complement strand
TTCGCCGACCCCGGCATGGTGGGCGCAGTCGAGGAGTCGGCCCATTTCTACCAGGCCTTCTCCTACCAGGGCCGGGGGCCTTACTGCACCGAGAACACGCTCTATGTCGCCCTGCTCGTCACCCGCGCCTGGCGGGAGCAGCCCGCCCGCTTCGCCGAGCTCCTGGCGCTGCAGGCCCGCACCCAGCGGGAGCGGGAGTGGGGGCACTACTTCCAAAGCGACGCCCAGCGCACCCGGGCCCTGGAAGCCGTCCAGGCCCATTTCGCCTCCCTGGGCGCCCAGGCCCGCCAGGAAGGCGCGGGCGGCCTGGAGCTGGAGGCCACCCTCATCCGCCGGGGCCTGCCCTTCGCCATCACCCAGGACACCGTGCCCGCCCCCGACTGGCTCCAGGTCTGCCAGCGCCTCAGCCAGTCGGAGAACGGCCTCGCCCGCTGGGAGGTGGTCGCCGCCACCCGGGAGCTCGCCACCCAGGCCCGGGCCGATATCCTCCGCCTCGCCCGCGAGCACGGCGGCAGCGATCCTCACCAGGGATAGTGCTAGCCCTCAAGACCCCCCGTGGCCGTTGTCCCCTCCCTCGCCCGCGATCGCCAGAAAAACCTCTTGACACCCTACCGGTAGTGTGATATATTTCGCATGAAAAGTGGTAAATAACGCACTGAGGAGGGAAAGACATGCACCGGCTGCGCTGGCTCTCGCTACTGGGGGTGTTGGGTCTGCTCGGTTTCTGGATCAACCCCTTCTTCTACGCCCTGTTCGGCTTCTTCGTATTCCTGGATCTGTTCTGGTACGACGAGCGCCGGGCAGCCATCTTCCGGGCCGCCGCCACTGTGACCGTGGTGGTCACCCTGTTCGCGTTCCTGGCCCTCTTCCTCTACCTGGGCGGCGTCGCCGGCATAGGCGGCCGGAACCTGGTGGGGATGGACCCCGACCGGCTGCTGGTGATCTTCGGGCTGGGCTTGGGCGCGGTTTTCGGGCTGTTCTGTCTCACCTGGGGCTTGAGCACCATCTACTTCGAGCGCAAGGGGGTATAGGCGTGCGCACCCGAATACCGGAGCTCAGAGCTCGCCACGACCTCACCCAGGCCGACCTCGCCCGCCTGGTGGGCGTGCAGCGCGAGACCATCCTCCACCTGGAGAAGGGCCGCTACAACCCCTCCTTGCGCCTGGCCTATCGCATCGCCCAGGCCCTGCAGGCCGGCCTGGAGGAGGTGTTCAGCTTCGAGGACGAGGATTGGCGGCCGCCTGCGCTGACCCGGTAAGCCACTGCCCTGCTACGGCCAGCAACACATTTAGCGAATGGAGGTCATCATGCGTGAGCTGCGCTGGATCGCTCCCCTGGGGGCGCTGGGGATCCTGGGCCTGGCGCTCAACCAGCCCCTGTTCTACCCGCTCTTCAGCCTCGCTGCGTTCATGCCGCTCTTCTGGTATGACGAGCGCACCGCGGCGGTGTTCCGGGCGGCGGCGGCCGCTGCCTTCATGGTTACCGTGCTGGCCTTCGCCGCCGCCTACGTCTACCTGGGGGTGCTGGCGGGGGTGGGGCCCCAGGGGCCGGGCAGCCTCACCGGCCATGCGCCGGCCATCTTTGTGGGCCTCAGCCTGGCCTATGGGGCGGGCTTGCTCGCCTTCCTGGGCGGGTGCATTTACTTCCAGCACCGGGGGCTGTAGCGGGCGCCTACCCCTCCGCCCCCGCCTGCTCCCCGCCGCGGGCGGGGGCGGGGGCGGATTCGAAGTCCAGGCGCAGGCTGAACACCCCTCCCTCAAACTCGGTGTGCAGCCGGCCGCCGCTCTTTTGGAAGACCTTCATCATCCCCACGTTGCCGCCGATCACGTTCGCGATGAAGCCCCGGATCCCCCGCTCCCGGGCCAGGCGCATCAGGAACTTGAGCAGGTAGCTGCCGATGCCCCGCCGCTGGTAGGGGTCGGCCACCGAGAAGGCCACCTCCGCCAGGTTCTCGTTGGGCTCCCGCTGCCAGTGGGCGGAGGCGATGATCTGCTCCGCGTCGGGTGGGCCCACGGTGAGCACGATCCCCATGTTGTCCTGGTAGTCCACCGACACCATCTCCTGCGCCAGGGGATGGGGGAAGGACTTGCGCTGCTGGAAGAAGCGCTGGTACACGGACAACTGGGAGAGGTCGTAGAGAAACTCCTGGAACAGCCGCTCGTCGCTGGCCCGCACCGGCCGCAGGAAGGTCTCCATCTCCCCGAACTTCACCGTGTGCTCGATCTCCACCGGGTAAATGGCGCCCTCGGGCAGGATCTGGTCCTGGGGGACGTACTTGTGCGCCTTCGCCTGCGCCAGCAGCTGCTCCCGGAACTTGGGGTGGGCGATCGCAATCAGCGCCAGCGCCCGCTGCCGCAGGCTCTTGCCGTGCACGTAGGCCACCCCGAACTCGGTGGCGATGTAGTGCACGTCACCGCGGGTGGTGACCACCCCGGCGCCCTGGTCCAGGTGGGCCACGATCCGGGACACCTTCCCCTCCTGGGCGGTGGCGGGGAGGGCGATAATGGGCTTACCGTCCGGGGCCAGCGCCGCCCCCCGGATGAAGTCCGCCTGCCCCCCGATGCCGCTGTAGATGCGGTAGCCCAGCGAATCCGCGCATACCTGCCCGGTGAGGTCCACCTGCAGCGCGGTGTTGATCGCCACCATCTTGCTATTGCGGGCGATGTTCACCGGTGAGGAGGTGTAGTCCGTGGGGTGGAACTCGAACATCGGGTTGTTGTCAATGTAGTCGTACAGCCGGCGGGTGCCCACGCAGAAGGCGGCAATCACCTTCCCGGGGTGGAAGCTCTTGCGCGCATTGGTCACCACCCCGGACTCGATCAGCTCGATCAGCCCATCGGAGAACATCTCCGTGTGCACGCCCAGGTCCCGCTTGTCGGAGAGGAAGGCGAGCACCGCGTTAGGGATGCTGCCGATCCCCACCTGCAGGGTGGACCCGTTCTCGATCAGCCGGCTGATGTGCCGGGCGATGGCCTGCGCCACCTCGTCCGGCTCCGGCATCTCCACCGTGAGCAGGGGCTCGTCATACTCCACGAAGTAGTCGAAGTCCTCCACGTGCACGAAGCTGTCGCCCAGGGTGCGGGGCATCTGCGGGTTCACCTGCGCGATCACCAGTCCCGCCGCCTCCGCCGCCGCCTGGTGCGCCTCCACCGCAATCCCCAGCGAGCAGAACCCCGAGGCATCGGGGGGGGTGACCTGCAGCAGGGCCACGTCCAGGGGCATCCGCCCGGAGCGCAGCAGACGCGGAATCTCGGAGAGGAAAATGGGCGTGTACTCCGCGCCGCCCGCATAGACGTAGTTGCGGATGCCGGGACCGACGAAGAAGGAGTTGTGGCGGAAGTGCTGGTCGAACCGCTTCTGGGCATGGGGGGCGCTGCCCACGGTGAGCATGTGCACGATCTCCACGTCGCTCAGCAGCCCTTCCTTGCCTCCCAGCCGCACCAGCTCCTCCAGCAGGTGCTGGGGCTCCGAGCAGCCGGAGCCCAGAAAGATCCGGCTCCCGCTGCGGATCTTGGAGATCGCCTGCTCGGCGGTGGTCAGTCTGCGCTGATATAGCTCTCGCCAGCCTCGGGCGCTTGGCACGTGCTTCTACCTCGACCTGGATTGGTGCCCTTTCACTTTACAGCATAACGGGCCGGTTGCGCAGGGGTTCCCCAGATCGCGCGCCGGGGGCAAGAAAAACACCCGGAGGGCAGGCGCCCTCCGGGTGGATGATGGGCAGCCTAGGCCTCAGCCGCCTCCTTCGCCGGCGGCTTGACCGCGAAGCTGAGCAGGGCGGCCAGGGCCAGCAGCACCGCGGCCAGGTAGTAACTCTGCACGAAGGCCCCGGCGGCATTGGCGGCCACGTTGGCGTCGTAGATGCAGCCGCACACGTAGGGCATCACGAACCCGCCCACGCCCCAGGCAGTGAACACCAGGCCGTAGTTCACCCCGAAGTTCTTCAGGCCGAAGTAGTCCTTGGTCACCGAGGGGAACACCGACAGGTTGGCCCCGTAGTTGGCGCCGATCAGCGCGGAGAGCAGGGTGAAGCCGACCAGGGTGCCCAGGGCATTGCCGGAGAACGCCCGGCTCAGCAAGAGCATGAGCACCGCCTGGAACACGAACACGATGCGCATGGTGGTAAGCCGGCCCAGCCGGTCGGAAAGCGTCCCTGCCAGCACCCGGCCGCCGGCGTTGCCCACCGCCAAGATGGCGACGAAGGCAAATCCGGCCTTTTCGATCCCCCCCTGGGCGGCCACGATCTTGGCCAGCTTGCCCACGATCATCAGCCCCGAGCCCGCGGCAAAGGCGTACATCAGCCACAGCAGCCAGAACTGCCCGGTGCCCAGCATTCGCCCCGGGCTGTAGTTCACCACCGCGGGCGCCGGCGCCGCGGCCCCCGCGGCCGCCGCCGGGTCCTCCGGCTTGTAGCCGGCAGGGGGGTTGCGCAGCAGCTGTGCCAGCAGCATCACCACCACCAGGAAGCCGACCCCGAAGGTGGCGATGGCGGTGGATAGGCTGTAGTTGGCGATTAGCCAGGTGGCCAGCGGCGCCGCATAGGCGGAGGCCAGCCCGAATCCCCCCACCACCAGGCCGGCGATCAGCCCGGTGCGCCGGGCGGGAAACCACTTGATGGCCGGGGGAGTGGCCGAGGCATAGCCCAGCCCGATCCCGGCGCCGGCCAGCAGGCCGAACCCCACCACGAATCCAAGCATGGATTGCGTGCGGCTGGCCAGCAGCAGCCCCAGCCCCACGAACAGGCCGCCCAGGGTGGCCACCACCCGCGGCCCGATCCGGTCCTGCAGCCGCCCGGCGGGCACGGTCATGAAGGCGAAGGCCAGAATGGCTATGGAGTACGGCAGTGACTTCTGCGCCTCGGTCCAGCCCCAGGCCTCCGGGATCGACTTGCTGATCACGCTCCAGGTGTAGAGCACGCCTAGGGCCAGGTTGATCCCCATGCCCGCCATGGTTACCCGCCAGCCCAGGTTGCGTACCTTGGGCAGGCTCTCCGGGGACACCTGGGTGCCCGCGCGGTCAGCGCTCATGATTGCTTCCTTTCGGCGCTTCCCCTCACCGGGGAGCAGCAAAAGCAATGGGCGGGGAGGCAAGCCGCCTCCCCGCCTCGCACAGTCCTAGCTACTGCCTGCCGGCCAGCAGGTCGTCCACCACCTTGGGATCGGCCAGGGTGGTGGTGTCACCCAGGTCCGCGGTCGCCCCCTCGGCAATCTTGCGCAGGATGCGGCGCATGATCTTGCCGCTCCGGGTCTTGGGCAGGACATCGGCAAACTGGATCTTGTCCGGCTTGGCGATGGGCCCGATCTCCTTCACCACCTGGGCGAGCAGGGCGGCCTTGATCTGGTCGCTGCCCATGATCCCGGCCTGCAGGGTCACGTAGGCATACAGCCCCTGGCCCTTGATCTCGTGGGGCATGGCCACCACCGCCGCCTCCGCCACCGAGGGATGGCTCACCAGCGCGCTTTCCACCTCCGCGGTGCCGATGCGGTGCCCGGAGATGTTTACCACGTCATCGATGCGCCCCATCAGCCAGTAGTCCCCGTCCTCGTCCACCCGGCAGCCGTCGCCAGTGAAGTAGACGTTGGGGAACATGGTGAAGTAGGTGTCAATGAACCGCTGGTGGTCGCCGTAGATGGTGCGCATCATGCCCGGCCAGGGCTTCTTGATGCACAGCTTACCGCCTTCGTTGCGCCCGCACTCGCTGCCGTCGTCCCGGAGCACGATGGGCTCCACCCCGAAGAAGGGCAGGTTGGCGCTGCCAGGCTTGAGCGTGTGCACGCCCGGGAGCGGGGTGATCAGGATGCCCCCGGTCTCGGTCTGCCACCAGGTGTCCACGATGGGACAGCGCTTGCGCCCGATGTGGTCGTAGTACCACATCCAGGCCTCGGGGTTGATGGGCTCGCCCACCGTGCCCAGCACGCGCAGGCTCTTGAGGGAGTACTTCGCCGGCCACTCATCACCGTACCGGGCCAGCGCCCGGATGGCGGTGGGGGCGGTGTAGAAGATGGTCACCCCGAACTTGTCCACCGCGTGCCAGAAGCGCCCGGGATCGGGGAAGGTGGGCACCCCCTCAAACATCACCGAGGTGGCCCCGTTGGCCAGCGGGCCGTACACGATGTAGCTGTGCCCGGTCACCCAGCCGATATCCGCCGTGCACCAGTACACGTCGCCCTCGTGCACGTCGAAGATCACCTCGTGCGACTGCGCGCAGTGCAGCAGGTAGCCGGCGGTGGTGTGCAGCACCCCCTTGGGCTTGCCCGTGGAGCCGGAGGTGTAGAGGATGAACAGCGGGTCCTCGGCGTTCATCACTTCCGGCGGGCACTGGTCGCTGGCCTTGGCCACTTCCTCGTGCCACCAGCTATCCCGGCCTTCGGTCCAGGGTACCTGGGTGTTGGCCCGGTTGACCACGATCAAGGACTTCACCGAGGGACAGGACTGGAGTGCCTCGTCCGCCGCCGACTTGAGCGGGATGCTCTTGCCGGAGCGCAGCGAGGTGTCGCTGGTGATCAGCAGGCAGGCATCGGAGTCCACGATCCGGTCGCGCAGCGCCTCCGCGCTGAACCCGCCGAACACCACCGAGTGCACCGCCCCGATGCGGGCGCAGGCGAGCATGGCGATCGACAGCTCGGGAATCATGGGCAGGTAGATGCACACCCGGTCGCCCCGGCGCACGCCCTTGCTCTTGAGCACGTTGGCAAACTTGCAGACCTCCCGGTGCAGCTCCTCGTAGGTGATCTTGCGCACGTCGTCCTCAGGCTCGCCCTGCCAGAGCAGGGCCACCTTGGTGCGCCGGGGGGTGCCCAGGTGCCGGTCCAGGCAGTTGTACGAGACGTTGAGCTGGCCGTCGGCAAACCACTTGAGCTCGATGATGCGCTGGTCGCTGTCCCAGACGTACTCCCGGGACTTGGTCGGCTCCCGGTACCAGTCCAGCCGCTTGCATTCCTCCAGCCAGAACCCGTCCGGGTCGTTGACGGAGCGGTCGTACATCTCCTGGTACTGCTTGAACGAGCTGACATGGGCCTTTTCAGCGATCTCCTTGGGGGGCGGGAAGCGCCTGCTCTCGGTCATCAGAGAGGAGATAATTGAAGGCTGTTCACTCATCTAACGGGTCCCCTTTCGCTACGCGGTAGTATCCGGTACCAAGGCGAGCGGCCTGCCGGCCGCCCGCCATATTGCCTCTTGTTTCGCTATCCCAGCCCCAGCACCTCGTCAATGCGCTCCAGGGCCACTCCCTCCCGGAACAGCTCCTCTGCCCGCGCCAGCTGCTCGGGCCGGGTCATGCGGATCTTGCCCAGCACCTCCTCGATGCGGGCCACGGTGCCGAAGGTGTCCTCCATGCTCAGGATCACCGGCACCCCGGTCGCCCGCGCCCGGGACAGCACCAGGTGGTCCGGCTGCTGCTGGCCGGTAAGAATGATGGCCTTGGTGGAGGTCTCCAGGGCGGTGAGCTGCAGGTCCGTGCGCTCGCCGGCGGTCACCAGCGCCTTGGCCGGCGTGCGGCGCAGGTAGTTCAGGGCGTGCTCCACGTTCATCGCCCCCACCACGAAGTTCTCGATCAGCTCGTCCAGGTGCTCCTCGCCGCTCAGCACCTGGGCGCCCATGCGCTCCACCAGCTCCCGCACGCTCACCGAGTGCAGCACCGGATCGTGGGGGATGACCCCCAGCATCTGTACCCCCTGCCGGGCCAGGAAGGGGGCGATCTCGGTCCCCAGCGGCTCCAGCATCTGCTCGGGCACGTTGTTGAAAATCACCCCCGCCAGCCGCTCGCCGAACGCCTGGGCGCAGGCCAGCACCGGGTCCACGCACAGCGCGTCCTCGGCCTTCTGCACCAAGAGCACTCGGGCTCCCAGGATCTCGGCGATGCGGGGGGCGGTCAGCCCCAAGAGCGCCCCCTGCAGGATGGCGGAGCCGCTGCCCCCGACCAGCATCGGGCTATGGGTCTTGGCCAGCTCGCGATAGGCCTCCAGTACCAGGCGCTCGCCGTCCTTGATCTCGCCGCCCAGCGCCTTCACCAACAGCGCCGGGGTCACCAGTAACGGACAAACCAGGTGCATGGGGTCATCCAACCCCAGCTGCCCCAGCACCAAGGCGGCGTCGCGATCCACCCACACCCCGCCCTCGCGGGCTGGGGAGTGCCCAATGGGCTTGAAGTAGCCCGGGTTGAGGCCCCGCTTGGCGTAGCGCCGGGCCAGCACCATGCAGGCCAGGGTCTTGCCGGTATAACCCTCACTGGAGACCAGGTATAAGCCGCTCATCCGTCCCTGCTGCTCGCCGGCCGCGCTCCTGGCGCCGCCCGGCGTCCGCTTTCACACAGTTGCCATCCCGCCCATCTTCCACACCTGCCCTGCCAGCCCCTCTTTGCCCCCTGGGGCCAGATCACCGGGCCAGCAGGATGCGGCTGTCCGCTACCGCGCACCCCTGCCCCCGGCCGTGCACGATCAGCGGGTTGATGTCCAGCTCCTGGATCTGGGGCAGCTCGTGCACCATCTGCGCCACCCGCAGGATGCAGTCCACGATCGCCTCCACGTCCGCCGGCGGCGTGTTGCGAATCCCCTCCAGCACCTGGTAGGCCTTGATCTGGCGCACCATCAGCTCGGCGCTGATCCGCCACATGGGGGCGATGCGGAAGGTGACGTCGCGCAGCACCTCCACCAGTGTCCCCCCCAGCCCGAACATCACCATCGGCCCGAACTTGGGCTCGCGGTTGGCCCCGATGATCACCTCCACTCCCTTGGGCGCCATCTCCTCCAGCAGCACGCCGTCAACGCGCGCCTCCGGCACCGCCTCCAGCACGTTGGCGATGATCGCGTCGTACGCCCGCAGCGCCTCCGGCAGGTTCCACAGGTCCAGCTTGACTCCGCCCACGTCTACCTTGTGCACCACGTCGGGGGACATGATCTTCATCACCCAGGGCTCGCGCAGCTCGTCACATGCCGTCCGCACGTCCTCGTGACTGCGGCACAGCCGGCCAAAAAGCACCGGCAGCCCGTAACAGGCGAGCAGCCGGTTCGCCTCCACCTGGGTCATGTAGTAGCGGGGCTTGTCCGCCAGCGCCCCTCGTACGATCTCCTGCGCCCCCGCCAGATCCACCTCGTAGTGCACGAACTCCCGGTGCTCCAGGCGGAGCAGCCCGGCAAACCGCACCATGGAGGCCAGGGTGCGCACCGCATCCTCGGGGAAGGGGTAGTTGGGCACCCCGTGCTGCTGCAGGTAGCGCACCCCCTCGCTTACGTCCCCCACCCCCATGAACGAGCACAGCACCGGCTTGTTGATGCCCTGGCGCACCCGGGGCACGATCTCCGCCGTCGCCGTGGGCTCGGTCACCGACTGCGGGGTGAGGATCAGCAGCGCCCCGTCCACATTGTCGTCCTCCAGCACCGCCCGGATGGCCGCCTCGTAGCGCTCGTGGGTGGCGTCTCCGATCACGTCCACCGGGTTGGCCAGCGAGGCGTTAGGGGGCAGGCTCTCGGCCAGCTTCTCGCAGGTCTGCGGCGAGAGCTGGGCCAGCTTCAGCCCGTGCCGAATGGCGGCGTCCGTGGCCATGATCCCCGGGCCGCCGGCATTGGTGACGATGGCGATCTTGTCCCCCGAGGGCAACGGCTGCGTGGAGTAGCCGGCCGCGTAGTCGAAAAGCTCGGCGATGGTCTCGCAACGCTGTACCCCGCTCTGGAAGAAGACGGCGTCGTACGCGGCATCCGAGCCCGCCAGCGAGCCGGTGTGGGAGGAGGCGGCCCGCGCCCCCTCCACCGAGCGCCCGCTCTTGATCGCCAGGATCGGCTTGCGGTAATCCCAGGTGATGGTGCGGGCGGTCTCCACGAACTGGCGCCCGTCCGTGATGTCCTCCAGGTACATCAGGATCACCTGGGTCTGCGGGTCGTCCTTGAGGTAGTCCAGCAGGTCCACCTCGTTCACGTCCGCCTTGTTGCCAAAGCTGATGAACTTGGAGAACCCGAACTGGCGCTCCTCCGCAAAGTCAAGCACCGAGGTGCACAGCGCTCCCGACTGGGAGATGAAGGCGATGTTGCCCTGGCGGGGCATCCGCCGGCCAAAGCTGGCATTCATGGACACCGCGGGGTCGGTGTTGATCACCCCCAGGCAATTCGGACCGATCAGCGCCATCTTGGCCGCCCTGGCCCGGGCCACCACCTCCCGCTGCAACTTCGCGCCCTCCGGGCCTGCCTCCTTGAAGCCGGCGCTGATCACCACCACCCCTCGCACGCCCTTCTGCCCGGCTTCTTCCACCACCCCCGGCACCGCCGCCGCAGGCACGATCACCACCGCCATGTCCACCGGGTCCGGGACCGCGAGTAGGCTGGGATAAGCCTTGATCGCATGCACGAAGCTGCGCTTGGGGTTGACCGGGAACACCACCCCCTGGTAGCCGCCCTGCAGCAGGTTCTTCAGTACGTCATTGCCCACCGTGCCCGGGCGGGAGCTGGCTCCTACCACGGCGATGGACTTGGGGTTGATCAGGGTCTCTACGTTTCGCTGCACTACGCCGTACCTTCCCTCCGGGTCCCCCGCCAGGACGCGCCCAGCCGCCAGCTTCTCCCACAGGGATCGGTGCTCACGGAGGAACGCCCCAGCCAACCTGCTCATATTAGGGACCCCCCCGGGCCGCGTCAAGGGTGTGCGCCCGCTCGCTCCCTGGCTGGAGGCGGGGGGGGGTACATGGAGTGCGAGGCTTCAGCCTCGCTTTGGTACCCGTATGGGGTGTGGGGCGTATGGTTACCAACCAATGAGCTGATTGACAACCATAACCGCCGCACCCAAGATGAGCGCCGCAGGCGCGATAGATACATAGCCCCAGGCGTCAGCCTGGGGAAGAGGAGCGCAACAGGTAGGCCAGGCCGACCACCACCTGGCGGCCAAGCACCGTGGCCGTAACCGGGGGCAAGCAGCCCCCCGGGGCCGAACCCGCCGGCCGCCGTCACCGCCCCTTGCCCATGATTTGACAAAGCCCCATCCCGCCGCTAGAATGTGGGCGTGGCGGGATGTGGCGCAGTTTGGTAGCGCGCCTGGATGGGGGCCAGGAGGTCGCCGGTTCAAATCCGGCCATCCCGACCACCTCTCTTGACAAATCGGGGGAGTAGCTCAGCTGGGAGAGCACTTGCATGGCATGCAAGGGGTCGGGAGTTCGAATCTCCTCTCCTCCACCACCCACCCGCGACGGCCCCTCCGTCGCCCGCGCGTGGGCCTGTAGCTCAGCTGGGAGAGCGCGGCGTTCGCATCGCTGAGGTCAGGGGTTCGAGTCCCCTCAGGTCCACCACCCCTCTCCGGTTAGCCCTTCCCTAGCCCCGGCCTTGCTCCCCCTCTTGCCATCTGGCCGGCAGCGGCTGCCTTTACACCCTTCAGGCCGATATGCTATATTCTGACCGCCGGATTCACCCCCGATGGAGGTCGCGCCCTATGCCCCGCATACACAGAGCCCTCGTCAGCGTTTCCAACAAGGAAGGCCTGGTGGACTTTGCGCGCGGCCTGGTGGAGATGGGGGTCGAGATTCTCTCCACCGGGGGTACCGCCGCCGCCCTGGCCGAGGCTGGCCTCCCCGTGCGCCAGGTCTCCGACTACACCGGCTTCCCGGAGATGATGGACGGGCGGGTGAAGACCCTCCATCCCAAGGTGCACGGGGGGCTGCTCGCCCGGCGCGACCATCCCGAGCACCTGGCGGCCGCCCGGGAGCACGGCATCGAGCTCATAGACATGGTGGTGGTCAACCTCTACCCCTTCCGGGAGACGGTGGCCCGCCCCGGGGTGACCATGGCCGAGGCGATCGAGAACATTGACATCGGCGGCCCCTCCATGGTCCGCTCGGCAGCCAAGAACAACCGGTACGTGGCGGTGGTCACCAACCCCGCCCGCTACCCGGAGCTGCTGCGGGAGATGCACGGCGCCGGCGGGGAGCTCTCCGACGCTACCCGGCTCTCCCTGGCCGTGGAGGCCTTCAACCATACCGCCCGCTACGACGGCGCCATCCACCGCTACCTGGCGGCCAAGGCGGCCGAGGGGGACCAGCAGGAGGCCACCTTCCCCACCGCCCTCAACATGGCCTGGACCAAGACCATGGACCTGCGCTACGGCGAGAACCCACACCAGGCGGCCGCCTTCTACGTGGACGCCGAGGGCAAGGCCCGGGCCCTGGGGGCCATGAAGCAGCTCCACGGCAAGCAGCTCTCCTACAACAACCTGCTGGACATGGACGCGGTCTACCTGGCGCTGCGGGAGTACGCCAGCCCGGCCGCCATCATCGTCAAGCACAACAGCCCCTGCGGGCTGGCCGAGGCCGGCACCCTGGCGGAGGCCTACACCGCCGCCCTGGAGTGCGATCCCCTCTCGGCGTTCGGCGGAGTGATCGGGCTCAACGGCCGGGTGGACGGGGACACCGCCGCCGCCATCATGGCCGGCATCTCCCGCTACGGCTTCATGGAAATCGTGCTCGCCCCCTCCTTCTCCCCGGAGGCCCTGGAGCAGCTGCGGGCCAAGCGCGACCTGCGCCTGGTGGAGGTCCCCGACCTCTGCCTCACCGATCCCCTCCAGTTCCGGGAGGTCACCGGCGGCCTGCTCACCCAGCAGCTCGACGACCCGGCGGTGGAGGACTTCCAGGTGGTGACCAAGGCCCAGCCCGAGGCGGGCGACATGGACACCGTGCGTTTTGCCTGGAAGTCAGTGAAGCACGTGAAGTCCAACGCCATCCTCATCGCCCAGGGCACCCGGGCGGTGGGCATCGGCGGCGGGGTGACCAGCCGGGTGGACGCGGTGTGGCTGGCCGTGCGCAAGGCCGGGGAGCGGGCTCAGGGCGCGGTGCTCGCCTCCGACGCCTTCTTCCCTAAGCCGGATGCCGTGCAGGTGGCCGCCAACGCCGGGGTCAAGATCTTGGTGCAGCCCGGCGGCAGCCTGGGTGATGCCCAGACCATCGAGATGTGCGACCAGCTCGGGCTGGTCATGCTCTTCACCGGCCGGCGGCATTTCCGCCACTAGCTTCGGAGGATCGTGTTGAACAGGACACTGCAGGAAGTAGACCCGCAAATGGCGGCTATCTTCGACGGCGAGCTGGAGCGCCAGCGCACCACCCTGGTGCTCATCCCGTCGGAGAACTACGCTAGCAAGGCCGTGCTCTGTGCCGCCGGCAGCGTGATGACCAACAAGTACGCCGAGGGCTACCCGGGTGCGCGCTATTACCATGGCTGCCAGTGGGTGGACCAGGCCGAGGCCCTGGCCATCGAGCGCGCCCAGCAGCTCTTCGGCGCCGACCACGCCAACGTCCAGCCCCACACCGGCTCCCAGGCCAACATGGCCGCCTACTACGCCCTGCTCGAGCCCGGGGACACCATCCTCTCCATGTCCGTGGACCAGGGCGGCCACCTCACCCACGGCCGCCGGGCCAACTTCTCCGCCAAGTACTACCGCCCGGTGTTCTACCACGTGGACCGGGAGACCGAGCGCATTGACCTCGACGAGGTGCGCCGGCTGGCCCGCGAGCACCGCCCCAAGCTGATCTTGGTGGGGGCCAGCGCCTACCCCCGCCTCATTGACTTCGCCGTCTGGCGGGAGATTGCGGACGAGGTGGGGGCCTACCTGATGGCCGACATCGCCCACATCGTGGGGCTGATCGCGGGCGGGGTGCATCCCTCGCCCATCCCCTATTGCGACGTCGTCACCTCCACCACCCACAAGACCCTGCGCGGCCCCCGGGGCGCCTTCATCATGTGCCGCCGGGAGCTCGCCAAGCAGGTGGACCGGGCCGTCTTCCCCGGGGTGCAGGCCGGCCCCCTGATGCACGTCATCGCCGCCAAGGGGGTGGCCTTCCATGAGGCCATGAGCGAAGACTTCAAGGCCTATCAGCGCCAGATCGTCGCCAACGCCCAGGCCCTGGCCGGGCACCTGCTGGCGGCCGGGCTGCGCTTGGTCAGCGGCGGTACCGACAACCACCTGATGCTGGTGGACGTCGCCAAGTCGCTGGGCATCACCGGCAGGCAGGCCGCCGACGCCCTGGAGCGGGCGGGGATCTGCGTGAACATGAACGTCATTCCCTTCGACTCCAAGCCGCCCACCGTCACCTCCGGCATCCGCCCTGGCACTCCCGCGATCACTACCCGGGGCATGAAGGAGCCGGAGATGGCCGAGATCGCCCGCATGATGACGAGCATCCTACGCGACCCGGAGCACGCGGCGCTGGCCGCCCAGGTACGGGAGCAGGTGCGCGCCCTGTGCGCCCGCTTCCCCGTTTACGAATCGCTCAACAATCACGATCCGTACCTCTAGCCGAGCCCAGCTCGGGCGGGAGGAGAGCCGGGGCCGCTGGGCGCCGGCCTCTTTTGCCTATGGACTATCAAACGGCCGTCGCCTACCTGGAAAGCCTGGTTGACTACGAGCGCAAGGTGCCCGGCGCCGAGGCCCGCCAGTGGAACCTGGAGCGCATCAGCCAGCTGCTGGCTGACGTTGGCAACCCCCACCACCGCCTGCGTGCCATCCACGTGGCCGGCACCAAGGGCAAGGGCTCGACCAGCGCCCTGCTCGCCGCCATCCTGCAGGCCGCCGGGTACCGGGTGGGGCTCTTCACCTCCCCCCATCTCACCAGCTTTCGCGAGCGCATCCGTATCAACGGCGAGCGCATCCCCCCCGAGCAGGTGGCCGAGCTGGTGGTCTGGCTCCAGCCCCACCTGCAGGCGGTCACCGGCCCCGGGGGCCCGCCCAGCTTCTTCGAGGCCTATACCGCCCTCGCGTTCGCCTACTTCGCCCGGGCGCGGGTGGACCTGGCGGTGATCGAGACCGGGCTGGGCGGCCGCCTGGACGCCACCAACGTGGTCACCCCGCTGGTGTCCGTGATCACTCGCATCGCCTACGACCACATGCAGGAGCTGGGCGACTCCCTGGCAGAGATCGCCGCCGAGAAGGCGGGGATCATCAAGCCCGGGGTCCCGGTCATCAGCGCTCCCCAGCTGGACCCGGTCTGGGCCGTGCTCCGGGAAGCCTCCGCTCACCAGCATGCCTCCCTGCATGGCGTGCGCCTGCTCGCCGAGCCTCCCAGCAGTGCCGCCCGCCTCGCCGAAGCCCTCGCCCAGCTCGCCCTGGGCCGCCCCCGGTCGCTGGTGGTGGTACAGCGGGAGGCCACCCTGAGCGGGCTGCTCTGCGACATCAAAGGGCTGCGAGGGGAGTACCGGGGCCTGCGCTGCCCCCTGCTGGGGGAGCACCAGTTCTCCAACCTGGGGCTGGCGGTGGGTACCGCGGAGCTGCTGGAGGCGGAGGGGATCTCCGTTTCCCCGGAGGCGATCCACGAGGGCTTGGCCCAGGTGGCCTGGCCCGGCCGGCTGCAGATCGCCTCCCGCGACCCCTGGGTGGTGCTGGACGGCGCCCACGATGCCGTCTCCGCGGTCGCCCTGCGCCAGGCGGTGGGCCTGTTCGCCCCCCAGCGGCTGATCCTGGTGCTCGCCATCTCCCGGGACAAAGACATCGAGGCCATCGGGGCGGAGCTTTGCCCCCTGGCCGAAACCGTGATCTTCACTACCACCGGCTCCCCCCGGGCGGCCAGCCCGGAGGAGCTCCAGCGGCGCCTGGCCCCCAGCTGCCGCGACCCGCGCACCGCCCCCGCTGCCGCCCAGGCCCTGGAGCTGGCCACCGGCCTGGCCGGCAGGGGCGACCTGGTGCTGGTCACCGGCTCGCTTTACCTGGTGGGGGAAGCCCTGCGGGCCCTCGGCCTCGCCGAGCCGGATTGAACGCCGATGGGTAAAAACTAGGGACAGTCACCACGCCTGTCCAAAATCGGTTTTCCAGATGACGGGTGTCCTCCGGACTTGGTAGAGTTGGGTTTGCCACTCAACCGCCAAG
>Ga0315284_10007258_pt1 | contig 15819 bp, 14 predicted proteins | sample YL17G09_16_MG_FD_203696 | JGI IMG/M metagenome (GOLD analysis project Ga0315284, IMG submission 203696) | Sediment microbial communities from Yellowstone Lake, YNP, Wyoming, USA - YL17G09_16 | ecosystem: Environmental > Aquatic > Freshwater > Lake > Sediment | place: USA: Wyoming | collected... | reverse complement strand
ATGACCGGCTTGTTGAGGACTTGTATGCCGTGGGTCTTCAGTTCCTTCACAACCTTGTTCACGGCCTGTATGGCTTCTTTCTCCGACTTTGCTCCTGTGCAGACCATTTTTCCAGTTTCAAAAATCAGGGTGGCTGTCTTGGGTTTTTTCAGGCGGAACACTAGTCCTGGGAAAACTCTGGGGCTGTACTCTGCGTGTGGAAACTTTTCAACGATCGTTTTGAGGCTTATTCTCTGGTTCAGCGTGGCAGAAGCCACTATGTTCTGGATGTGTATGTCAGGCGTTCTCTTGGGCATTTTTCCACTCATCTAAGGTTCCTAAAGAGGGATAGAGAGGCCGTTATATATAATACACTTTTGATTTAAAAGGCAGTTGGGCCCATGTGAAACAAGGTTTGAACCGGGGCTAGCTGTAGTCCTGGAGAAGCGAGAATCGGAGAAGCGCAGCCACACCGTGCAGCGCCGTCAGTTTCTTGCCGGCCTCATGCTCTGTACTCACAACGATGATTGCACCTTTCTTGTCTTCAACCTCTTTCATCAGCTCTTCCAGCTGCAAACGTTGCTGATCGTCAGAGTCGCGGAGCAAGGAATCCGCAAGGATGAGTTTCTCAACAGCTCCTAGACTTGTCGCTTTCTTAACGACGTCAAACCCGTAAGCAACTTTGGTTTCGTCCTTTCCCAGTCTTCTGAGAAATTCTTCAACGACCTCTGTTTCTTCGGCTATCCGCATTTGCTTCATGGTTTTTAGGAGTATTCCTGAGCGGAATGCCTCGTATATTCCAGCGACTCCACCGCTGTTCACGCTCTTCACGTCGACAACTGACGGGGCCATGTCGCCTGCCTCGTTCTCCAAGAATTTGGCGAAATCGTTCTTCACAAAGCCCACGCCGATCACCACGAATGGATTTCGAGCAGGTGTCCATATCTGGCGTAGGCTGTTCAGCACTTTTCTGAAATATTCGTTGAGCGCTGCGCTTCTTTTTTCGGCTTCGAGCTTTCCTGGAAGTTTGATTCTTTCCTCGACCTTTTCTTCGATCCCGTACTGTGCGGTGGTGGCGATGGCATAGCCTTCGTCGTCTATGGAGAGGATTATGATGGTTTTTTCTGAGGATGCGCCTGCGCGTTTGAGTCTGTCGAGGTGGTGTTTGGGCCATTCTTTCTTGACTATTGTGAGCGGCGTGTTGAGAGTGATGTTGAGCGTGTGATGCGCTCCGGCTGGGGCAACGTCTGTTGCTTCGACGATAGTTCCGTGGACGCGGAGGCGGCCGAGGAACTTGTCCCAGCTGACTTCTTGGACGTTGACGCCGAGGAAGACGGGTACGCGTTCTCCGCGGCTGGATCGTGCATATTTTTCGTCGGTTTTGACTTCGCGGGTGGTACGCGCGTAGACCTGGTCGCCCTTGTAGATGATGTTGTACAGGTGCCAGAAATCGTCGAACGTTTCCGGGATAACTTTTACGTATTCTTTTTTTGAGTTGACTTCCAAAATTCTCAAGCGTGGACGCTCCAGAAGGACTGTGCTCTTTAGATCTAATGTGCGGGTCAAGTAATAAAAGCGCGCTAAGTCATTTGTTACAAACGATGTTCTTCTCAACATAGTCCTAAGGAATCTCCGTCTAAATTGTTACAAAAAAGCGCACGCTATTCTTCTTGTATGGGGCATTTTCTCAGAACATCATCATCACCACAACGTGGCGGGAGCCTGGCGCACACTGAGTAGGTTCAACGAAATCGCCATAATTCTCGAGAAGCCATAAGAATGGCGATCACGCACGGTTTTACGTCAGAGGTCAGTCGGTGCTGAACAGAGACTTGAAACTGATTTTCACGACCAACGTAGTGGGTTCCTTCGGCGACGGTCTCTTCGCCTATCTATTACCCGTCTACATGCGCAACGTGCTAGAAGCGGACCCGATTCAGATCGGCATACTCTACGCTTTGACAGTCTTAGCAGCCGCTTTCACGCTCTTGATCTCGGGGACGCTCGCAGACCGGCATGACCGCAAAAAAAATCATGATAGCGGGATGGCTCGCATGGTTGCCTGTACCCCTGATTTTCGCGTTCGCCAGGAACTGGACTGAAATGATCCCTGGAATGGTGATGTGGGGGTTCTGGCTCGGACAGCCTGCTGGTTCCGCCTACATAGTGACTTCAGCGGAAAAATCAAGAATAACTTCAACGTTTACCATAGTGTCGGCTGGATGGTCATTAGGCTACATCTTTTCCCCAGCAGTAGGCGGGTTTCTGGCAGGAACGGTTGGAATGAAAACGGTCTTCTACTTGGCTTTCATCCTCTACGGCTCGGCATGTTTCACGCTTTCATTCATCAAAAGCCAAGTCGCTAATAATGGGCGGAACGCTTCAGGAAAAGAGTATTCATTCCTGAAGCTTGTACGGAACAGGAAACTACTGTCCTTGTCGGCCTTCTTCGCCATGCTCATGTTCATTATCATGATGTTTAGAAACTTCGTTCCAACGTACCTGGCTGACGTCTACAAGTACACGGATTTTGAGATAGGTGTCTTGGGCTCCGTCCTCTTCGCCAGCTCGGCGGTACTCGGAATCCTGCTCGGCAGACTCGGAGACATTAAACGAAAATCATATCCCCTGGCCATTTCTTTGGTCTTCGGTGCCGTGGCGTTGTTTCTGATGCTATGGTCTGGCAACTTCGGCATCCTCACGGTGTCAGCTGTTTTCAACGGTGGATCTTACATCACATGGTCTATGCTCAGCGCGATCGTCGGTCCCACCGCACCCGAGTCATGCAGAGCACGGTGGATCGCCGTTCCTCAGACATTGTGCATGTTTACCTCGTTTGCTGCGCCCTACGTCGGAGGATTTCTGTATGCATCGTCAACACAATACCCTTTCATCGTTGCCACAGCAGCGATGCTTGTCTTCGCTTTTCTATCACTTAAGACACTGAAAGAATAACACAGGGCTCTCAAGGCGCGCGCTTGGGGGCAGTTTTGCGGTGTGCATCTGTTTCTAGCCCTGTTGCATGACGTGACGCTCCAAAAGGGCTAGAGGCCGCCTCAACGATTTATGGAAAAACTCTGCTTCCTTTCAGATTCGCTGGAATCCCCAAGTTGCCATTTTTCAACACGGCCAAGAGTTGTTCACCAAACAAGCCTAAATCAGACGCCAATAGGCAAAAGAGGAATAAAAACCATTCTTAACCATTTCGGGGACAAGTCAGCGCGCTTTTTCGCAATGGAGCTTGATTCAGCCGCGTCAAAGTCATGGGAAAACTCGGAAGCTCAATATGAGGAAGAAAAACTGTGCACTCCACTCAGATTTCGTTCTTTTTTGGGAATGAAGCAAAATGCTCTTCGAAAAACTGTGAGGAATCAGCCAGCTGCAGGCGCGGTCTATAGCTTCGACCAGCTCCATTACCGCGACACTCCTTATGGGCGTTCGACTGTTCCTTTTCTTTTTTATCCTACGACGGAGAAGCCGTCTAAGGTGAGTGTCGGAGTCTCAGTCTGGAATGGTGTCCTCTGTGAATCGCTGCCGATGTCAACCAGGTTCTGGAATCCTTTGTAGAAATTGCCGGCCACGGAGACTGGCTGAAGGGGATACTTCTTCTCCCCTTTCTCGACAAGGAAAACTGATTGGGCGACGGCCGAGAACTCGCCCGTGGCCACGTCACTGTGGAATATTCCAATGGGCACGTCTGCTATCAGGATGGCCTGGCCGTCTATTGACTTGATCATTTTTTCCATGCTTTTCTTGCCTGGCGTGACCTTGATGTAACATGGTTGGATTGAAAGTTGGCTCTCATAAGGAAGGCTTGAGCCGAAGACTCCTCCCCGTGAGCAGTTTCCAGTCGATTTTGCGCCGTAGATTCGTGCGTAGTATGTGTCAAACATGAAGTTCTTCAAGACTCCCCCTTCGATTAGAGTGTTCCTCTCTTGAGGATGGCCTTCAGCGTCAACGGTTTCCGTGCTAAGGCTTGAAGGGTCTTGTCCATCATCGACGATCGTCAAACCCGGATGAGCTACTTTTTTCCCTAGTTTTCCTGACAGGGGCGAAAGCCCTTCGACTACTGCTCTGCCGCTTGCGGACTGTCCCAAGCTTGCAAAGAGGTAAGAGCTTGCTGCGATCGGCGGCCAAATTGTGGGCATGATTTGGGTCTTGTTGAGCTTCTTCGCATTGAGCAAAGCCACTGCCTGTTTTGCGGCGTTCTCGCCTAGGCCTTCAGATTTGATGACGCGTTCCCGGGAAATGTCGTACTCATTGCCTGTTCTGCGTTCCTCGTTCTTTGCGGCCACGCAGTAGATTTGACAGGCGTTTGAAGCAGACCTTGACGCTTGTTGGAGTCCCAGCGTGTTTCCGACGGCGAAGCCTCCCCAATCCGTCGAACACGTGCACGTCGCATACAATACTCTTGGGTCAAATTTCTTGGCTTCCTTGACGAGGCCGTCAGAGTATTTTATGAGACGTTCTTTGCTCAAATTCAGGATTTCACTTGAAAAAGCGCCTTCTCTGCCCGGTTTCAGCGGTTCACAGAACCCTTTGAACCGTTCATCCTTGACCGAGACGGCCTTCAAGCTTGCAGTGGCCTCGTTGAAGCTTCGTTCAATTCTGTCCGTTGAGATTCCGCTGCTGGACGCGAAGCTTACGCTGTTGTTCTTGGCAACGCGCACGGCGTTTCCTTCGACGAGTCCGTCAGTGGCTTCGACCACACCTTGTTTGACGTCTACTCTCGTGCTGTGCTTGTAGAAGACGTAGAGTTCAAACTCGGCCGCATGATCCTTCTTTCTCGCCGACTTCAAGCCAGAATCAAGAACAGAGAGCAGTTCGTCCTTCAAATTTTCATAGTCTATTTTCTCTTTCATTCTGGAGTCCTCCTAGTCTGCTTTTCCTCCAAAAGTCACTTCCCCGATGACTACTTCCGGCGCGCCAGTACCCACTGGCAACGGTGCCTGTCCACTTTTTCCGCAGCCGCCGAAGTATCCTGCCTGTATGAAAAGGTCCTTGGTTGCGCCTTCAATTTTTGTGAGCAATTCCAAGATGTTGCCTGACAAGGCGACTTCACGAAGCGGTTCTTGTATCTTGCCGTTCTTCACCCAGTAGCCTCTTATTGCTTTGAACACGAAGCTGCCGTCGTCTTCAACTTGGCCGCCTGAGGTCTGTATGGCATAGACGCCTGTGTCCAGAAGCTCCAGAGCTTCTTCTCTGTTGAGGTCGCCCGGAGCGAAGTACGTGTTCGTCATCCTTGGTATGGGCATGAAACCGAAATGTACTGCCCGGCAGTTTCCCGTCGGGTCTTCGTGCAACCGTTTTGCGGTTCCCCTGTTGTGCAGGTAGTGTTTGAATATTCCTTTTTCCAGGACCACGGTTTTGTGCGCTCGGGTTCCCTGGTCATCGAAGGGAACCCAGAGTCCGCCGAACTTTTCTATGTCTGGCGTTCCGTGGTCCACGATGGTCGCATGTTCAGTGCCCAACCTTTTTCCAATTTTGCCGGCAAGCGGGGAGCCGCCGATGACGACAAAGTCGCCTTCGCTGAGATGTCCGAAGGACTCGTGTGCCAATACGCCACCTAACGTGTTCTCGATGAGGGCTCTGAACTTTCCCGCTGGGCAACTCTTTGCCTTCAACTGTTCAGTTGCTTGTATGGCTGCTGCCTTGCCGATGTCCTCGGGTTTTGACCCTTTCTTCTGGAAAACTTCTAGGCCTGCGGTGCCGCCTGCCTGTTCAATGCCTATGACGAGTTCTCCAGTGGACATTCTTGAGATTACCAGGCACCGCATATCAACGATTTCGAAATCCCAGTTGATGTCTGACCCTTCGCTGTTAGTGAAGACCTTCCTTCCGTAGAGTTCCCCGTACCATCCTGTGACGTTGTTTATGTTCTTGCCGAAATCTCGCGCAGTTTCCACTGCTCTATTGACCAGCCCAGTCTTGTAGTCCAGTCCTTTCTGCTGTGGATGAATTTTGACAGGATAAGTGTCAGCCTTACGACTCTTAATGGGAGCCTGCTTGTCAAAATCAAGTTTCAAGCTGGTTGCTTTTGCTGAAGCCTTAGCCATCTTGACCGATTGAGCCACTGTCTTCTTCAGGGCTTCTTTTGTATCGCTCGAGGTGAACGAGTAACCTGAAGCCCCACCGCAGTAGCAGACGAAACCTGCACCAGCTCGGGACCTAAGAATTATGTCTTTCCAAGCGTCATTGGTGCGCTGCAATGTTCTCAGGACAAGGTCATCATATCTGGCCTCAACAAACTCTGCGCCCAGCTTTTCTCCATACGTAACACATTCTCGCAGTTTTTCAAGCATCTTCAAACCTCCCCTATGTGAACAAGACTTATGTTCAATCGGTTCTCCGCGCATTAAAAGCTTGACGGTTGATGCCCTCCAGCGCATACGCGCATCCAATGTTCTTCGGATAGTGTGAATGCCTAACCTGCGTTTGACATGTCTAGCTCAACTGCTCAGTCATCAACTTGCAGAAAAGTCTATTTTGCTCTTCCGTGTAGTCTTACTCAAAGCTCAACGGGGCAGATTCATGGTAACAGCCGAATTCAAATACAAACTCGGAAAGGTTGAGAGAGGATATGCGAACAGGACCCTTTACGTGAACCTCTCAAACATGCAGATAACAGAAAAAACAGTCTCGGAGAAAATGAAGGAGACATTCACGGGCGGCCGCGGTTTCAACCTTTGGCTGCTCTGGAACGCGCTTCCCTGGGACCATGTTGTCAAGTGGGATGAGCCTGAAAATGAAGTGTGCATTGCCTGCGGACCATTGGGCGGGACGCCTGTTTATCCTGGGAGCGGGAAGAGTATTGCGGTTTCGATTTCACCGTTGACGGGTTCGGTTGTGGATTCGAATGTGGGAGGATATTTTGGTCCTTACCTAAAGTTTGCGGGTTGGGATGCGCTTGAAATCCAGGGGAAGGCCAAGGGTGAAGTGGTCATTTTTGTTGATGGTGATGAGGGTAAGGTGCAGGTTGAGGATGCGGGTTCGCTGCCGTCTGAGACCCATTTGCTCGTGGATTTGATGGCCAAAAAGTACGGGGGCGAGAACGGCCAGAGTGTTTCTGCTGTTTCCTCGGGCCCTGGTGCGGAGCACACGCTGGTTGGGTGTCTGAACTTCTCCTGGTACGACGCGGGGCGAAAGATTCACAGGTACAAGCAGGCGGGTCGAGGCGGCATTGGCACGATCTTGCGGGATAAGCGGGTCAAAGCAATTGTGGTGAAGTATTCTGGTAGGATTTCTGTGGAGAGCAATGGACCCTTTGACGCGGAGTTGGTCAAGCAGGCGGGCGTATGGCACAGTCAGGAGATCAGGAGGCTTGACCCGAAGCAGAATGAGATGGCAGTGGTGGGCACGACGAACCTTGTGACGGTTATGAACGAGTTTGACCTGTTGCCCGTCCACAACTTCAGGTATGGTAGTCATCCTCTGGCTGAACAGTTGGGCATGGAGGTTTACCGCAAGAAATTCCACAAAGGCTTCGACGGATGCTGGATGGGATGCGCCATAGCCTGCTCACACGGCGTGAAGGATTTTGAGTTGAAGACTGGCCCGTACAAGGGCGAGAAAGTCTTCGTGAACGGACCGGAATATGAGACTATTGCCGGTGAGGGGAGCAGCTGCGGAATATTCGATGCAGACGCGGTTGTGGAGATGAATTTTTACTGCGACACTTACGGGTTGGACACGATCAGTGTGGGCACGGCCACGGCGTTTGTGATGGAATGCTACGAGATGGGACTGATCGATAAGCGGGCTACGGGCGAGTTGGACCTCCGGTTCGGGAATAAGGAAGCAGCACTGGAGATTATTCATCAGATGGCCAGGGGCGAAGGCTTCGGAGTTGTGGTGGGTCAGGGCATAAGACGAATGAAAAAGCTTTTTGCGGAGAAGTATGGTGCGGACGCGAAGGTTTTGCAGGATATTGGGATGGAGGCGAAAGGGTTGGAGTTTTCGGAGTATGTCACGAAGGAGTCGTTGGCACAGCAGGGCGGGTACGGGTTGGCTTTGAAGGGGCCGCAGCATGATGAGGCTTGGCTGATATTCCTGGACATGGTGTACAACCTGATGCCCACGTTTGAGCAGAAAGCAGAGAACCTGCACTGGTTCCCCATGTTCCGCACGTGGTTCGGACTCAACGGCCTATGCAAACTACCATGGAACGACGTGGTGCCAGAAGATAATAGGCAGACAAAAGAACCAGCAAAAGTGATATCGCATGTTGAGAATTACGCGAAATTCTTCTACGGAGTCACTGGAAAGAAAGTCAGCGTTGACGATATTATTTTCATGAGCGAGAAAGTGTACAATTTCCAAAGGATATTCAACCTGAGAATGGGATTTGGCACACGAGAGCATGATGTGATTCCTTACCGTTCGGTGGGACCTGTGACGAAGGAAGAGTACGAAAGCCGAGCAGAACGCTACGACAAGCAGCTCAAAGAAAAGTCCGCCGAAGACCCAAAGGGAAAATCAACAGAAGAAAAACTGGCGATGGTGAGAAAACATCGCGAAGCAGAATACGAAAGACTCAAAGACGCTGTCTACAAGAGACGCGGATGGAACACAAACGGAGTACCCACACTGGAGAAGGCAAAAACTCTAGGAATAGACTTCCCCGACGTCATCGAACTCCTCAAGAAACAAAAGTGAGCTTAGATAGTAGAAAATATAAGCGCGCGCTAACCGCGTCATAGTAGTAGTGAGTTCTCAGAAGACTCTCAGACTCCTCTAAGACCAAAAGAAAAGAGAGACTCAGTGCTCGCGGCTCTTTTTGATAGCGCGCGCATGATCAAGCCGAAGTTTTGAAGCCCCAAGATCCAAAACCTGTAAGCCGAGCCTCTTCTAGACTTCGAAAATTATTAAAGCAGTATTACGCATATCATACCTCCTGGGAACATAAATGCCGAAAAAAGAAAAACCGTTAACTAAGAAAGAGCGAGACGAGAAAAGGAAAAAACATAAGGAAAAGCAAAGCAAAACACAGACTTCTTAAGCCCCAAGAAAGAGCTTTGCAAAACTTTTTTTCTCTTTTTACCATAAAGTTGGCTTCTTTGATGAAATGAAAGAAAGACGCGTCAGTTTTGGAACTTATTGGCTTCCTCCATTAATGCGAAGGAAATATGTTTTAGCTTGTTTATTTATCGTTAATGTGTAGCTGAGATTTATGCCGAGTGTAATGAAACGTAAACAAAAGAATACTCAAATCGCACAACAGAAAAAGATAGAACGGGATAAAGAAGCGAAAAAGAAACAGTTGAGACAGCAACTTCCTGCCAAGGGCAAGAAACGTTAAGGCCACTAAAAGAGCTATGGTAACCATCTAAAAGCTTATACCTAGAAGACAACAATACAGCGCGCGCTACGCTAGGCGTGTGCAACCTCTGCGAAAGTCACAAGCTCAACGGTCAGAGACGGCTTAACAGCGTCTGAAACGCGAGAGGCCACAATCCGCTTAATATTCTTCTCGCTCGCCATGTCCACGACTCTCTGAGTGATTATTCCGTCGAACACGATCGTGCCCACACCTTCAACCTGCTGCAGTTTCTCCGCAAGCTGACTCACTGGCAACCGTTCAATCTGCTCGAGCTTGTCGTTTAGCAAGACCGCTTCCAACGTGCCCTCAAGCGACTTCATCATTTCAAGGACCTCTTTCGGCACCTCTACCTTCTGCTTCTCTCTTCTCACCGGCTTAGGCGTCTCTGGTTTGACGGTTGTGCCTTCCTGAATCGACAATTTGGCCTCTAACGCGTCGAATATTTCCTTACAGTTCAGCTCCTCAACCTCTTTTCCACGCGGAGCCCTAGCAATGAATTTTACATCAGTCACCTGCAGCAACTCTTTATATATCAAGTCTCCACCTCGGTCGCCATCCAGCAACGCCGTGGCTTCCTTCACCTTGCAAAGCGTCTTTATGGCCTCAGGAACCTTAGCGCCTTCCAACGCCACGGTGTTAAGCAAGCCGCAACGCATCAGGTTAATTATATCTGCCCTGCCCTCGACAATGATAATTTCCTTGGACTTTTCAAGTCCTGGTCCAGCCGGCAGTTCTTCAGGCCCGTACTTCTCAACCTTGCCAAGCTTCAGCGTGTCTGAAACCTCTTTGAACACCTCGTCCACAGAAGGCATCGACTCAATGGTCCACTTGTGAAGAATATCCTTGGCGCGGTCGATGATAATCTTCCTTCGCGCTTCCCGAACGTCTTCAACTCTCTCCAGAGTTACCTTTGAAGCACAAGGTCCAACTCTGTTAATACTCTCTATGCTCGCGGCAATCAACGCCGTGGATACACGGTCCAGGCTGGTTGGAACAGTTATCGTGCCCGTCGTCTTGTCGTTCTTAGAATGCAGATCGATCTCTATTCTCCCAATTCTACCCGACTTCTGCAGCTCCCGCAGGTCCAACTCGGGACCAAAAAGACCCTCAGTCTGCCCGAAAACCGCTCCTATGACGTCAGGCTTCTCAACTACACCTTCAATCTCGAACTCGGCATGTATAACATACTTTATTGTAAACGGCTGTGATGAACCCGTAATCGTGCACCTCCAAGTGATATAGTTAACGGCTAAAGCCAACATGACCGAAGAGGACTTTGCCCTCCAATCATGAGACAATATCTTAACTTATACTATATATTACGTTTATGAATTGCGAATCTTACAATTTAAGCTTTACTTATCCAATTGCATTTTGTGAAGGGTCTGAAGAACAGACAATGAAGAGAGGATATGGTTGATCGATGGAAAGACTGTCAGACCTCGAAGCGCAGCGCGCACTAGCGCGCGCTAATGCGCTAGAGTAGAGTTAAAGTGAAGTGGGTGCGTCAGTTCTACTGATGGAAAGTGTTCGGGCAGGAGTAACAGTTTGAAGAAGAATGCGAAGCCTCCGGCTTTTGAATGCGAATATCTCGTCGGAGACGACACTTGCCAGGCTGTAAAGGAAAATAGCTTGAGTGGACCCAGAGCCGAAGAATGCCGCAATGAAGCCAAGGACGCTTGCTGCTATTCATGTAATCTGCGTCTGCGGTGCGACATAAGCTGCGATTTTCCCGAGCTGCAGAGTTCAACTAAGGAAACAGAAGACGCGCAGTTGCCTGAATCCAAGCTGCCGTCTGATACACTTTCAGGAATGAAATGCGGCGACTGCAGCTGCTACCTGAAGCCTAAATGTCCTAGAGGTTACAGCTGCGATACGGAATTGTGGAGAAGCCAAGACCCGTGCGAAAATTCTCAGTCTCGGACAAGATAGACAACTTGGCGCATACTTTCTGTGCACTTGTCGACTGCTTGGAGCACGCGAACAGGAAAAGGATAGTGATTGAAGAATTATGGTGCCGTGTGTTTAGCACCTATTGGCATGTATCTGACGAGAGTCAACGGGCCTTCTTCGTTAGCGTCTGCAAGTAAGCGACCAAACCTTCAACATCTTTCAGTTCTTTCCCAGCGATTCCGAACAGTCTGTTCCAGAACGTTAGGTTCGGCTTAATCTTAGTCCTCTCCAAGTCTTGTCGAAGCTTTTCTGTCCATTCTTTTCCGCGTCTGTCAAAATCCAGCAGCAGAATGATTTCCCGATGGCCACTCTGCTCTATTTCGAGCATTACGTCAAGGCGGGACTTGCCTGCTGTCTTCGCAGAGAAAATCTTTCCCGTGACGCCAAGCTCTCTCAGAACCAGGACGTCCTTCTTGCCTTCCACGATCATAGGCGTTCCTCTCAAAGACTCTTCAATCAGACATTCGAGAACACGTTGGATTTCTTCCAGTTTCTGCTGCAAATGCGTTGACAACGGGTTTACCTTGTTATCTTGGCAACTTTCACCGTTTCCAAACACTCTTTTGCTTCTTTGTGTGTGTCAAAGTATCTTCTTACGGGCTCGAGAATGAGCGCAAGCTCTTCAGCAACTGCGTTCTTGAGGTCTTGCGGGTGCAGTTTTCCCTCTGCGTACGTACGCTCCAGTTCTTGGTAGCTCTGGAACCCAACGTTTCCACCGTACTTCGCCGGCCTGCTTATAGTGAACATGTTTTTTTCTCTGAAGATTATGTACTTGCAGAACTCCAAAACTGGGTTAAACGCGACCGTTCTTTCAGGACAGAAAGCCTTGCACATCTTCTGCTTTATCTCAGCCGGTGAATCGTAGATGAAAACGCATGTTTCAGGCTTGCTCTTAGACATCTTCACAGAAGACATTGCCTCTTTCTCTTCTCCTTTCGGAATAGGCCACACCGCCGGTTTTTCCAAACCCTGCAACAGATGATGATGCACGCACACTGGCTTGAAGAAGCCAAGCTTCTCGCCTAATTCGCGCGCGACAACATTCGCCTTCCGCTGGTCGATTCCCAACTGACAAATCTTTGCGCCTAGATGGAAGATGTCTGCTACTTGCATCGGTGTGTACAGAAAGTCCGACACGTAACGTGCCTCAGTCTCTTTCCGTCCAGCGATCTCCAGCGTTCTTCTGCCCCGCGCAATCGTGAGGTTTTTTGCAACCATAACAGTCTTGGCCCAGTAGTCAATGTCCCTGTAAAGTTCATCAGAATAGATGAACTCAACCTTGTCCGTTGGCACGCCGAGCGCTATCCACGAGTGCCGGAACAAGTCAGCAGCCTTCCTGATTAATTCTAAATCGCCGCCCAACTTGTTATTCAGCCAAGCATGCCATGTGCTGAGATAAGCCTTGAACCGCACACCAGCCGCTGCAAAATCCTTCATCTTATAAGCACAAATCACGCCCGTCCCCAAATGAACCAAACCAGACGGCTCCCATCCGTTATATGCAACAGGATGCTCCTCGTTCATCAAAAGCTCCTTCAAATCCTCAGGCGTCAAAACCTCCTCAGTTGGAGGCTTACAAATCAACTCAACCCGTTTCTCAACGTCCATGATCCTACACCAACGAACCTAAACTCTAATCACTAATGCACAAGCAAAACTTAAGAGTTAAGGTCAACCGCCCATCACCAGCATGCAGTGGAAACCGCTGGAACCTAAACCAAAACAAAGAATACCTGAACTGAACTCTTGAGTGAGCTTGAGGTTTGATGCTTGAACGAAAAGCTCGTGGCACCGTGCGGCACATACTGTGGAACATGCCACTTCTTGCGCAGAGAAGAGAAACCAACTTGCTCCGGATGCGGGAACCAGAAGGGGCATGTCTTCTGGGGCGAGTGCAAACTCGCATGCCTGCGCGACGGGTCGGGTTGCACATTGTGGAGTCTGCGGGGATTTTCCGTTTGACCTGTTTGTAGACCAGTTTGACCCCGCGCACGGACAGAAAAGCGCTTTCACAAGAGCCGGACTCTTGGCCTACCGAAAGAGAGTCGGAACACAGAAATTTGTGGCAATGTCTGGGGAACCCGAACAAGAAGAACATAAAGAGTAAACCATGGCACAAAAACTGTTCTATCTTAAAAATAGGCTACACTCCCTAATAGGAACTGAAAGGGAGTGCGTCTGTGGATCGAGATTGGAGCAAGCTAAGAAGGTGGCTAATCAAAAAGAGGTTGGAAGGAAAACCAGTCGTCGCTATCTGCGCTGAGGCGCAAGTTGACAGGAAGATGTTTTACCGCTGGTGGAGGCGCTACCAAGCCCAAGGGTGGAAGGGCCTTGAAGAAAAGTCCAGAGGTCGCCCGAACTGCCTTGGACCTGACGATTCTCTCAAAGAGAAGGTAATCAAGCTGCGGAAGAGGTATGATTGGGGTCCCAAAAAGATCGCTGGTTGCCTCAACCGCAAAGGCTACTTCATAGACCACAATCAAGCTTACCGAGTCATCTGTGAAGCCGGGTTGAATCATCCAATAGGCGAGCCTAGGAAAACGTGGGGAACAAAACGTTTCCAGAGAGAACATTGCAACAGTCTTTGGCAAGCGGATTTTAAACTGTGCAGCGACGACTACTGGATGATCAGTTACCAGGATGACCATTCACGCTTCATCACTGGCTCGGTTAAGATTTGGAGTCCAACCGGAGAAAACGCAATTTTACTGCTTGAGAGAGCTGTCAAACGGTATGGTGTTCCAGAACAGATACTTACTGATCAGGGAACACAGTTTAAGCCTGCCCGAGGGGGAACATCGGAGTTCGAATTGCACTGTCAAGACCTTGGAATCGAGCATATCACTGCCAGCGTACGCAGGCCCACAACGATTGGCAAGATAGAAGCGTTCCATAAAGCGTACGAAGTAGAATCTCACCTGTTTAATCAGCACTGGAGCTTCATACGCTACTACAACTACACGAGGCCTCATGAAGGGCTAGACTATTTAACGCCATCAGAAATATACCTCAAAGACAAAGTGTAGCCCATTTTCTAGATAGAACACCATGGCACAAAAACCACAAACCCCAAAAGACCACGTCTAACACACTTCAATAACTCGGAAACTACAAAGAACAAAACCGTCACATATTGCGAACACGCAGCAACCGTGCACGCAAACCAAACATGCGTCTCTCCAACCGTCCGAAAACGGCCCGGGAGCAGCCGCGCAATGTGTGCTCAAAACTCCGTTTCCAAAAAATGCCCAACAGAACACGCCGAAGCAGGACCTGTTTCGGACGGTAAAAGTCAGAATTGACTGGCTAAAAGACTTTTCCAGTGACCTGCTGTTTGAAAGCAATGCCTAACGCACAAGAAAAGGAGCGGGCTTTCTTATCGCGGGCAAAATGTTTCCCACGTAACCTAACACTTAACTTCATTGTGGAGCGACACGCTCTTCTAAGTTAAGCTCTCTCCGTCGAGGGATTTTGCGCCCGCGCCCACCGTGTCCCATGCTTGGGTAAACCCGCCATCACAAGCAAAGACAAGCGTGAAGCTTGACTCTTCCGTTGGGTCCGTCTGCATGGCGTTCTCCGATGGGATTCCAGAAGGCTCACCTGGTCATCGCCAAGGCAAGAAGTAGCAGGCTAGAAAAGTTAAACGTTCCTATCCCAGAATCCACGTTTTCGACAAACATCGTTCATTTGTGCCCAGCAGCAGGCGTCTCAACCGTCTCAACAGTCACACCTGCAATAATCACGTGCTTCCCTGCTTCCACATCCTCAACCTGCTTCAGCAACCACTGAGTCAGCACTTCACAATCATTAGGGTTACAGTGCAAATGACTCTCCATAATCGGATTCCACAGTAGACACTTGAAACACGGAACTTCCACCAAGATGTCCACATCAGATCTCATAGCAACTCAGAATCTGAAGGAGCGCCCTGTTGACTTATAGCTTATGAAATCCTAGGCAATACAACCATTAATGATTGCGGCTTATGATTCTAACTATCCTGTCCATGTTCAACTCAAATGCAGCCGCAGGGTTTTCAACCGCCCAAGCCTCCAGCACGGCAGGATGAACCTCACCCACAAACCCAACATCGCATTCCTCAACAACAACTCTCCCAACCCGTCCATCAATGAAACTCGCATGATCCGTCTCCCTTACCTGCCAACTCAAACCAAAATTCATGAAAAACGCGTCCAAACACGACTTAACCTCAGAAAACCCTGTCCCAGCATGACATGAAACAGTCGAAAGCGTTTCCACGTCCCTAGTCCGTGTTTCGGCCTTCATATCAAGAATCGTCACCCTGCCAAGCTCAAATATTCTCTGCGGATACTCAACATGCAGGTTACAGCCCAAAAAATCCATCAAACATGGAAGAAGCCAACTCCTCAAACATGTCAAAGTCTGAACTTTTGGGTTAGCAATCTCAACAGTCCGCCCTAAACCCAGCCTCGCCGCTGCAGCCTGACTCTTTAAGTTCATCTTAGCAAACAGCATCTCAGGGTTCGCCATCGTGTACGTAAGCACCTCCTGAAAACCTAAACCAACCATCAACTCCCGCGCCACAT
>Ga0315284_10007256_pt1 | contig 15821 bp, 24 predicted proteins | sample YL17G09_16_MG_FD_203696 | JGI IMG/M metagenome (GOLD analysis project Ga0315284, IMG submission 203696) | Sediment microbial communities from Yellowstone Lake, YNP, Wyoming, USA - YL17G09_16 | ecosystem: Environmental > Aquatic > Freshwater > Lake > Sediment | place: USA: Wyoming | collected... | reverse complement strand
TAGTTGGCAGGAACGCGCGCGACCTTATGTTTCTTGCACAGCTTCGCCTTGAGCCGAAGAAGATCGTCCCGAGAGTCAACCTCGCCCAGGACCAGCGCTTGAACGAGTTCGTCGATGTGGTCCACGGTCGTCTCCAACTATTGAGTCCGGATATCTAATTATCGGATGCGCGCGCACGCAATTCATCCGTACATTATGGAATCATCCTGAGGCGGTGCCTCGCTTGGCGTGGACTTCTTCTTCCGCCCGCGGTCCTTCTTGTCTACCTCGAACATGAGCTCGGGCACCAAGAGTCGGATGTAGGTCTTGTCGGTCAGCGGTTCGAGCTCGATCACGCCCTTCACCATGAGCGCCTTCAATGCTCGTTCGAGAACGCCGGACGGGAGTGAGATCTCGTCCCTGAGCTCCTCCACTGTGATCGGGTACCAGTCCTTCAGAATGTTGATTATCCTGGCTTGGAGCGCATCCACCTGGACCTTCATCACAACCGCGCTCAGCCGAAGTAGACCGTGTTGCTCTCGGATTCCTTCTCTTCCTTCACCTTCTCGGCCTTGAGGACATCGATGCAGATGATCATGTGGGAGAGGAGCAGCCTCTGCCTGCCCTCCTCGTCGCCGTGCGTCTTGTCGAGCTCGATCACGAGCGCGGTGTCGTGCGCAACGGCTGCGTATCCCTTGAACACCCCCACAGTCTCCATCGGTTTGTCCCTAGCCTCGAGGCTCTTGATCTTGTAGAGAGAGCCCGGAGTCAGTACGACGGCCTCATCTTTTCTTGGCATGCTTCTCACCTCTCTTTGACGCGAGCTCCTGCAGGTGGTCCACCGTCTTTCGGTAGTTCTCCATCGCGACCTGGACATGAGCCTCTGTGAAATTCCAGGCCTTGCTCAGGTTGCCGTACCGTATCCGGTAGCCTTTCCTAGAGTTGCCCTCAGAATCCTCGACCTTCATCTCTTCGAGCACGTCGAACCCCTTGAGTTTGTTTATGTGCCTGTAGATCGTGGCCTTGGTCGTGCCAAGGGCAGTCGCCAGGTCCTCCACTATCCATGCTTTGTCCATCCTCTCAAGGAAGTAGTTCACCATCAGTCTGTACGGCACACTGTCCCTGATGTCCGTGACATCCGTCTTGGGGTCGTATCCTTTCGGGAAGTAACCCACCTGGTTCAGGAAAAGGATGGCGACCTCGTCTATGTCATTGAGCGGCGTCAGAGGCGTGTTGCTCACGACATTTAGCTCGAAGCTCATGCGGGTATGAATCGGACCGAGATTAATTAAGCGTTGTCCTCGAGCGGCACGGATGGTCGAGCTCAAGAACGAAGACCATATGTCGAGGATACGGCATTCAGGAGTTTGAAGGAAGGACTTCAATGGGAGACCTCGAATCGCTCGTTAGGACACATGCTCTCGAGATGGAGAACGAGTTCAGGCCGCAGATCAAGGGGTTCAGAGGAATCTTCGTCCGTGCGATGATACCGAAGGTCATCGTTTACAGGACGGAGAGCGATGCCGTCACGATCCAGTTTGACAGACTAGGTAATGCCAATGTCTCGAAGGGCGACCACCCGAAGCCGAAGATACTGGTGGAATCCACATATGAGATCATCGCAGAGAGCTTCCGGACGAGAGACCCGAAGAGACTGCCTCCAGGACCGTTGAGGATGACCATGAGATCCTGGTGGGGGAAGAGGACCTTCGACCCGAGAGAACAAACGGAGAGACGATGACTAGTCGGGGGACAGCTCCTTCGCCCTGGCCTTCTCGAACTCTTCGTCGAGTTCTGTGAGGACCTTTCCTCTGACGGCGATGAATTCCTTGCTTGTTCTGTCCCTTGGTCTCCGCAGGTCCACTTCGATTGCCTCTCTGACCTTTCCTGGCCTTGCGGTCATCACCACGATCCTGTCGGCGAGGAACACGGCTTCGTCGACCGAGTGCGTCACGAAGAGGATGGTCTTGCGGGTGGCGGACCATATCCTCAGAAGCTCCTTCTGCATCAGGTTCCGGGTCTGGGCGTCAAGGGACCCGAACGGTTCATCCATCAACAGAACGGCGGGCTCATTCGCCAAGGCTCTGGCGATCCCCACGCGCTGCTTCATACCACCCGACAACTCCTTGGGATGAGCGTTCTCGAACCCTTTCAGGCCGACGAGCTCGATCAAGGACGACGATATCTTACTCCGCCCTCCTTCATCAACACCCTTGACCTCGAGACCGAACTCGATGTTCTTCCTAACCGTCCGCCAGGGAAAGAGCGCGAACTCCTGGAAGACCATACCCCTGTCAGAGCCCGCCTTTGAGATCTCCTTTCCGCGAAGCTCCACGGTCCCTCCAGTTTTGTCTTCCAGACCGGCCAGTATCCTGAGCACGGTGGTCTTCCCGCATCCGGACGGACCCAGGAGACAGGCGAACTCGCCATCCGCGACCTCGAGATCGAAGTGTTCGAGAGCCTTGACCTCGCTGCGGCCCTTCGCGAACACCTTGGAGAGGTCTGCTATTCGGATGCAGGGATTCACTTCATTCCCATCCATCTGGACAACCTCCCCTCGAAGATGCTGGCCATACCGGTGGTGAGTATGCCCAGGATCCCGATCATTATCATGCCGGCGAACATGAACTCGAACTGGCCCCTGGACGCCATGTCGTTTATGAACCAACCGATCCCGCCGCCGTAGTTGCCTACCATCTCGGCGGCCACTATACACATCCAACCTATGCCGAGACCCACTTTGATGCCCGTCATGAGATAGGGGAGCGTGAACGGTAGCACGACCTTCATGAAGAGCCGGCCCCTGCCCGCGCCCAAAGTGCGAGCTGCATCCATCAGGGTCGGGTCGACGCTCCTGACGCCGAACATGACGTTCAGGAGCACGGGGAAGAAGATGCCGAGGAAGACTATTCCGACAGGCCCCCACAATGACCCGAGGACGACAACGAATATTGGAATCCAGGCGAGAGGGGGGATCGGACGTATGACCTCCACGACCGGCCTTCCCAACGCGTTCACGGTCCTGAAGGTCCCCATCAGAAGGCCCAGAGGCACTGCGACAGCGAGCGCAAAAGCAAACCCATAGACAATCCGCTCGAGGCTCGCGACGGCATGATCCGTCATGGTCAGTCCTGTGATCGGGTCTTGGGTCGTGAACGATTGGTAGAAAGCCTTCGCGACGTCGATTGGATAGGGGATGTAGCCTTTGTATCCCAAATCATTGTCATGAAGATACGTCGAATAGAGCTGCCATGCAGCGACGAACACGGCTATGGAGACCACTGTCAGCACATACTGTTTCCAGTTCTCTCTGAGACTCTTGCTGAGCCTTTTCGCCAACACGCTGAGCATGCCAATGTCCGCTCCCGATTGACCGACGAGACCAAAGAGGTTGGGGGGAGGAATGCCGATCAGCTCTTGAGCTGCAGCTGAAGACCCGCATCCTCCACGGCGGCTTTGAGCAGGACGTACTGGATCGAGCCTGTCGACGGCACTGCTATGGTCTTGTTCTGAAGATCGTCTATGGACACGATCCCAGAGCCCGCCTTCACGATGATTGCGCTGCCCTCGCTGTTCGCCTGTGCGACTATGACCGTGTGCACCTGCGCGTTGAGATGCTTCTGAATCGCTGGAGCACATCCAAGGTAGCCGATATCGACTTCTCCCGCAGCGAACTTGTCCATCTCTTCTGGCCCGCTGGCGTATCCGCCCGTCGAGCTGGCGTTTGTGACATAGACGCCGTACTTCTCAAAAAGGCTCTTCGCACCGCCCCCAACCGTCTTGTTCTGGGCGACCCACTGGGCCAGCTCGTGGATATCCGCCTTGAGGAAGCCGATCCTCACTGGATCAGCAGGGTTCAGTATCGAGTCGCGGGGCTGCACAGTGCCCTGGGCGTCGACGAATGTCTTGTTCGCATACTTACCTACGAAATCAGTGACATCGCTGTATCCGCCAAGAGCGAGCTTGTCCGATGAAATGACTCCTCCGTTGATGAACATCTCAGTGAAGTTCGTGATGCCATCCATGAAAGCCTCGTCCATCTGGTAGCCATACTTGAGGTGATCCAGCGCGGCAGTGACGATAGCCTGGCTCTTGTTTGTGAACTGCATGCCGAGGTTCACTAGCAGCGTGTAGTTCGAACCGTCCTTGTGATTGAGGGCGTCCACCATCCACTTGGTGGTCTCCACATGAGCCTTGACGAACTGCAGGGTGATGTTTGAGCCTTTGAGCCCACCACCGAGGTCCTTGGAGAGGTAATCTGTTGAGGCTGCGACGACACAGCACGGATGATTCGGCATGATCTCACCCGACCACTCAAGAGCAGTCCCGACGTCCTCGATGACCGCCTCCGAACCGAACGGCTCCCACGCGATGAACCCGTCAATCCCGCCACTTGCGAGAGACCCTTTCATGTTCGAGACGAGCATCGTGGTGAAATACACGGGGTACTTCTGCCTCGGCTCCTTGTTTTCGTTGGCGAGGACGTAGAGTACTCCTGCGCTGGCAATCACAATGATCGCGCTGATTGCTATGGCATAGATGATCTTCTTTTCCATGGAGATGCCTCCAAATCTCACGATTGAGCTGGCCGTATTAAGTCTTTTCCACAAATGTACAGTAACAATGATACAATAGTATAAATATTCAACCATCCATTAATACTCTTAGGGCAATAGATGGACAGAACGAGGAATCTTCTTACAGCGGCAGTGGAGTCCGACACGAGGTTCAGGGAAGCCCTTGGCGAAGTGCTCGAGGGCTTGGGCTGGACGATCCAGGACTTGGCCAAAAGAGCCGGAGTCTCGCCGAGCACTCTATACAAGATCACAAATGAGCAGCGGTCACCCTCCATGGAGGTCCTCAGGAAGATCCTTAAGGCAATCAGAAAGGCGGAAGGGCTGACGGCGGGGAACTTCATAGCCCTGATCGCCACCCGCAGGGTGCTCGACGAAGTCGTCGAGAGGTCGGTACAGATTGGGGACGAAACGGTGAAGATCAGAGAATATCCTGCATCGACTGTAGAGGATGCCATCGTTTCCGCTATCAGAGCCGAGAGGGATGGAGCAGTCGCGGTTGTCTGCGCACCGATAGTCAGCCCAACAATTGAAAGGATTCTGGACATCCCGATTGCAACGATCGTTCCCAAGGACAGCGTCACTGAAGCAATCAAGCTGGCCGCTAGGAAGACTAGAATCTAGCGGATCATCTCGCGCCTCACTTTGAGGTCGAGGCCCACGGACACGAGCTGTCCCTTCTTGACCTGGGAGGTCCTGGTCTTGTAACCTAGACACGTCTCTTGGAACAAGGATACATACGACCCGCATTTCGCGATTCTGAGGTCGTAGTACTCCGGCAGCTTGGTGTAGTCCCTGTAGCCTAGCAGCACTTTGCCATCGGAGACCAAGAGGACTGCAGCTGAGGACTTGTGCTTCACAAGGTCTTCCAGAATGACGGACTTGAGAGCGGTCTTGATATCGCCCTTCTCCGACATCCGATCCGCGAGGAGTAGAAGCAGTCTCTCGCTATCAGTGTCCCCCTTTGGCTTCCGGCTCGTCACTGGATGGAAGTCATGAATAGTGCCGTTGTGTCCGAGCACGATGCCGTCCACCACGAACGGATGGGTGTTCATCATGACCGCGCCGCCCTTCGAAGCCGCCCTGACATGCGCCACAACTATGTTGGGGACATCGAGAGCTGGAATGTCCTCCAGCGCAGAATCGTACGACGGATCCAAGAACGCCTCTCGAGGGCTCCTGCCGATGTACCGTGGATCCCCTCCTCTGAAAGAGACTATCCCCCAGCCGTCCCTATGTCCGGGTTCCTTGGTCCCGGGGATCCTCCCGACCTGGGAAACGTGACGCAGGTCGACCAGAGTCCCTAGCGGGAAGTCGTCCTTGAAGACCACCCCGACCATCCTGCACATGTCACAGCACCTTCGGAACGACCTCGAGCTCGAGGTCCATGGAGTTGGTGACGAGACACTTCCGCTTCGTGACGGAGATGGCCCTCTCCAGGTTGGACAGCTTCGATCCAGAGGCGAACCTCATCTCCGGGTGCAGGGTTATCTTGACGAACTTCTTTGCGCCTTCCACCACTTCCAGGTCCCCCACTGCCTTGCACCTGTACTCGAGCAACTTCATGCCTAAGTCTCGGGAGACGTACTCGAAGACGATCTGGAAGCACATGTTGGCCGCACCGACGAATGCATCCTCCGGAGTGAGAGGGCCGTGCATTCCATCCAGCTCCACGGGAGCGGAGTAGTCGATGACCTGCCCGTTCTGACACTGGAGCTTTCCAGGGAACTTCTCGTTCCAGACTACTGTCGTCTCGAAATTCATCGGTCCCGACAACTCAACGTGGTTATCGCGATTTATACTTTCCAGCGCACGTTTCAGCGCCTTCGCCGACAATTCAAAAAAGGAAAGGAAGAAGTGGGCCGGGGGAGTTGATTGGGGCGATCGTTAGGCTCAACCAAGGGCCTTGTTGATGTTCTGCTCTACGATTGCCCTCGGGGCAGCACCGATCATCTTATCGACCAGCTGACCGTTCTTGAAGAAGAGCAGAGTCGGGATGCTCATGAGCTTGTACTTGCCTGCTGTCGCGAGGTTTTCGTCTGTGTTGAGCTTGCCGTACACGACCTTCCCCCGGTGATCCTTCGCCAAGGAATCGATCGTCGGTGAGAGCATCCTGCAAGGACCGCACCAGGGGGCCCAACAGTCTACCACAACCTTCGGATACTTCTTAACGAACTCCTCGAAATTCGAATCGCTCACGGGAACTGGCGCTTCTGGCCATCCGCCCCCATCGGACTTGCTTGCAGTTGCATTCTGCATCATGGCGGCCATCTTTTTCTGTCTTATCTCATCAATCTCACTTGACATATTGTCCACCTGGTTATGCACGCTTGTGCAATATTTATGCAATATCGAATGAGGACCAACTAGTTAACTATTGCGACGAATGGACGAGCGTGTCCGCCCTCAAGACATAGTCTTGAGATGGGGAGATCTGGGCTGGACAAGCTTTTTAAGCAACGGATGGCGATACGGTCGCAGGGATGCAGGATGCTCGAGGAAGCCTCTGAACTGATTGGATTGCAGGTCTACACTAGCCAAGGCATTTTCTTGGGAAGTATAGGAAACCTTGTAGTGGATGTCGATGAGAACAAGGTGCAAGGACTGTTCGTGACCAGCACGAATCCGCTCCTCGTCGAGGGGTCGAAGTCCGTCAATGTCCCATACAGATGGATCTCATCGATCGGGGACATCGTCATTCTCAAGTACTTCCCCAAGAGGGTCGCGGTCAAGAGGTCCTCGAAGCCCAAGACTGAGAGGCCACCGGCCGAGGATTAAGGAAAAAGCATTTTATCGACCGCTCGCGTTCTCGCATCCGTGCCTGGACCCAAGATCGACCCATCATGTTATGTCGCGCCAGAGGCCATCATCATCGGCGATGCCGTCATTGACAAGGGCTGCAGCATCTGGCCCTATGCAGTCATCAGGGCGGACCTGTCCCAGGTGAGGATCGGAGAGGGTTCGAGCATACAAGAACATTGCCAGATACACGGCAACCCCGGCAGACCGATCATCATAGGAAAGAACGTATCCGTTGGCCATGGCGCAATAGTTCACGCCGCGCAAATCGGGGATTTTGTAATCGTGGGTATGAACTCGACCATACTCGACGGAGCTGAGATAGGCAGCGGGTCTATAGTCGGCGCGAATGCTTTGGTGAAGGAGGGTATGAAAGTGCCGGAAGGGAGCCTGGTCGTCGGGGTTCCGGCCAAGATAGTCAAACAGGGAGACCCTTCCCTCAGAGAAGCGGCCAAGAGGAACGCAGAAGCGTACCACAAGCTCCGAGATGCGCACAAACGCGGCGAATTCGCCCGCTACAAGGCCTGAGCATTGGCGAGCGGGAAAGAGTTCAAGACCACCGATATGATTCTGTGACTCATGGCGGAGATAAGTGAAACAACGGTCTGGGACGCCATTGCCACTAGGAAGAGCGTTAGGAATTTCGAGGACACACCGGTCGAGGAAGAGAAGCTCACCAGATGCCTTGAGGCTGCCAGATTGGCGCCGTCATGGGCGAACAAGCAATGCTGGAGTTTCGTCGTCGTTCAGGGAAGGCAGAACGTCGAGAACCTTGGCATTGTGCCAATCAACATCAAGAACGCGCCAGCACTGATAGTCGCTTGCGGAGACCCGGAGAAGAGCGGCAACATGGATGAGAAGCCCTACTTCATGGTCGATGTGGCGATCGCCGTTGAGCACATCATACTCGAGGCGTGGGAGCAGGGCCTCGGGACGGTCTGGGTCGGAGGGTTCAGGGAATCGAAGGTAAGGACAGCGCTCGGGATACCAGAGAACATCAAGGTGGTGGCTCTCGTCCCGATAGGTTATCCAGCCGGTAGAGACACCATCGGGATGATGCTGGCCAAGAAGATAATGGGACTAGGCAACAGGAAGGAGCTGAAGGAGATAGTCCACTACGGCAAGTGGTAGATACCCTCAGTGGATTTCGTCGATGTTGATCCCGCAAACCCTCGAGAGTTCCTCGTGAAGCCTCATGATCTTCAGCGCGGCCTCGTGCTCTCCATGTCTGGCCACGCTGGCAACAGCTTCTTCGATGTGAGTCCTTTTGGTACCCGAGATCAGGTTGTCAGCATGAGCAACGATCTTCTCCTCTAGAGTACGCGGAGTGTAGTCCTTCCTGGGGAGACCCAGCCGCTCAGCCTCCCTCGGCGCTATTCCAGCGCCTATGTGCCTTTGGATTATCTTCACTACTGAATCTGGTAATGCTAGCTCGGACGCCAACTTTGCGCCTTCGACAGCATGCGTCATGCTGTGGCTCTTGCCCCTTCCCAAATCATGGAGCAGTCCGCCCACCTTCACCAGTTCGACGTCGGCACGGCATTTCTTGGCGATCCTGACTGCGAGTTCCGACACGGCCTCGCAATGACTGATGACCTCCTGGTCGCACGCATGTTCCCTGAGGATCCTCAAGCACTCGTCACTGCTTGGTAGGTGAGCGTCCTTTGGTCTTGTTGCGGTCAACGACTGTCTTCCCCCTCGGGTTCGGAACGATCCGTAGCCTGCCCTTGAAGGGCTTCTCAAGGGATTTCCCGCCCTTGTACCTATCTATGAATATTGCCAGCGCCGCGACCTCCGAGTGCGGCTGATTGCCGACGGAAATATTGCGGTCCGCGATGTCATAGACCTCGCGAGGGACCTTTTCCGCACCGACAACTATGAGCAGCTTGTTCCCCTTGATCGTCGGCAGCGCCTTCGATAGGCTCTCGCCGTACATGGTAAGGTGGACCGATTCGCCATCCCATGCTCTGAGCGCTTTGCGCCAATCCACTCCGGTCTTGATCTTGAACTTGCCCCCGAAGCGAGCTACGACGCTCTCGACCGTCTTCTCAAGGACCGGATCCTCCGTGGAGACCCAGACCTCGTCGGCCCCAAGCGCCCTGGCGGTGAGCGCGACATGCGTGGTGACCCTCTGATCCCTGGTTGGTCGATGGCCGAGCCTTAAGACGACTATCATCAGAATCACCCGGACCGCTAGGTCACTCCTTGACCCGCTCGATCCTGTGGCCCCTATAGTCCAGCTTCGTGCTCCTCTTGACTAGGCTCTTGAGCATTGTGAATGTGACGCCAAGTACCTCGGCGACGTCCCCAGCGAACTTGCCCTGGGCCCCGACCATCTCGTAGATCTGCTTCTCGATCTTCAGGAACTCCTTCTCCTCCATGACCGCAGCTGCGAGGACGTCGCTGATCTCGTAGACCGGCCACGAGGCGTTGATATGAAATGAGGTGTAGTAGGTGTGGTATGCTTTCTCCGGCTGCTGCTCGGGAGAGGTCTGCCATCTCGTCTCGACAAGTTTCATCTTCTCGAAGAACAGGAGCGCCTCCTTTCCCGCAGGCCCGAACTGCTTCTCAATGTCGCGGATCGTATGCCACTCGAGGGTCACCAGTTTCAGGACCTCACGCTTGACCTTGGTATCGACCGCCCGGAACATTGGAACCAGCTCGGCCGGCTCGGTGATGACCTTGATCCGCGTCATGGACGGCCCCCATCCTTTTGGGGGCATATAAGCCTAATTGGAATCTTGAATGCCCATTTTTCACCTACTGGCTGGTTTCGAAGAATGGTTGCGAAAGACGGAGCGTCACACATGGTATCCGACTTCTAATGGGGAGAGATTTAAGTAGAGAAACACTCTATCGCAGAAAACAGAGCGTGCTTCAATGATGGCCAAGGACTTGAAAGACAAGTCGAAAGTCGACGAAATAGTCCTCACAATCGTCGAGAAGAAAGAACCGAGGGAGTTCCAATCGAAGTATAGCGGCTCCTCGGGCAGGGTCTGCGACGCGGTTGGACAGGACGAGAACGGCGACAGTGTCTCCCTGACATTATGGAACGACGACATTGAGAAGGTCGAGATCAACTCGAAGGTCAAGATAACGAACGGTTGGGCCTCGGCTTACAAGGACAAGCTGCAGGTCAGCGCAGGAAAATTCGGCAAGCTCGAGATCGTCTAGGCTCTCGGCGTGCTATTCGATTGTGACCATTCTCACACCCACAGCCAGAGCGCTGTCATAGCGACGGCCGGCAGGACCGCCATCAGGAAGTCATCGTCGACGTACTTGATTTCGAGGTTTTCCGACGCGACGGCGACCGCCGCTCCTACAGAGGCCAGTGCGCCTGCGAACAGGAACGACATCTCGCTCGAGAGAAGGAGAGCAGAGATGCACAACACGAGGTAGACGCCAGATGAGACCGGGACCGCTATCCTTGCATCGGTTGAATTCCTCAGTTCGCCGATCAGAGGGTCCACGATGGCCATCCCTATCAAGGCTGCGGTGGCGATCTCGTGCGGAAACAACCATAACACCAAGGTTATCCCGGCCGCAGCCCATGCGAAAGACGCTATCTGGTTCCTTTCGTGCGGCCTCAGGCCAAGGAAGGTGATGCCCTTCCAGAGTCTGATGGCCTCGAACATTGAGACCGCCGCGAAGAAGGCGATGAGCAGGACCCATCTCCGGAGGCCGATATACGGTAGGTCGACCGGGATGGAGTAGTACAAAGGGGCGAACGCGATGAGCACGTGTGTCAGGCGTCTCACGGCGACATCTCTCTTCATGATCATGCCTCACACATCGAACGAAGTCCTAGCCCATTTCCCCTCGATCCCTCTGAACAGGATGAACGTGGCCACGGTGAGCGAGCCGAGGACCAACGCGATCCCTATCAACGCAACCGACCAGTTGGACTGCAGGCTGAACGAAAGGATGGTCAGGCAGACATCTGGTAGGAAGGACAATATGCTGAATTTCGTCAGGACGCTAGTGTCGAACAGGAAGGTGTTGGTCTTCAGGCCGGTCAAGTAGGCCGTCATGACCACCATATAGAGGGATGTGACGAACATGACTATCAACGCCAGCCAAAGGAGGTTCGTCTCCCCGTTCAGGATCGAGATGGCAACCACGAAGAACGCGGATATCCCCATGGTCAGGAAGAGGAACACGCTTATCCTGATGCGGATCAACTGTGGCACCGTCACCGGAAGGAGCGAATAGTACTCTGCCAGGTCGACGTTGTTCAGCCAGCTGTACATCATGACGCCTATGAACCCCACCATGGCAGCGTAGAATACCGCATTGAACCCGACGGGGATCGAGAGCCCGTAGTTGACGTACCATGTGGTGAACGACAAGAACAAGAGCGGGAGTATGAATGAGAAGAACATCTTCGCGATGATGCCGCTCCTGCGAAGGTCGAGGAACTCCTTCGAGAGCAGGGATCTGTTGAGGCCTCTGAACATGCTCACCCGATCATAGTACTTCGGGAGCAGGTCGGCGTGCGACTTCGACGATATGTTTATGCGGACCTGGACAAGGTAATAGGCCAGTATAGCGAACACCGATGCCACTGCAGCAGAAGCTGCGGCGTACATTGACGCCTCAGAGAGATCGACTGCAAAAGGTCGAACATCCATCTGAAACCCTAACGAGGGGAGGATGAGCTCGAGGGACGGGTATCCGAAAATCCCGTAACCGATGATGAGCAAGGCGAAGGCGGCCGTGAATGCTGTGAACACCTTCACGTTTCGGATGTAGATGACGGATGCGAAGAAGCTGATCGACATGCCGATCATGAAGGTCAGCAGCACTGCGACGAAGAACAAACCTATGCTGCTGATGTGAAAGCCCATGAACGGCGCAGCCGCTAAAAGGCCAAGCGTTCCGGGCATCAGGAGCAACAGCACATAGAAGATGGCGTCCCGAAGATAGATGCCCAGGAATGTGGTTCTGAAGGAGATCGGCAGGAGGTACGGCATCGCGACCAGGTAGTTGCTTGTCCCATGCCTCCTCTCCAGATACTCTCTACCCATTAGGCCGAACGCGCCGACGCTGAGTCCGTACAGGAACGCCGATAGATGCGCGAACATCGCTAGGCGATCGAGCGGAATCGTCTCCAGCATCTTGTCGATGGTCAGGCCGCTAGCGAACGAAAGTAGAAAGACGAACAACGGGAAGGTCAGGAATCTCTGCTTGCCGGAATATGATGTGTGCGTCCTGAACTCTTCCTTGAGCATCAGCCTCAGGAGGTCTTTCGTCCCGGGTCACCCCCGATGCCGCGCACACCTACCGATCGGAGGAACAACTTCTCAAGGTTCTCTCCGCCCTTGACCAGGTCGTCCAGCCTCCCCTGGGCGACGACCCTGCCAAGGTTCACGATCGAGAGCTTGTTGCACAGCCTCTCGGCGATCTCGAGGAGGTGGGAGGCCATGAACACGGTCCCGCCTTTTGAGATGTATTCGACAAGATACTCCCTGAGCAGCCTCTGATAAATCGGGTCGAGGTTGATGAACGGTTCGTCCAAGAACAAGAGCTTCGGTTCGTGGATGAAAGCTGATGCGAGCATCAGCTTCTGCCTCATGCCTTTGGACATGTCCTTGCAGATGGTGCCCTTCTTCTCATCGAGGTCGAAGAACGAGAGCCATTTCTCGATCCTGTCTTCGAGGCTATCGAGCTTCCTGACCTTTCCTACAAAGTAAAGGTATTCGTACCCAGTAAGGTAGGTCGGAGGGCTCTCAACCTCCGGTACTATCCCGATCAACTCCTTAACGCGTAACGGCTCTTTCAGCACATCTACGCCGAGCACGTTCACAGAACCCGATGTAGGTGCGAGCTGACCCGTGAGAATCCTGATTAGAGTGGTCTTGCCAGCGCCGTTCGGGCCGAAAAATCCAAAGAAGTCGCCCTTGTCGACGGTGATCGAGACGTTGTCCAACGCCTTCATGTCCCCGTAGAGCTTAACGATGTTGCGACCCTCAATCACTGTCATTTCGAGCTACGCTATTTGTGGGACATTATATCAAGCTTGGTTGAAGACAATGCTACCAACGCATTTGTTCCCCCGTCGCCGTTCATATATTTCCTCATGCTATCATGTAGCACGATTCATCGACTTCGAGACCATCCGCACAGAAGGTAACTTGGATGAAAGGCAAGTCTGGCAAATCTGTACTTACGAGCAAGATCGAGACCGAGATCGACCTACTTCAGAGACATGTAGCGATGCTGAAGGCGATTATGGACAATGAACCGATAGGTATCATAAGGCTCTCGGAGATGTTGAAACACCCGCAGCACAAGGTGAGGTATTCCCTGAGAATACTCGAGCAGGAAGGACTTATCGAGCCTTCCCCTGACGGCGCGGTGACCACAGAGAGGATTCAGGACTTCCTCGACCACCTGAAGGACATACTCGAGACAATGAGCAACACGGTCAATGAGCTGCGGGAGTCAATCGAGTAATCGCGCTCCCGCTCCATGGTCTTCCGATTCGAGGCCGAGAGGCAGTCTGCAAAAGCTTATCTAACTGGTCACTTTAACTGCACCAGCAACCACAAAAGCCGTCGTAGCTCAGCCTGGTAGAGCGTCCGCCTGTTAAGCGGAAGGTCAACGGTTCGAAACCGTTCGACGGCGCTTTCATTTTGCTGCCAAGGGCGAGACCACGGTCTTCGCCTTCCTGGATAATGATTGACTCGAAGCTGCCATCAGATATGGGAATGGCCTGACCAATAACCTGGTTCGTCGACCTCTGGAAAACGCAGGGTCGGGGGGATAAGGCAATAAGGAGATATACGTACGAGACATCGGAAGCATCACATAGAATGGAGGGAGCAGATATGCCACAGATCAATGTCGGAGACAACGCCCCTGATTTCGAGCTGGAGGACCAGAACGGCAAGAAGGTGAGATTGAGCCAGTACAAAGGCAAGAAGAACGTCCTTCTGGCGTTCTTCCCGTTCGCGTTCAGCCCCGTGTGCACGAACGAGCTCGGAGAACTTAAGGAGAAGGAGGACCTGGTGCTGAAGCTCGACACGCAGATACTCGCTTCGAGCGTCGACAGTACATGGTCTGAGAAGGCATTCGCAAAGGAGCTCGGCGTGAAGTTCCCCATACTTGGGGATTTCAAGAAACAGGTCGCCCCTCTCTACGGAGCGCTCTATGAGGACAAGGGTTTCGCGAAGAGGACCATATTCGTCATTGACAAGAAAGGAAAGGTCGCTTACAAGAGGGAATATGACCCTGGCACTCAGCCCAGCATCGATGAGGCGCTCGAGGTCCTGAGGAAGCTGAAGTAGTCGGCGCGGGAGCACAACAAGATTTATTAGACACTCTCAGACTAGCTCCCAGTCGGAAGACAATCCTAAGGTGAGTCGAGATGGCGTGGATCAAGGCACCAGGCAAAGACAGAGCAAGCGGCAAGACCAAGAAGGTCTACGACAGGATATTGAAGGAACGAGGGCACCTCGCGAACATATTCCTGGCCCAGGGACTGGAGCCTGATGTGCTTGAGAACCATCTGGACCTCTACGTCAACCTCATGATCGGCCCTGGTCCTCTGTCGAGGGAGGAGAGGGAGATGATCGCGGTCGTGGTCTCCGCGGCCAACCGGTCTGCATACGGCGCCATCCATCACTCGGAGGCACTGGAGACGGTGGACAAGGACCCGGCGGCATTGTACAAGCTCATGAAGGAGTTCACGTCGAAGAAGGAGAGCATGAGGGAAAAGGCTCTTCTGACGTATGCGGCTAAGCTAACCCTGGCGCCCAAGGACATCACGAACGACGATATCAATGACCTTAAGGACGCTGGCCTTTCTGACAAGGAGATCCTGAGAGCGAACCTCATTGCGAGCTACTTCAACTTCTCGAACAGGATAGCACTCGGGCTGGGCGTGGAGCTCGAAGAGGGCAAGACCAGGTCCTACAAGTACTGACCCATGGAGGTCTGTTCTAGCCTTCCCCAACTCCACGGAAACGCTAATAAGCTCCAGGGCATTATGACGGAATACAAGGGCCCGTAGCTTAGTCCGGCGGAGCGATTGGCTCATAACCAGTTGGTCATCGGTTCAAATCCGATCGGGCCCACTGTACTCCTTTCCTCGGCGAGATACCAGCGCTTTCGCTCAGAACAGGAAAATGAAAATTGCGATAATTGCGAAAGGATTTGCGCTTAGGAACTGATACCAAAAGTACTAGCAAAAGCACCTAGAACCGGCGTGGCGGCCTGTGCTTCTGATAACAATCCTTGCAATACACGGGCCTTCCGTCAGTTGGCTTGAACGGGACCTGTGCATCGGCACCGCAGTCGGAACACTTCACAGTGTGCATCTCCCTTGGTCGGGAGCCGAACCCGCGATCGTCTCTGCGTGGTCTGTCGTTAATGAGGACTACCTCCTTCCAAATCTCACTCTACCCCTTGCGGAGCCGAATGGTAAACCCGCTATGTAACTGACCTGTATATTAAGACGATGGCCTG
>Ga0315284_10007255_pt1 | contig 15822 bp, 11 predicted proteins | sample YL17G09_16_MG_FD_203696 | JGI IMG/M metagenome (GOLD analysis project Ga0315284, IMG submission 203696) | Sediment microbial communities from Yellowstone Lake, YNP, Wyoming, USA - YL17G09_16 | ecosystem: Environmental > Aquatic > Freshwater > Lake > Sediment | place: USA: Wyoming | collected... | reverse complement strand
GGTGCGTGTGTCGGAGTTGAGAGGAAAGAGTGAAACAAGAAGAGGGTCGAGCAAAAAGAAGAATCGACGGAGAAACAAAATCAAAAACGCTCCGCCCGCCCGCCCCCAATCATCCGAGGTCGCGTCCTCCTCTCCCTCTTTCATCGTTGTTTCACACTTTTGCTACCTCCAGTTGCCCTCTGGATCGATTCGCCTCGCCGTCGATGTGGCCCTGGAGGAGGAGCACCGAGGGTACCAGCGGCGGCGGCGGCGGCGGCAGCAGCAGCAGCAGCAGCAGCAGCAGCAGTCAGGCCGAAGCAGCAGCAGCAGCACCGCCATCAACGCCGACACCGCCGCCGCCGCCACTGACCTCCTCTTTTCCTTCTTCGACTCTCTCGACCCCTTCCGCCCGTCTCTCGGCCGCCTGGCGGGCCGCCACGGCCCGCGTTTCCCCGGGGGACCCCGTTCCGCCGAGGCCGCCGCAGCTCGGGGAGTGGGCGGCGAACACGGTCCTCTGCGCCGGGGCCGGCGCCGCCTTTTGCGGGTGGAGGGAGGCGGCGGCAGCAGCAGCGGCCGGGGGGGCAGAGGCGACGACGGCGACGGCAGCAGCAGCAGCTCCTCCTCCTCCCGGCGCCAAGAAAGCTGCCGCCGCCGCCGTCGCTCGGGCCATCGCCGAGGAGAAGACGCGCAGGCTCGTGCGGATAGGGAGCGAAGCGATCCGGTGAGTCGGAGATTTTTTTTTCTCTCTTCGGAGGGAAAAGAAGAGGAGAGGAGTTTTTTTCTTGCTTTTCCCCCCTCTCACCTCGAAGACCGAAAACTAAAAACTCGACAAAAAAATCAAAAACCAGCGGCGCCGGGCGCTTTGGCTCCCTCGCGGCCCTGTTTTGGGCCCTCCAGCTGGGCTCCGGTGTCGCCCGCGGCGAGCCGGCGCTGGTCGCGGACTCAGCGCTCGCCGCGGCGGTGACGGGAGCTGTCTTTGGCCTCGGCGCCCTGCCCGCGGGCTCCCCCGCCTCGGCGCGCCTCCGGTCGTCGCTGCTGGGGGCCGCCCTCGGGGCCGGGGTCGCCATCCCGGCTGCTGCGGCACAGAAGGTACTTCTGGGCTTCCTGCCGGAGGAGAAGAGCGCGGAGGAGAAGAGCGGAGGAAGAGGGGAAGAAGAGACAAAGTGGGAGAGGACGGCGGCGGCGGCGTCGCCATTTTCTCCGAGGTCGAGTTCGGGTCCTCCTTCCTCTTCCTCGTCTGCTGCCGACACGATTCTCGCGGTCGCCGAGCACCTCGAGTCGAGCCTAATCAGCAAGAGCAAATAAGGGGGAAAACAAAAAAAACTGTAAAAAATATGAAATGGAGGAAACTCTGACGGTTGAAAGAGAAAAACAAAAAAAAAGTTGCAAAAGCAGAGAGCGAGACAGAAATAGAATTAGAAAACGCAAAAAAACTCTCTACAAAAAAAACGATCGTCTCTCTCTCTAAGCCTTGCTGTCCAGGGACCACAGAGCGGGCTTGATGAACAGTGCCGCCTCCTCGTCGACCACTTCATCGAGCTCTTCCTCCTCGCCCTCGAAGTCGGATTCAGACTCTTCGTCCTCGGAGGAGGAGGAAACGGGGACCAAGGCGTTGAACGCGGCGACGGCCGACACGGCGGCGAAGAAGAGCGAGGACGCGGCCAGGGCGCGGGACAGCGGCGCCCTGCGCGTGCAGGCCCACCTGTCGTAGCCCGAGGTAAAGGAGGAGCCCAGGAAGAGGCAGAAGGCGTCCTCGCGCCGGGAGTAGGAGAAGAGCGACGAGGAGGAAAGGTCGTCGATCTCCTCGTCATCGTCGTCGTCGCCGTCGAAGACGTCGACGCGCGCCGCGACGACCTCGACGCCCGCGGCCCCGGCGGCGACGACGGCGTCCAGCGAGGCCCCCTCCAGCGCCTCGGCGAGCATTGAGCTCGTGATACCGCTCCCCGGGATGACGGACGCCTCGATCCTCACGTCGACGACGTTGTCGCCGCCGCCGCCGTCGTTCCTCCCGGGGGGAAAGGTCGAAGACTCTCGCCTTGCTCCGACGAGGTCGACGGCAACTGTCAGGTCGAGCTCTGCGTCGTCGGCCCCCGGCCTCGACTCGAGCGCGGCGGCCAGGGAGGCGCCCACGGCCTCGATGGCGTCGGCCGCGGCGTCGAAGGCGCCCCGGGCGGCGTCGAGGCTGCTCCGCTCGGAGGACGAGGAGGAGGAGGAGGCGGAGGAGGAGGAAGGGGAAGCGGAAGAGAGCGAGGCGACGAGCGCGGGGGAGTCTCCCAACGAAGAGACCCACCCGGCGACTCGGCGCATCACGGCAGAGGCCCCCGCGGTCACGTCCCCATACTGGATGTCGAGCGCAGCATCGAGGTGCGGAGAATTGGAGGGAGCGGAAGCGGGGGAGACGGGCGCGGAGGAGACGGAGACGGCCGAGGCTTGGACGCCGCCGTCGGCGGCCTCGTCGACGTCGACGGCGACGACCGACGCCGCCTCTCGTCCTTGTCCTCCTTCTCCCGTCAGAATCGGGGCGAAGAGCGCCGTGTCCGCGCCGGCTGCTGCCAGAGCCTCGAGGGCCTCGATAACATCGTCGTGGAGGAGAGGGGAAGCAGCAGCAGCAACCGCGGCGCGTCTCCTCCCGCGAGTGCCGCGCGCGGAGGCCCTCGACAGCGAGGCCTCGGGCGCGGCCGCCGGCCAGGGCAGCAGCGCCGCGCCGGCGAGCGGGTCGGCGGCCAGCAGCGCCGCGAGCGAGTTGCGCGAGGAGGCGCGCTGCTGCTTCTCTTCTTCGTCGATTGTCTTGTAGAGGTCGTCGGGGATCCTGAGGGAGTCGACGGCGCGAGCGGCGAGGTCCTTGGCGTCAGAGATGACTGTTTCAATATATATTTTTTGAAGAAGGGAAGAAGGGGAGTGAGCGAAAAGAGGGGGGGGAGAAGCAGAACGACAAAAGAAAAAACACTGCTATCTCTGTCTCTCTCTCTCTCTCCTTCTCGTTTTCCACGCTTACATTTCGTCAGGGACTCGGAGAGGTGATTCAAGGCCTCGTCCGAGAAGGAGGCGTCTGCGGCGTCTAAAGCCTCGGGGAACGCGGAGGCCTGCGCAGCGCGGAGAGGGGCGACGGCGGCGACGAGGAGCACTGCCGCAGCGACGGCGGCCGCAAAGGAGAGGAAGGAGGAGCGCGAGGACGGCGCCATTTTCTTTTAGGGACGAGAAACTCTCTCTGCCCTTGTCGGCTTTATGGAATTCAAGGTTGGGCCTCGGCTCTCTCTCGCTGTTCTGCGTCTTTGAGGTTTGGAAGGGAGGAGGGGGGGTGAGAAGAAGAATGAGGAGATATTAAGCCCGACGAGACTCCGCGGCTCGCAGGGGGGCGTCGCGAGCGAGGGCGCTCGGACGCCTTGTAACCAATTGCCGCGCTCGATAGCTCCTTTGTCGATCGATTTCGTTCGTTCAAACTAGCACCAGTCGATAAAAAGTATATGTGTTCGTATTGACTAGCGCTTGGATCGTAATCGCAGGCCGCTGCGAAGATTTGGGGAGAGACATGCGGGGGGGGGAAGGGGGCTCGCGCTCGTTTCGGCCTCGTCTGCTTTTCTTCGACGCGTTTTTGATGGCATCAGAGAATACAAGGCGTTTCCCTCGAACACGCCTTTCTGTCTCATTCGAGCCACGCAGAGACGGCCGCGTCAGGGAACAGCTCCATGAATTATGCATGCTTGGAGGTGAGAGCGTAGAAATCGCTTACCGTAATTCTGCGAGAACAAGAGATAATCGGCAGCCGAGTCGGAGGAGCCAAGAAAAAAAATGTCGAAGAGTGACTGTGAGTGGCTAGTTCGAGAAATTCTGAAATTTCGAGGTCGACTTAGTCGCCGAACATTTCTTCAATCCCTCACATTCAAGGCGTGATATGATGGCTAAAATCAAGCTCCGGCCCTTCTCGCGGACCTCAAAGGAGGCAGCAGCGCGCCTGGCGATCGCTGTCTTCGTCGCCAGTGCGCTGGGCTATGCCGTCCTGCTCCCCAACCTGCCAAAGCGAGGCAAGTGAAGAGTTTGGAACGAGGGCGCCGCCGCCGCTTCGTTTTCGACCTCCTCTCTCTCTCAAAACTCTCCCTCAAACCAACAACAACAACGACAACAACAACGCACACCAGGAATCGCCGTCGAGTTCGCGGACGAGGTCGCCGCGGCCTGCAAGTGGGCCGCAATCACCTGCATCGTCATCAACTCGCCGCTCCTCGCCAAGTGCGCGCAGACGGGTGCCGAGCGCGTCGCGGGCACTGCGGCCGGAGGCGCGGCAGGCTTTGCGGCGTACTCTCTGGGCGCGGCGCTGGGCGCGCGCGCGGGCTCGCAGACCGCTGACGGGCTGCTGCTGGCCGCCACGGCGGCCCTGGTCGCATGGCTGGGCTCGGCCGCGGGCCAGGTAAGAGGGAGAGAGAGAGAGAGAGAAAAGGCAGGGGAGAAAGAGAAAGAGAAGAGGCCTCGCGAAGGAGACACGCCTCTTGAAGGCGAAGAGGGGAGACACGCCCTCGGGCCCGACCGAGGCCGGCCCGCCCGAGGCGACGAAGACCGTCGAGCTGCTCCTGTCGACTGGGTCCTTGACCAAGGAGGGCGAAGGAGGAGGAACAGGAAGGGGGAAATACTAAACTCGCTTTCTCTCCCTCTCTTTCTTCTCTCCAATCACAAAAAAAAGGTTCTTGGACTTGCTTACAGCAGTAAGTTGTTCTCTCAAACGTTCGTGCTCGTGGCGTTCGGCGCTGCGGCCGAAGAGAAGCCCCCCGGCGGCGCCGCGGCGCTCGCGCTGTCCCGCGTGCTGGGCATCGGCGGCGGCGTCGTGCTGATGGAGGCCGCGAGCATCCTCCTCTGGCCGCGGACGGCCACGCAGGGGTGCCTGCTGTCCCTGGCCGAGGCCGCGGGCGCCGCGGCGGACGCGGCGGCGGCGGCCTGGGGCGGGTCGCTGCTGGCTTGGACCGGGGAGAGCATCCGAGAGGAGAAGGGAGGAGGAGGGGGAGAGGAGGAAGAAGGAGAAGCGGTTGCAGCTGCTGCTGCTGCTCGTGCTGCTGCCGCTCGTGCTGCTGCTGCTCGTGCTGCTGCCGCTCGTGCTCCTGCCCCCGCTGCTCGCATCAGCGGGATAACCGATAACGAGGGCGACATCGAGGCGCCGCTGCTTCCTGCGGTCCTTGAGCGCGAGGAGGAAGAGGGAGAAACTCCTCCTCCTCCTCCAGCTGCTGCCGCTGCTGCTGCCGCCGCCGCCACAGCTGCTGCTGCTGCTTCCACCTCTCCCGCCGCCGCCGCCTCCGCCGCTGCCGACGCCCTGGACGCCGCCGCCGCTTCCTTGCAGTCTTCTCTCGCCACGGCGGCGGACCTCGCCGAGCAGGCGGACGCGGAGATCTACATCCGGAGGAAGAGGAAGAGGGAGGGACGGCGCGGAGGCGCAGGTGCGGGCGCGGGCGCGGGCCGCCCGCCGCCCTTGCCGCCGGCGCGCCACCTCTTTCTGCCGGGGCCGGGGCCCTGGACGCCCGCGGCCTGGCGGGCCCTGCCCAAGCCCGAGGTCGAGCGCGCGTGCTCGGCGCTGCGGAAGGTCGGCAGGGCGCTGGGAGCGCTCCACGCGTGCAGGCCGCGCGGCGGGGACGAGAGGTCCTGGGGCGGGAGCGGGGGAGGCGGTGGCCGAGGCGGCGGAGAAAGCGGCAGCAGCGACGGAAGCGGAAGCGACGGCCTTGGCGGCGCCTTTCCCGATCCCTCGGCTTCTTCCTCCCCTTCTCCGGCGCGGGCGCTGGCAGCGGCCTACCCCGCCGGCCTCCTCCGCGGCGCGGCAGAGGACTGCGTCTCCGCGCTCCGCCTCGCCGCGGCAAACGTCCCGGGCCCGCCCCCGGCGGAGGCGCGCGCCGCCGCCGCGGCGTTCGGCGCCCGGGCGGCCGCGCTCCTCCGGATCAGCGACTATAATCGTCGGGCGCTCGCCAGGGCCGCAGCGAGGGGCGCGCGAGGACGAGTGAACGATGCTGCTGCTGCTGTTGCCGCAAACGACGACGACGAAGAAGGCGGCGAAGAAGGCGTAAAGAAGAAGAACGCAAACAGGTTCGGCTCGCCCTCGGAGGCCTTCGAGTTGCTTCCGGACTCCCTGACCGTCGACCTCACGGGCGAGGGCTCCGGGGTCGGAGCAGGGAGCAGCAGACGAGAGAGAGACGGCGCTGCAGCGACGGAAGCAGCAGCAGCAGCAGCAGCAGCAGCAAAAGAAAAAGCTCCTCCCCCCCCCGCTCCGTCGTCGTCGTCGTCGTCGCTGGCCTCTTCAGCAACGCCGCGCGTGCGGGTGCAGCTCCGGCGCCTCAACTCCTCGCAGGTCGCCGCCGCGGCCTTCCCTCCCACGGCCGCGGGGTTCGAGGCACAGGTGCGATGGTACTCGCTGCAGCTCGCCCTGCAGGAGCTGTCGGAGGGGGTCGGGGAGATGCTGGCGAGCCTGGAGGCGCTGGCGGGGGCGCTGCCCGGGCCGCTGGCGGTGGCGGTGCCGAGGACCGCGAAGTAGCGTGCTGCAGCGGCAGGCGGGCAGGGGGGGGGGGCGAGACAGTGTTAAGGGTGAACGAAGAGAGAAAAAAGAGGGAGAGATCTTTCGTTTTTCCTTTCCTTCCCTCCTCCTTCCGTGTGTATTCTAACGGTTCTTTACATTATTTCATTCAAAACAAAAGCAGCAAGGACGAAAAAGAAGGCTGCGGTAGACAGCTTGTTGAAAAGCAAGTTCATGGAAGAAAAAAGTGTAGTTGTTTTTTTCAAAAAACAAAAAAACGGAGAAGGAAAGTAAGAAATCGTCTTTGTCGTCATCGTCGCTCCGCCCTCACGCCCTACCGCCCTACAGAACGCCCGGGAACGGGCGTGCTGTATGAGGGCAGGGCCTCCATGGCCTTTATGAAGTTGTTCGTCGGATGGACGGAGACGCGAGACGGCTGCTGCTGCGGCGGCGGCGGCGGAACGGCGGCGGCGCAGACGCCGTTCGCCGCGCCTCCGCTCTCCCCACCGCCTCCGCCTCGGCCTTCGTCTCCGCCCGTGGAGGCCGTCGCCGTCGCCGCGGCCCCTCCGCCGCTCCCAGCGGGGGAGGCGCCCGCGACGTTCTCGAGTGGAGCCGCGGGCGGCGGTGCCGGTGCCGGGGGGAAGACTTCCGGCGGCGACAGCGGGCAGGCTGCTGCGGACGCGGCTGCTGCTGCGGCCGCGGCTGCTGCTGCGTCGGCGGCGGCATCGATCGCGACGCCGCGAGGGGCCCCGTCATGGGAGGGAGCGGGAGAAGCGTCGGGGCCGAAGCGCGACGACCGCTGCCGCTGCCGCTGCCGCTGCTGCTGCTGCTGCTGCCCCTCCTCGGGCTCTGCTGACGTGCGAGGTCTCTTGCCCCCCGGCAGCTGCGTCCTCTTCTCGGTCGCGCCTTCGAGCTGCGGGATCTCGTGGTTCAGAGGCTGCTCGGAGCCGGTGGCGTTGAGATGCCGCGGGGGGTCAGCGGCGAGAGAAGGAGCGACCCCGGGGACAAAGGGGAGAGGAGCGGCAGCAGCAGCAGCAGCAGGAGCAGCAGGAGCCCCCGTCGCCGCAGCCCCCGTGGCTGCTGTTGCTGCTACTGCTCCTCTTGTTGCTCCTGCTCCTGCTCCTGCTCCTGCCACGCCCCGAACCATCGAGGCGGTAGCAGCAAAAGCGGGCGCGGGCACGGGCGTCTGCGACTGGCTCCTTCGAGCGCGCCGCTGCGGCAGCGGCGCGCGCTCGCCAATCCAGCAGGGAGTGTTCGCCCAGATCCCGGCGACGGCGGCGCGCAGCCTCTTCCGCAGCGGGCCCCCCTCCGGGAGGGCGCGGTAGAAAGCCGTCACGTCACCGACGGTGAGCACCGCGAAGCTGGCGTCGTGGGCGAGCGCGGCGGCGGCGAGCGCCGCGGCGGTCGCCTCCGACGTCGCGGCCGAGAGGGCCGCAGACGACGCGCCGCCGCCGCCGCCGCCAGCGCTCTCGAGAGCAGCGAGGCTCGAGAGGGCCGCGGCCTCGGCGGCGGCCCTCGCCCCCTGCCTCGCGGCCTCCGCCCTCTTCCTCAGCTCCGCGGGCGACGGGGTGGCGGCGGGAACGGCCATCATCAGCGGCACGGCTGAGCGCAGGACGGTCTCCGCGAGCGCGAGAGCCGGGGTCTCCCCCCCGCTCCCGTCACTGCCAGGCGCGCCGAACGCGGCGAGGAGGAGCTTCCCGGAGTGGAGGAGCTTCGCGTCCTCCGAGGGGAGCGCCGGCCGCTGCTCTTGCTGCTGCTGTTGCTGCAGGTGCTGCGTCGGTAAGTTCGGCGGCAGCGCGGCCTGCGGCGTTCCGCTGCCGCCAGCGCCGCCGCCAGTGCCACCGCCACCGCCGCCGCTGCTCCCTTCGCCGCCCGCGCGCCGCACAATCGTGTCGCGGCCGAGGCCCCCTGGCCTCCTCTTGTAGACCTCGATCTTCTCCGCGAGGCCGTCGACGACCTCGGAGGGCGCGGCGATGGAGTCGGACGCGGGGACGACGGGGAACTCTATGGTGAGGCAGTAGAGGTCCCTGCCGCCGCCGCCGCCGCCGCCGCCCGTGCTCGCGCTCGCGTCCGCGTTGGCCTTGACGGCCTTGGCGGCCTCGGCCTCGGCGGCGGCGTGGTGGGCGAGATAAGATTCGGTCAGGGGGTCCGCGCTCGCCTTGAGGGCGTCGTACTGCTCGAGCGCGGCCTTGACGGCCACTTCGACGATGGCCTTGACGGGCGCGGAGGGCGTGGTGGCCTCGGCCTCGGCCGCCGCGCTGCGCGCGCGGCGTTTCCTGCCGGAGAGGGCCACCGCCGCGGTGGCGCGGGGAGCAGACGGCGAGCTGGGAGCGACGGCAGCGGCAGTGGCAGCAGCAGCAGCAGCAGCGGCACCCTTGCGGGGAGCCTGGCCGCCCTTGCCTCCGGGCTTTGGCGGCGGTGGCGGCGGCGACGACGGCGGCAACGCGGCGGGACTCGCTCCCCCTGCCGGAGCCGCCGGCGGCTCCGGCGCCGAAGCAGCAGCAAGGGCGGCGTTGCTTGCCCGCCGCAGCGCCGGCGACGCCGTCCGCGGGGCTGCCGCAGCGTCAGCAGCAGCAGTAGCAGAAGCCACCGCCGCCGCCGCCGCCGCCGCCGCCTCCCTTGCCGCGCTCTCCAGGGCCTTCAGGTGCGCCAGCGGGCCCGCCGGGTTGACCGCGCGCCGCTTCGGTGGATAGTAGCTCATCGACCTCCCGCCGTTGCCGCAGGCCTCGCTCAGCCCCTCTGGCGGCAGCCCCTGCCCCTTCTCCAGCAGAAGCCGGCTGAGCTCGAGCCCGTAGTCGCCCCGGACCCTCCCGTCGCGCTTGGCGGCCTCGAGCGCCGCGGAGATGGCCGAGTAGGCCCTGGGGACCTTGATCTCGACGACGGTGTCGTAGGTCGTCAGGGGCGCGCCAGCGGGCAGCGCGGCCACGGCCGCCGCTGCGGCGCCCTCGGGCGTCGGGGGATGCTCCATCTTGCGCGTGCCGGAGCGGCTCTTCTTCTTCTGCGCCGGCTGCCCCTGCTGCTGCCCCTGCTGCTGCCCCTGCTGCTCTGGAGGCGGCAGGGAGGAGGTCGAGGCCCCTCCTGCTGCTGCCCCTGCTGCCTCCTTCCCGCCTCCTCCCTTCTTCCCCGGCAGCGGCACGGGCAGCTTGTGCAGGTCGCCGGCGCGGTGCGCGAAGCACGCGCACATCAGGCACAGCTCCTTACGCCCGGCCCTCTCCGCCGCGGCGATCGCGGCCTCCCCGGCGTTGGCCGGCGGGGGAGGCGGCGGGTCGCGGAGCCTGACCTCGACGCGGGCGACGATCGCGCGCTCGCACTCGTCGCAGACAGTGTGCGCGGGGAGCTCGTCGGGCTCGGCCGCCGGCCCGACCTCGACGACCGAAAGCCTCCTGCAGTCGCCGTCGCGGGAGCGGCAGCGGTAGCTGAGGTTCGTGGCGCGGTCGGCGGCGTAGGCCGAGATGATCTCGCGGCCCGCCTTGATCCTGGCTGCGGCGGCGCCGGCGGCGGCCTCGGCGAAGGCGGGCGCAGGGTCCTTGGCCGCGCCGGCGCCGCGCGGCGTCTCCATCAGCTCGAAGGCGCAGGCGGCGAGCCTGTCGGCCGAGCGCTCCCACTCGCCGAAGATGACGGCGGCGCCCGACTCGGTCGGGGCGGGGCCGGGGAGGAAGGCGACGGGGTTGGGGCCCTCGTCGTCGTCATCCGAGCCGGAGGCGTTTTCTTCGGCGTCAGCGTCGGCGTCGTCCGGGTCGGAGTCGGAGTCGGAGTCGTCGGCGTCGGAACCCGTGCCCTTGTTCTTCTCCTTCTTCGCCGGCCGCCGCTGCTCTCGCTGCTCTTGCTGCTGCTGCTGCTGCTGCTTCGCGCGAGACCTCCGCTTCCCTTTCCGAGCTTCCTCCTCGGCGGCAGCGGCGGCGGCGGCAGCGGCAGCGGCTGCCCGCTCCGCCGCCGTCCCACCAAACCGCAGCTCCAGCTCCCGCTCGGCCGGCAGCGCGCCGGCCGCGCGCAGCGCCGCGAGCGCGCGCGGCCGCAGCATCGCCTCGACGTTGAGCACCGCGCGCCTCCGCGAGCGCGCGTACGCGTCCGCGGCGTCGACCCCCCAGCGCAGCCAGTCGTCCGTCGCGAAGTTGACGGCCTCGCCAACGTGCAGCCCCGCCGAGAAGCCGCCGTGGTAGGCGCGCGGGAAGGTCACGATGAACGTGCCCGGGGTCTGCACCGCGCGGTAGATCCGGGGCGGGCTGGAGCGGCTCCACGGCCGCGGCGCGCCGCCCTCCCCCGCGGTGTTCCAGGGGAAGCGCTCGCCGCGGCCCGGCTCCCGGCCTGCGCCCCCGCCGCCCGCGGCGCCCCCGGCGAGCCCGCGGAGCAGCGTCTTGGGCGGCACGACTGTCGTCTTGTCCGCGAGCGCGTGCGCCGCCGCGGCGTGGTCGTCGGGCGTCGGCCTGCCCTCCCTCGCCAGCGGCGAGATGCCGGCCGCGTCGCGGTACGCGTTGGCCGCCGCGGCGAGCTCGACCGCGTCGGCGCTCGCCGCGGGCGCGCCGTACCAGACCTTTGCGGCGCCCGCGTGCGCGTAGTTGATCGAAAACATGTAGCTGTCCTCGACGTGCCACGCGAACGCCGAGAAGAGCGCGCCGACGTAGAGCATCGGGATGTTGATGCCGGGCACGCCCCTCGCGTCGCCGCAGGCGCCCTCGGCCACCGCGGGGTTGAGCAGCGCGCGGTCCGGGCCGACCGCGAACGTGCGCAGGTTCCACTCCGAGTCGCCCAGCGGGCAGCCGGTGCCCGGGGGCGGGAAGAGCGACCCCTCGACGTCGTTGCCGTACTCCACCCAGATGTCCGGCTTAGGGCCGGTGGGGGCGGGGGCGGAGGTGGTGGCGTTGGTGGTGTCGCCGTCGGCGGCGGCGGCGGCGGCGGCGGCGGCGGCGGCGGCGTTTCCGGCCGGCAAAGGAGGAGCGCTGGCGTTGCCGTGGGCCCTGCGCCCGCTTCCGAGGTCTCCTCGGCCGCGCTCGGCGTTGGGCGGCGTCGCAGCACCGCCGGCGCGCCCCTCCCCCAGCTGCCCCCCTCGTGCCCGCGGCTGCTGCCGCTGCCGCTGCTGCTCGGCGGCGGCGGCGGCGGCGCTGCCGGCGCGCTCCTGCACGAACGTGTGCGTCTCGTGCTCCCTCCAGTAGTCCGCCTCGACCGCGCGCGCCGCCGGGACCATGCCGTGCCACCCCGGGTACCGCCTCCGCTGCGCCTGGTGCGCTCGGGTGACGTAGGCCCCGAACGGCACGCCGGCGCTGCCCTCGAAGAAGCGGCCCGTGCGCTTGACGTCGTCCCACCGGTGGCCCGCGACGGGCTGGGACCTGGTGGAGAGGAGGAAGGCGCCCGTGGCGGGGTCGCGGTTCGCCGGCGGGGGCGGCAGCGGCGGGTGCGGTGCGGCGGCTGCGGCTGCGGCTGCGGCGGGGGCCGCCGAGGGTGCCGCCGCGGCGGCGGCGGCAGAGGCGCGCTGCCGGCGGGAGGAGGACGAAGGAGAAGGGTCCGGCGCCTCCGCGTCCGCGGACGCGGAAGCAGCAGCAGCAGCAACAGCAGCAGTCGCGATAGCAGCACCAGTAGCAGCAGCAACAGCAGCAGCAGCAGTAGCAGCAGCGGCAGCAGCAGCGGCAGCAGAGCGCTCGACCTTCGGGCGAGGAGGGAAGCTGAACTGGGCGCGCGGGCGACCCGAGGAGTCGAGCTCGACGTTGCCGAACCTGTCGAGGATCTGTTTTTTTTGGTGGGAAACGAGAAGAGAGAGGGTGAGGGAGTTTTTGATGATCGAATGGAATTGATGGTGAGCGAGCGAGCGAGTCGAAGAGAAGAAGAAAAGAGCAAAAGAAAAACAAAAAACGAGATGATGGAAAAAAACTCACCTCCTGCGCCGGCACCGCCATCATGTTGACGGGGGGCACGATCTTGCATATCCCTAGAGGAATTGAGAATTGATAGTAGAGGAGGGGCGACGGAAGGGGGGGAAACAGTGAGAGAAAGAGAGAAGAAAACGACGGTTTCTTTTCTCCTTTTCTCTCTCTCTTCAAAAGAGAGGGGGGGAAAAAAACGCACCCTGCAGCGAAGCCTTTGCCATGATTTTCTCGATGTACTCTACCGGGTGCGCGAACTCCTCGGCGGTCGGGTAGTAGGTGGTGGCTTCGGGGATGTCCTGAAGCCACTTGGGGGCCCTGGCAACCTCGGCGGCCGCGGAAATCGTCTGTTTTGTTGTTGTTGGAGCGGGAAAAAAGGTCATCAGGGTCGAGGTCGAGGTCGAGGGCGAGGAAGGTCGAGAGCGGAAAAAAGGAGGCGGCATCATCGCCGTCGTCGTCGGCGGTGGCGGCGGCGCTGCTCTCTTTCTCTCTCTATCTTTTTCGCCTTTCATGCTTTCGCGTTTTTCTTCTTCGCCGCAACGGAGAAGGAAGACGAGCTTCTCAACGGCGAGAGGGCGTGAAAAAGAGAGACGAGAAGAATAAGAAGGAGAAGAAGAAGAGAGGAACAGGAAAGCGAGAGAGAGAGAGAGAGAGAGAGAAAGAAGAGGAGGCGAGATGCCGGGGGGGACGCGTCGCCCGATCTCCCTCTCGCAACCAACGACATGGCTCAACCAGCCTTTCCGCGCTCGCCTCTCGTTCCCTCCGTCTCTCTCCACAAACGTACCCCCCTCGCCTCCTGCATCTTGGCCTCCTGCACCTTGGCCGCTTTTTCGGCCTGCACGCGCAAGCGCGCTTTCAGGTTCCTTTGGAGGGAAGACTGCATGGCGGTCCGGTCTCTCTTCCCTCCCAAGCCAAAACAAAAAAAGGGGGGGGAAAGTGAGGGCTCCTGGAGAGCTCCCTCCACTCGTCATTAGTCTCCTCTTTTTCCTCTTCACTTTCGATGGCAACACCGATGACTCGTCCCGCGGCCTCGACGGCGATGCGTGCGTCGCGCTCGCGCGTGGTCGTCATTGCCGGTGCTGCTGCGGCCTCGCAGCGAGCCAGACGGCGAGCGGCGGCGACGGAGGCAGTGGTGGCAGCGCCGCAATCGACCTCGCTGAGCTCGACGGCGACGGCGACGCCACCTCCTCCTCCTCCTCCTCCCCCTTCCCTCTTCTGCCGCAACCTCAGGGGCAGCGGCAGCACGTCCTTCCTCCCCCTCGGGTTCACCGTCCCTCCGCTCTTCACCCCACAGGAGGAGAAAGAGCTTCGGAAAAGACGAGAAGACCGAGAACAAGAAGGACAAGAGAGGCGGACGTCCTCGTCGAGCTCGGCGAGTTCGAGGTTGGCGAGGTCGAGCCCGACCCCTTTTCGCTCCCCGACCCTGCCGCGGCACGTGGGCATCATCCTCGACGGCAACACCCGCTGGGCGAGGCGGCAGGGCCTGCCCTCGCGAGCGGGTCACGCGGCGGGCGCGCTCGCGCTCTCCCGCGCCGTCGAATGCTGCCGCGCCTGGGGCGTCGAGCGCCTCACCGTCTTCGCCTTCAGCTCTGAGAATTGGACTCGTCCGCGGGCGCACGTCGCCTCCGTCCTCGCCGTGGCCCGCAGGGCCGCGAGGGAGCTCTCCCCAGCTCTGGCGGCCTCGGGGGTGACCGTACGCTTCGTCGGGGACCGGAGCTCCCTGCCCAGGAGCCTGGTCGATGCGTGCGAGGCGGCGGAGGCGGCGACGGCGACGGCGAGTCGGAACGACGACGGAGAAAGAGACGACGGAGGCGGAAACGAGGACGAAGAAGAAGGCAGGAAAAAGGGACTGCTCCTTACGGTCGCGCTGGCGTACGGGGCTCGCGCGGACGCCGCCGCGGCGGCCAGGGCCCTGGCCGCAGCCTGCGTCGCCGGGGAGCTCGACCCCGCGAGCATCGACGAGCGAACCTTTGCGAGCGCGCTCTCGACCGCCGTCGTCGCTGGCGGAGGCAGCGGCGGCGGCGGCGGAAGCGGCGCTGCCTCTGACGCCGCCGCCCTCGGAGACGTCGACCTCCTGATCCGGACGGCGGGGGAGAGGCGCCTGTCAAACTTCCTGCTCCTCGAGTCGGCCTACGCCGAGCTCGTCTTCCTGGACGAGCTGTGGCCGGACGTCGGGGCGGAGGAGCTCCGCGGGGCCGTGCGGGAGTTTATGCGCAGGGAGCGGCGGTTTGGCGGCAAGAGCGGCTAGAAGGGAAAAAATGTACAAAAAGAGAGGAGGAAGGTTCCTACAGCTAAAAAAATACTTTTTAAAAAAAAGCTTTCCTTTGCTCACATAATCAATCGATCTTCTCGAACCGCTTCCGCCCTCGCACTTCTCCGAGCACCCAACCCGCCCCGCCGCTCTGCTAGCTGAGACTCAAACGTCTCGCAGATTCCGTCCCGTCCAGTTTCTCTCTCGCTCTCGCCGTTTCCATCGAAAACAAGGGAAAGACGTGTTGAAGTATCTTGCTGCGTTCCTTGCCGTTGTCGTTGGAGCTCTTGCATTTGCCTCGGCCTCCCCGACCTTCTCCGTCATCCCGCTCCCGTACGCCCAGGACGCCCTCGAGCCGGCCATCTCCAACCGCACCGTCTCCTTCCACTACGGGAAGCACGTCGCGACCTACGTCGCCAACCTCAACGACGCCCTGAAGAACCTCTCTTCTTCGGCGGTGAGCAAGGACGAGACGCTCTCCAGCATCATAAAGAGCGCCGGCGATAACAAAACGTCGACGGCCGTCCGGAACAACGGCGGCGGCGCCTGGAACCATTTCCTGTACTTCAATCAGCTCCGCCCGCACAACGGCGGCTCGTCGGCGAAGATGCCGCGGGAGCTCGAGCGCGAGATCGACCTCTCCTTCGGCTCCTACTCCGAGATGATCAAGAAGCTCGAGGCGGCGTCGCTCGGCGTCTTTGGCTCGGGCTGGGCCTGGCTGGTCGCGACGGGCGATAAGGCCAAGCCGCTCGCCGTAGAGACGACCCCGAACCAGGACAACCCCCTGATGCTGGGGTACTCGGGCCACGTGCCGATCCTGGGCATCGACGTCTGGGTAAGGAAGAGTAGAAGAGGGGGGGGGGATGAAGATGAAGAAGTAGAAGAAGAAGAAGAGAAGAAAATGCCGACGCTCTCTCGACCTCGACCCTGACCTTTTTTCTCATTTCATCTCTCTCTTTCTCTCTCTTTCTTCGCACGAACACGAATTCCCGATACAAAACAGGAGCACTCCTACTACCTCGACTACCAGAACGTCCGCGCCAAATACATCGATGCCGTCCTCGGCGACGGGAAGGACCCGACGACCGGGATTATCGATTGGGGTGAGGGAGGAAGTTTTTTTTGGGGGTTTTTTTCTTCTTACGTTTTCTCGACGCAAAAAAACTCACTCTTTCTTCTCTCTCTCTCTCTCTCTCTCTCTCTCTCTCTCTCTCTCTCTCTCTCTCTCTCTCTCTGACACTCGCTGTATCTGTCTC
>Ga0315284_10007254_pt1 | contig 15822 bp, 15 predicted proteins | sample YL17G09_16_MG_FD_203696 | JGI IMG/M metagenome (GOLD analysis project Ga0315284, IMG submission 203696) | Sediment microbial communities from Yellowstone Lake, YNP, Wyoming, USA - YL17G09_16 | ecosystem: Environmental > Aquatic > Freshwater > Lake > Sediment | place: USA: Wyoming | collected... | reverse complement strand
TCTGGCGGATGCCCAGTGGCCCACGGTGGGCTTGCTCCAGCCTGGCATGGCGCTGCTCCTGTTGTCTTCCCTGGCGTGGCAGATGGCGCATCGCCAGGGGCTGCCGGTGGCCGACTGGGCGCTGACCGTCACGGGTGGGCTATACCTGGGGTTGTGCGGTGCCTGCCTGGTCAGTCTGCGGGGCATACGGCCCGATGGGATGTGGTGGACGCTGACCATCGTGCCTGCTATCATGGCCGCTGATACCGCTGCGTATTTCGTCGGGCGGGCCTGGGGCCGGCACAAACTGGCACCCGCGTTGAGCCCTGGCAAGACGTGGGAAGGATACATTGGGGGTGTGATCGCTGGCGGGCTACTGACGCTGCTCCTGGCTTCGCTCTGGCGCGTCGAGGCGGGTGCGGGGGCCACAGTGAGCGGTGTACATGGCTTGATTGTGGGGTTCGTGATCGCGATCCTTGCTCCACTTGGGGATCTGGCCATCTCAATGATCAAGCGCCAGGCTGGCGCGAAGGATAGCGGTACGATCCTTCCCGGCCACGGGGGAGCGCTGGATCGGGTGGACAGCATCCTGTGGGCAGCGGTGATTGGTTATTATTATGTGCAGATGGTCGTGCTGTAGCAAGTCAGCAAATCTGCAAATCAGCAGATTGGCAAATCAGTGAGACCGCGAGGAGGGGAGAGGAGGAACGGCACGGATGGACAAGGAGCGACTGGTACGGGACATCTATCACAAGGGTGTCATCTTGTGCAAGCCGGAGACCCCTGTGTTGGAGGTGGTGAGGGTCATGGCGGACACGGAGATTCACGCTGTCATGGTTGCCGAGCATGAGGGAGAGCCCCCCGTAGGGGTGGTGTCTCACACGGACGCCATTGCCCATTATGGGGAAGACCTGATGAGCATTCAGGCTCGCGACGTGATGACGGTCAACGTCATCAATATTTCGGAGAACGCCACCGTGAAGGAAGCGGCCAAGAAACTGCTGGAGAGCAACATCCATCGCTTGCTGGTGGTGAGCGAGGACGGCAGCCCCCTGGGCATTCTTTCGACGACCGACATCATCCGAGAGATGCGCGGTACCCGCTGGGTGTGGTATCTGGACTGAGGCGAGCGGACAAGTTCACGTCTCGCTGATGGACAAATAGAAATGAGTGGAGAAAGCACCGTGAGCGAAATGGATATGGCCAGCCTGATGACCAGGACGCTGGCCGAACTGCGTGAAATGGCTAAGGAGTGGGAGATCTCTAGTTTCAGCCGCCTGAAGAAGGACGATCTCATCTTGCGCCTGCTGCGGGCCAAGGCGGAGAGAGAGGGCCTGATCTTTGGCGGCGGCGTGCTGGACATTGCGGACGAGAACAAGGGCTACCTGCGCTGTGACCACTATAAGCCGGGGCCTGAGGACGTATACGTCTCGCAATCGCAGATTCGTCGCTTTGGACTCCGTACCGGCGACATGGTGATCGGGCAGGTGCGGCCACCGAAGGAGAACGAAAAGTACTATAGCCTCCTGCGCGTGGAAGCGGTGAACGGGATAGACCCGGAGGCGGCCAAGCAGCGCCCGTCTTTCGAGTCGCTGACGCCGATCTTCCCCAACAAGCGTTTTACTCTGGAGACCACGCCCGACATACTGACGACGCGGCTGTTGAGCATGGTGACGCCGGTCGGGAAGGGGCAGCGTGGACTCATCGTGTCGCCGCCCAAGGCGGGCAAGACCACCGTGCTCAAGCACATCGCGAATGGTGTTACGGCCAACCATCCCGAGGCGCACCTGATGGTCGTGCTCATCGGCGAGCGGCCCGAGGAGGTCACCGATATGGACCGCTCCGTAGATGCCGAGGTCATCAGTTCGACCTTCGACGAGCCCGTCAAGAGCCACGCGGGAGTCGCGGAGATCGCGCTGGAACGGGCCAAGCGGCTGGTAGAGGACAAGCGGGACGTCGTCATCCTCCTCGACAGCATCACCCGCCTCTCGCGCGCCTACAACCTGGTGGTGCAGCCCAGTGGCCGCACGCTCTCGGGCGGGCTGGATCCGGCGGCGCTCTATCCGCCCAAGCACTTTTTCGGTGCGGCCCGCAACATTGAGGAAGGCGGCAGCCTCACGATCGTCGCTACCTGCCTGGTGGATACCGGCAGCCGGATGGACGATATGATCTACGAGGAGTTCAAGGGCACCGGCAACATGGAACTGCACTTGAGCCGGAAACTGCAGGAAAGGCGTATCTTCCCCGCGTTCGACATCGAGCGCTCCGGCACGCGCCGGGAGGAATTGCTGTACGATGAGGTTGCGCTGCAAAAGATCTGGCTGATGCGGGAACGATTCCTGGACTCTCAGTCGTCCGGCTACAGCGTCGTGCAGGCCATGCAGGAGTTGTTCCGCGTCCTGAGGCGTACAGAGACGAACGACGAATTCCTCAACCTGTTCGCCAGGATGGCTGAAGCAGAGGGCCGATAGTCATTTCCCCAGGAAATCCTGTACCGCTTGGGCGACCTCTGCTGGCTGCTCGAGCATGACCATGTGACCCGCGCTCGCGACGGTGACGAGGTGGGCGCCCGCAATGTGCTCGACCAGGAAGTGGGCATACTTGACCGGGGTCATCTGATCGGCAGAGCCCGTGACCACCAGGGTGGGCACCCCGATCTCTCCCAGTCTCTCCATCACGTCGAAACGGTCGCAGGCCGTAAAGTCGCCCACAAGTGTGTCGGATCCCGCTTCCCGGAGCGCCTGTTGGCCCAGCCTGGCCAGCCGTGGCGAGGCCTGCGCTGACCAGGCGAAGCGGGTGATGAGGTCCACGCTGCCCGTGAAGTTGGTGCGGATTCCCTCCATGATGGCCGGCGCCACGCGTAGCCGTGCGCCGGTGGCCACCAGCACGAGCCCCGCGACGCGGCCGGCAAAGTCGAGCGCCAATTGCAGGGCGACGGCGCCCCCCATGGAATGCCCCACGATCGTGGCCGGCCTGGCCTCGACCGCGTCCAGGAAGGCGGCGACGGCCTGTGCATAGTCTGCCACGGTATCACGGCCTGGCCCCGCTGAGCGCCCGTGGCCCGGCAGGTCGAGGGTGTAGACGGTGGCCCCGGGCAGCCGGCGTAGTTGGGCTGGCCAATGCAGGCGCGTGCCACCGGCTCCGTGCACCAGCACCAGGGTGGGGCCATCCGCCGCGCCCCGGCTCGAGGTATAGAATAGGTCTCCTCCATTCGTCTTCGCGTAGGGCATCTTGATATTTCCTCCACCCGCGTCTAATGCCTGGCCGTCGGCAGTGTGTCGAGTGTTTTGCCCTGCAAGGCGCGCCGCATGGCCTCGCGGTCGTCCCAGGGATACTCGGTCGTGCCGAAGCACATGCTCTGCTCGTGCCCCTTGCCACAGGCGATCACCACGTCGCCTGCGCGGGCCTGCCGGCACGCCAGCAAGATCGCTTCCCCCCGGTCGGGCACGCGCCAGAGGTCCACTCCCTCGCGCTTGCCTTCTGCGGTGGCTGCGGCAGCACTCTCCGCCATGATCTCGTCGAGGCTTTCAGTGCGAGGGTCCTCGGCAGTGATGATCACCAGGTCGGCCAGTTGCCCGGCGATGCGCCCCATCATGGCCCGCTTGGCCCGGTCGCGCAGCCCCGCGCAGCCGAAGACGACGATCACGCGCGCCGAAGGCGCGTGGCCGTCCTCCTGGGCCATCGTGCGCGCTGTCTGCAGTACCTGCTGGAGCGCGGTGGGCGTGTGGGCAAAGTCTACGATTGCCATAAAGTCCTGCCCGGCCTCCACCCGCTCCATGCGCCCTGGCACCCCCTGTACGGCTGCGAGGCCCTCGGCGATGGTCTCCGGCTTGAGACCCAGTGCCACGCCGACTGCCGCTGCCGCCAGCGCATTGCTGACATTGAACGTTCCCACCAGAGGGGTTTCCACCTGCATTTCTCCTCCCGGCAGCGCGAGTATGAAGCGGGTTCGGTCGGATGCCAGGTGGACCTCGCGGGCAGTCACGTCAGCCGGGCCGGAGAGGGAATAGACGATGTGGCGGTCGGCGGGGAAGGGGCTCAGGTAGCGGTAGGAGTCGTCGTCCCGGTTGAGGACCGCGACCTTCGGCACGCCGGGTTTGCGGAAGGAGGACGCCAGTCCTTCGAACAGCCGGGCCTTGGCCTGCCGGTAGGCCTCGACCGTGCCGTGGAAATCAGTGTGCTCGTGGGTGACGTTGGTCGCGGCAGCGACGTCGAAATCACAGCCGGTCACGCGGTGCTGGGCCAGGCCGTGCGAGGTGACCTCCATCACGGCGTGGGTGGTCCCGGTCTCGGCCATCTGCGCCAGGTAGCGTTGGACGTCGGGCGGGTCGGGGGTGGTGGTGTGGAGGCCGGTGTCTATCTCCTGCTCGCCGATGCGGGCGCTCACCGTGCTGACCATGCCGGCGTTGAGGCCGGCGGCCTGCATGATGGCGTAGACGAGGTTGACGGTGGTGGTCTTGCCGTCGGTGCCGGTGACGCCGACGAGGGTCATCTTGCGCGAGGGAAAATCGTGCCAGGCCGCGCACAGCCAGCCCCACGCCTCCCGGGCATCGGGGACGCGCACGTAGGTGAAGGAGCCCCAGGGCAGGCTTCCCAGTTCCTGCGGTGGCCGCTCGCCGACGACGGCCACCGCCCCCTCCTCGACGGCCTGGGCGATGAAACGGTGACCATCCACGCTGACGCCGGGGATGGCGACGAACAGGTCGCCTGGCTGCACGTGACGCGAATCGGCGACGACAGTGTGGATCTCGACGTCGCCGCCGGTCCAACTCAAGACGGCGGGCAGGGCTTCGGTGAGATGCCTTAGTCGCATTTCGCAGACAAACCCGTTTTCTCAAAGAAAACGGGTTTGTTGTTTCCTTTCATTCCAGGGTCAAGTGCTTGATGATCTGTTCGTCGCCCTCAACGTAAGCCTCAATAAACCGGTGATAGTCGGCTACGGACAGGAACTGTGATAGTATAGCCTCTGGTCTAGGCAAAGTGCCATTTCGTAGACCGGCGTACTCCCGATAGCTTGAGAATTCCCAATCCTCCGGTTTGCTAGCGAGCCCAGCGATCACTGGATTCAGGTGGACATATCGCGACAGGTGGAGTAGATATTCATTCCGATCTACGTGGACGCCCTTGAAGCGGCCTTGAAACAGTGAGCCAATACGCTGATAGCGTTTGTTGATGGCCTTGGTATAGGAGAGTAAAAACGGCTGCATCAGGCTCGCCAAGTCATCGGTCTTGAGGTATACCAACAAGTGGTAATGGTTGGGCATCAGGCAATAGGCTACGATTTCGATCAGTGTGGGCAGCAAATACTCGCGCAGTTGGCGTAAGAAATACAAATAGTTCTCACGCTCGAAAAAGACGGGCTGATAGTTGTTGCCCCGGTTGTACAAATGGTAGTACTCGCCTGCACGGAACACAACCTTGCGGTATGGCATGTTTCCCCTCAGCAGACCTCACAAACCCGTTTTCTCCCAGAAAACGGGTTTGTTACCTGTTCGTTAACTCCTTACCTCCCACCAGCGCTTTGAGCAGGTCGCGGCGCTTGAGCGCGCGTTTGCTGTCAATCTCGACTGCGCCGGCCTTGTCGTTGGCCATCTTGGACAGCGCCTCGATCCACGCCGCGCTCTTGACCGGCAGGTGGCGGACGCGCCATCGCTCGACCCACATGGGCAGGTCGGCGGCGTTGGTGATGCGCTGGCGGGTGATGGTCTTGGTCACGCCCTGCGATTCAAACGTGAACTCGTATTGCTCGACCTGGGGCTTGACCGGGCAGACCTGCATACATGCGCCGCACTTGATGCAATAGTAGTCGGCCAGGACCAGTTCACCTTCATCAATGTGCAGCGCACGGGTGGGGCAGACGTCGGCGCAGGCCAGGCAGCCCGGGACGCATTTGTCACGGCGCAAGACCACCTGCCCTTGCCAGGGTTGCATCACCTGGAACGCGCCCTGACTGGCGATTTCGCATTGGCGACAGCGGATGCAGTGGGCCTGGTCCACCACCAGCGTGTCCTGTTGCTCGTCGTAACTGATGACGTTCGTCGGGCAGTTCTGGATCACGAAATCCTTGTGGCTCCAATCGAACTTGTCCTTGCCGAACTTGGTAGACTGCACCAGCGCCGGGAACGCGCCGTAGGTCAGCACCGGGTTTTCGGGCTTTCCGTTGATGGTCAGGGTGATGGCTCTCTTGGGGCACATCACCTCGCACATGCCGCACAGGATGCACTTGGCCGGGTCAACGTCCACCGAGGGCTTCTTCGCCAGTCGCCCGTCCACGATTTCGCCAGGGAGGTGAGTGACGGCCTCCTTGGGGCAGACCAGCGGGCCGATCTGGCATCCCACACACCGGTCGAGGTCCCAGGTCATGACGTAGTGGCGCGTCACCATGGCGCGCTCGAGTGTGATTTCGTGGTCGGTGGCGGTTTTGTGTGTGTCCCCTCGTCCCTTCATCGTGGCTCCTCCGCCTGCCCCAACGCCCTCACCTCTTCCGCCAACTCCTCGATCAACCGGGGAAATATGCCCCGTTCCGCGGTCGAGACGTGGGCGAATTTCACCCGCCCGCCATCGCCGTTGGCTTCCAGCACCGTCTGCAGCACGTGCATGCGGTTTTCCGCCAGATAGTTCCCCCGCTTATAGTGGCAATCCCCAGGCTGGCAGCCGGCCACCAGCACGCCGTCTATGCCTTCCTCCAGCGCCGTCAGCACGTGTAGGGGATCCATCCTGCCCAGGCAGGGGATGCGAATGATGCGCACATTGGGCTTCCCTCGCACCCTGGCAATGTCGGCCTGGTCGAGCCTGGAATACAGGCACCAGTTGCACAAAAAAGCGACGATCCTGGGTTCCCAATTGGGCGGTGTTGGGCTCGCGTTCATCTCTGCCCCTCCATCTCTTCCACGAACTCCCTGATCTGAGCGATGATGGTCTCGTCGCTGTCGTCGGTCACGCTGATGGCGGAGGAGGGGCAGGTGGCGGCGCAGGTGCCGCACCCCAGGCAGAGAAAGCGGTCCACCTGGGGCAGGGTGGTCGGTTGTCCCATCACCCAGCCGGTCGTCAACGTGATGGCCTCGTAGGGGCACACCGTGGCGCACATGCCGCAGCCGGCGCAGACTTGCTCGTTTACCTGGGCGATCGCCCGCACCGGTTCGTACCCCTCCTGGATGGCCACCTCGCGGATGGCCTTCATCACGTCGGAGATGTGCACGCCCTGGGGGCAGCGCCGGTAACAGATGTCGCAGGCCGAACAGAGCCAGATGGTGGGACTGGAGAGAACCTCGTCCTTCATTCCCAGCATGGCCATCTTGATGATGCGGCGCGGGTTATAGCTCTCGTCGCTCCACTGGATGGGACAGGTGGCCACGCACGTGCCGCAGGAGAAGCAGCGGTTCAGGTGTTCGCCGCCGGGGGCGGCGCGCACCTGGTCAGCGAAGGTCTCGGGTTTGTGACTATGATTCATATCCGTGTCCCACTATCCTGCCATAGTCTTTGTGACCGTCATGGCGGCTTTGAGCCGGTCGGCGAAGGCGAGTGCCTCTTTGACCTGCGGAACTTCGCGCATGCGCCGGGCGCGTTTCTCCATGTCGGGGCGCAGCCGCTCGATCTCGGCCATCAATTGCTCCCTGGGCAGCGCGTCCAGCACCGCCTGCATCTCGTTGATCACGCGCGCATACTTGTCGCCTTCCGCCGCACTGATCCACTCGACGCGGAAGCGACCCGGCGACATGCCCATCTTCTCGAACGCATTCAGCAGCCGCTCGGCGCGCGCCGCACCCACGCGCTGCCCGGTGATATAGTGGCAGTCCTGCGGGTGGCAGCCGGAGTAGAGTACTGCCCCCGCGCCCAGCCGGAGCGCCTCGTAGATGAAATCGGCGTCCATGCGCGCCGAGCACATCACGCGCAGGCCGCGCTCGTTGGATGAATACTCAAAGTGGCTCACGCCCGCCAGGTCGGCCCCACCGTAGGAGCACCAGTGGCAACGGAAGGCCAGGATCTTGGTCTCCGGCTTGTCAGCCAGCAGCGCGCGGATCTGGGCCAGGATCTGGGCGTCGGTAAAGTGCAACTGCGTGATGGCGTTGTGGGGGCATTCGGCCACGCAACCGCCACAGCCGTGACACTTGGCGACGACGACGTGCGCAGCCTTGCCCACCTCGTACTCGATCGCGCTGTAGGGGCAGGCCCTGGAGCACACGCCGCACTTTTTGCCCTGCGCGCTGATGCAGCGATCCTCCCACACCGAGGCGACGACCGGCTCAATCTCCCATTCGGGGGCGTGCAGCACGCGCCCGGCGCGCGAGGCCGCCGCCGACCCTTGTGCCACGCTGGCGGGGATGTCCTTGGCTCCCTGGCACGCGCCGGCCAGGAACACGCCGTCGGTCGGGCTGTCCATCGGGCGCAGTTTGGGGTGGTACTCCATGAACCAGCCGCCGGGGCTCTGCGTGACGTTGAGTACCGAACTCATCGTGTCTACGTCGGGCTGCGGGACGGCCGCCTGGTTGAGCATCACCATATCGTACTCGCGCTCGGTCACCTGGCCCAGCGTCATGTCCTCCGAGAGGACGTACAGGTTGCGCGTGTCCGGGTCCTCGGTGATCAGGCTGGGGCGGCCCTGCATGAAGCGGATGCCCATGTCGCGCGCCCGCTCGTAAAACTCCTCGTAGCCCTTGGAGGGGGTGCGGATGTCTATGTAGTAGATGGTGATGTCCACGTCGGGGTGGGCTTGCTTGATGAGCACGGCGTTCTTGATCGCATACATGCAGCAAAAGTTCGAACACCACGGGTTGAAGCGCTTGTCACGCGAGCCGACGCAGTTGATGATCGCCACTCGGCCGGGGTTGGCCCCGTCACTGGGGCGGACCAGGTTGCCGGCGGTCGGGCCGGCCGAGTTGTTCAGCCGCTCCATCTCCATGGCGGTGACGACGTTGGGGTAGCGGCCGTACCCGTATTCGGGGATCACGCTCGGGTCAAAGTGGCTGAAGCCGGTGGCGGTGATGATCGCACCGACGTCCTCCCACACCAAGCGGTCCTGCATGCTAAAGTCAATCGCCTCCAGTTTGCCGCACGCCTCGACGCACTTGTAGCAGTGGATACAGGCGTCCAGGTCAATCGTATAGACGAGCGGGACCGACTGGCTCATCGCCACGTAGGCGGCCCGGCGGGGGGCCAGGTTCATCTCGAAGCGGTTGGGGACCTCGATGGGGCAGACCTTGGCGCACTCGCCGCAGCCGTTGCAGCGGTCGGCGCGCACGTAGCGCGTCTTTTCGCGCAAGAGTGCCTTAAAGTTGCCGACGTAACCCTCGACCCGCTCGACCTCCGTATACGTTCTCACATCCACCTTGGGGTGACGCGCCGCGTCAACCATTTTGGGGGCGAGAATTCATATACTACAGTCCATCGTGGGGAAGGTCTTGTTCAACTGTGCCATCGTCCCCCCGATGGTCGGCTCCCTTTCTACCAGGATCGTCTTGATGCCCTGGTCGCCCAGGTCGAGCGCCGCGCTGATGCCGGCCACGCCTCCGCCGATGACCAGCGCCTGCTTGGTGACGGGCACCTTGATCATCTGCAATGGCACGAGGAAACTGGCCTTGGCGACGGCGGACGCGATCAGGTCTTTGGCCTTGGCCAGCGCACCTTCCCGGTCGTGGCCGTGTGCCCACGTGCACTGCTCGCGGATGTTGGCCATTTCCATCAGGAACGGGTTCAGCCCCGCCTCGGCCACCGTCGCGCGGAAGGTCGGCTCGTGCATGCGCACCGAGCAGGCCGCCACGACGACCCGGTTCAGGTTGTACTTTATGATGTCCTCTTTGATGAGGGACTGCCCCGAGTCCGCGCAGGCGTAGGGTGTGTTGATGGCACGCACGACGCCGGGCAGCGTGGCGGCGTATTCGGCCGCGGTCGGGGGGTCAATCACACCGGCAATGTTCGACCCGCAGTGGCAGACGTACACGCCGATGCGCAGGTTCTCGCTTCCGTTGTCTCCTGCCATGCTCATCTCCTCATACTTGGAGCGGCTATCCCCGCCCGAGCACCTCTTCGATGGCCAGTTTGTGCCGCGCTCGCTGCGCGCGCTGGTCCGGGGTGGTCAGTTCCAGCGCTTCCTTGGGGCACCACTTGATGCACTGCGGACCGTCGGGTTGGTCAGCACACTGGTCGCAAATCTCGCCCAGGTCGGTCTCCGGGTTGATCGAGATCGCGCCAAAGTCGCAGGCCTCGATGCACCAGGCGCAGCCGTCGCAGCGATTGGCGTCCAGGTGGATGATGCCGGTGGTTGTATCTTGCGTCAGGGCATCCCGCGGGCAGGCGATGACACAGGGGGCACCCTCGCACGTGCGGCAGGATATCGCGGTCAGCAGGATCTTTTTGGCACGCACCGTGCGGATGCGGCTGCGATAGGTGTTGAACTCACCCGTCTTGGTTTGCGAGCAGATGTACTCGCACAACTGGCAGCCCACGCACTTTTCCGGGTCACACGTAATGTACTTGTATTTGGAAGTTGAGGTAGGCATTGCGCGGCTCCTATACGCCGATCTCTGCGGCGACGTCGTCCATTCCCAGGGCGATCAGTTTCTCCTTGGGAATCAGCCCGTCGGGGGTCCACCCCTTCGCCTTGTAGTAGAGATCTTTCATGTATTCCAGTTCCTCTTTGGTGACCACGTGCCCGGCGGAAGCGCCCAATGTCATCGGTTCGTGGTGCCACCGATAGGGCAGGGCGTCATCCTTGCGGGTCCATCCCTCGCGGATGTTAAAGGCCTTTTTGATCGTGTGCGCCCGCTCGCCGATCAGGTCAATGTCTTTGTACTCCAGGTTCCAGCCGGTCGTGGCGTTGATCAACTGGGCGATCGCTGGCCAGGCGCCTGACCGGTCGGCCTTGCCGGTGAAGCAGCGCCGGATGAATTTACAGATAGGCAAAGTGTCGTACACGGCGGCGTACTCTTCGGTCTCCCTGGCCACCTCGCCGCGGGTGTCGTCCACGCTAAAGCGGTCTACTTCGCCCTGGATGTCGGGATCGTAGGCGGCCGACCGGTTGTGACAGCCGCCGCGCACCCCCACCGCCATGCCGAGCGCAAACGTCTTGAGCCCGCGCGCGTCATAGCCGGGCGCTTCCAGTCCCTTGACGTTCATGGCCCACTTGAAGGTCTCGGTGCCGCGCTCCTGGTCCACCCGGGCGCTGGCGCGGCGGGTGCCTTCGGCCAACAGGTCCCCCATATAGCCCTCGCGGTGGGCGATCATCTCGGTCAGTGTGACTACCGCCTCGCTGTTGCCAAAGTTCGCCTCGAAACCGTCGGGATATTTCTCGCACTTGAAATCCTCTTTGGTGAAAATCCCCCGTTCGTAGGTTTCCATAGCCCAACTGATGGTGACGCCCGTGCTCATCGTGTCCAGGCCGAATTCGTTACAATTGGTGATGGCCTTGATGACCGCTGCCATGTCGTTCAAGCCGCAGTTGGGTCCCAGGGCGTAGAGCGACTCGTACTCGATGTGACCCATCGCCCCGGCGTAGGGCCCTTCCTTGACGTGTCCGACCTGCTCACAGGCGATGGGGCATTGCGCGCAGGCGATCGTCTTGGCCTTGTAGTGTTCGTGCAGATATTCGCCGCTCACCAGTTCGGCGTCTTCGAAGGTGCCGGCCTGGTAGTTACGGGTGGGCAAGAGGCCCAACTTGTTCATGTTGAGCACGTTGGACGACGTTCCCAGGATGCGGTACTTTTGCGTGTATGGGCCTTGGGCTGCCTTCATGACGTCGTACGAGATTTTCAACAGCGTCTCTGGATCGGCGACTCGCACGCCGTGTGTGCCGCGAATGGACAGCGCCTTGAGTTTCTTGGAGCCCCAGACCGCGCCCTGGCCGGTGCGGCCGGCCTTCCGCCCGTCGTTACTGACGTTGGCGAGGCGGACCAAGTGCTCGCCGGCCGGCCCAATGGACGCCGAACGCACCTGGTCATCTCCGAACTCCTCGATGATCGCTTCTTCGGTTTCCGAGGTACCCTTGCCCAGCAGGGGGGCAGCATTGCGGAACTCGACCTTGTCGTCGTCAACGAAGACGCTAACCCATTCGTCGCTGGCTCCATGGACCACGATGCCATCCCACCCGGCCCGCTTGAGGGCGACCGAGAACCAACTTCCCGATAGGCTGTCGCCGATGAATCCGGTCAACGGCGACTTGGACGCCATACCGTATTTCCCTCCGACCGGCACCGACGTCCCGGCAAACAGACCACCTGCGATGCAGATCGGGTTGCCGGGAGCGAGCGGGTCGCAGCCCACTTCGATGTTCTCCCAGCACAGCCGGCTGGCCATGGACACGCCGCCGATGTAGACCTTGTACCAGTCTTCCGGCTTCGACTCGACCCGCGTCTTGCGCGTGGTCAGATCAATGTGGAGAATCTTTCCACTGTAGCCATACATCGTCATTAACCTCCTGCTGATATGGACATGACTATGATACGATCGCCGTCGCTGGGGCGTTCGTCCATCTGATGTGCTTGAACGATGCGCTTGGCGTTGTGGTTCAGTCTATTCGGGTGCTGTAACGTCTCGCCGTCGGGCTGAATGACGTTGCCGATCAAGGCCGGGTACTGGGTCCCCAGCGTACGCACCATGTCACGAAACGTCGCGCCATTTTCCAGATCCAACTCCAGTTCTTTGAGTCCTGTGGCGAGCCTCGCCAGTCCCAGGAATTCTATGTGTACTCGCATATTCATACCCTCCAGGGCCTGATCATACCCCTGGTAAAACGATGACGCCAAGGGGGGGTAAGTACACCCCTGACGTCATTCAAAGAGGGAACAACGTTGGCCCTTAATGTCATTTTGATCGCCTGCCGCAGCAGGAGTAACTCCTGCAATGATGGTCTGTCTACGTCCAACGATTGAGATTATAGCACAACCCGCACCAGAAATCAATTGACCAGCCGGTCACGAACCTGGATGGCACGACGGTGGTATTTGGCCTGGGTGTTGCTTTGCACCTCCAAGACTTGCCGGGTAATGCCCTCCTGGCGGATGGCGTGGTATTGGAGCCACAGTTGATCCATGCGCTCGTCCAGGTTGGTGATGGCGGCATCCATGGTCTGCAGCCGTGCGCCATGTTCACTGACCATGGACTCGATCAGCCCCAGGTAGACCTGAACGGCCAGGTGTTCCCACAGCAGAAAATCCTGGAGGTCTTGCGGCGGCGTGCCCAGGATCAGGTCTTCTGGCACGACTGCGCGGCCATCTCCAGCCGCTTGCCGGGCCTGGCGCCAGATACTATTCAGGTCGGGTGGAAGCAGGCGCATCTCGACTCGCTGGTAGCGGCCAAAAGAGACGAACTGGTTGTAGATCAGGTACAGCGTGTTAAAGGTCCTGGCTTCATATAGACGCTTCACTTTGGCTACGATGTCGCGTGCTTCGATGAAGGAGACGGCGTGGGTGAGTGGGAAATGCTGCGTGTAGAGCAACTCACAGCCGGCGGCACGAAAGAACCGTTCTCCGTACCCGCCCAAAGCGATGACCTTGATCTGTCCCCCCTTCTCTCGTTCGCGCTCGATAAAGTCCAGGGCCTGGGCCACCAGGCCGACGTTGAATGTGCCGCACAGGCCGCGGTCGGAGGTCAACGCGATCAGCCCCATGCTGCCTCCAGCACCGGGGCCACTCCCGCCCACGTGGCGGTGCGCACCGCGCGTCAACGGTGTGGGTAAGGTCGTGACGAGGGCGAGTTGCTCGTCTACAGCGCCAGCGTACTGCTGGGCCGATCGTAACCGCGCGCGTGCGCGTCGCCAGCGAATCGCCGACATGGCTCGAATAGAACGCAGCAGGTGGCGAATCTCCTCCAGGACCTTGAGATGTTGCTGGACCTCGTGGGCTACCTGGGCCATGCGTGCTCCTTGAAGTGCGCCAGGGTGTCCTGCAGGTCTTGCTCCAACGTGGAATTCCAGTGGCCGGCGGAAAACTCGGCCAGCAGTCCAGAGTACTGTTGTCCGAGGAAGGCGAGCAGGCGCGTTTCAAAGCCGCGCACTTGCTCGATGGGGACGTCGTCCAGGTATCCCTGCCCCGCGGCGTAGATGACGACCACCTGGTGCTCGACCGGCATCGGTGCGTACTGAGGCTGGGTCAGGATCGCGCGTACTCGCTCGCCGCGGGCCAATTGCCTGCGCGTGTCCTTGTCCAGTTCGGTGCCAAAGCGGGCGAATATCTGCAGTTCGAGGAACTGGGCAATGTCCAGCGCCAGATGGCTGGACACGGCGCGCATGGCGGCGTTCTGTGCTGCACCGCCCACGCGAGAAACAGAGAGCCCCACGTCTATGGCCGGGTGGATGGCCTGGTTGAAGAGTTGTGTGGTCAGGTAAATCTGCCCGTCGGTGATGGAAATGAGGTTGGTGGGGATGTAGGCCGCGATGTTGCCGGCCTGAGTCTCCACGATGGGCAGCGCGGTCATACTGCCCCCGCCGTGCGCCGCCGATAGGCGGGCGGACCGTTCGAGCAGGCGCGAGTGCAGGTAGAAGATGTCACCTGGGTAGGCCTCGCGCCCCGCCGGTCTCTGGAGCAGCAACGACAGTTGGCGGTAGGCGATGGCGTGTTTGCTCAGGTCATCGTAGACGATGAGCGCGTGCTTGCCCGCGTACATGAACGCCTCGGCCATGGCGCAGCCAGCATAGGGGGCCAGGTAGGCCATCGAGGGAGATTCCTCCGCACTGGCGACCACGACTGTGGTGTAGTCGAGCGCGTCATGTTCACGGAACGTCTCCACGATGTGCACCACGGTGGACATTTTCTGCCCGATGCACACGTAGATGCAATAGACGCCCTGATCGTGCTGGTTGATGACCGTGTCAACGGCGATGGCGGTCTTGCCGATCTGCCGGTCGCCGATCACCAACTCGCGCTGTCCGCGCCCCAGTGGTATCACGGAGTCAACGGTCTTGATCCCTGTTTGCAGCGGTTCGCTGACCGGGGTGCGCTGGATGAAGGTGGGTGCGGGATGGTCTATGGGGCGTCGCGTCTCGACCTCCAGCGGCCCCAGGTTGTCAATGGGCCGCCCAAGCGCATTGACCACGCGCCCCAGCAGTGATTTGCCCACGGGCACGTCAATCACCCGGCCCGTTTCCCTCACGATATCGCCAGCGTGGATGTGCTCGTCAGTTCCCAGCAGCACACAGCCCACGTAGCCCTGGTCGAGGTCAAGTACCAGGCCGTGGGTACCATCGGGGAACAGGACCAACTCGTCCACCATCACGCCACTCAGACCGGATAGGATCGCCACACCGTCGCCCACCTGCCTGACCGTGCCCACGCTTTGGGCCGACAGGCGGTAGTGGTATTGGTCCACCAGTCCGCGTAGCGCCGAAATGTGATATTCAGACTCGAGATCGTGCGTGACCTCGGTCTGGCGGAGTTGGTACGGCCGGCTGTCGGCCAGGTGGGTGATCAGGTCGAGCAAGTCGTCGGTGTGTAGCGGCTGGCGAGTGTCAGCGGATACGGGGTCGTCTGGTGGAGAGGATGCGGGCGTCGTCACAGTTTGTTCACCCAATTTCTGCCTCGTACCGGCTGCGCAGTTGCTGGATCTGCCCTTGCAGGCTGCCATCAATCAGCGTGTCGCCGAGGCGGACCATCGCACCGGCGATCAGATTGGGGTCAACGCGATACGTCAGGTCAACCGGCTGGGATATCGTCGCCTCCAAAGCGGCCGTGACGTGCGCCTGCCTTTCGTGGAGCAGGGGGATCGCCGTGATCAGTTCGGCTGGCACGGCCTCTTTACCGTTGCCAGCAGTGCGCCTGGCCAACCCCAGCGTGGGCAGTTGATCCAGGAAGGCGTCCAGGTAAGCGTCGTGGATGTCTGGGTTGAGCATGTCCACCATCATGCGCTGGACGAGCG
>Ga0315284_10007252_pt1 | contig 15823 bp, 18 predicted proteins | sample YL17G09_16_MG_FD_203696 | JGI IMG/M metagenome (GOLD analysis project Ga0315284, IMG submission 203696) | Sediment microbial communities from Yellowstone Lake, YNP, Wyoming, USA - YL17G09_16 | ecosystem: Environmental > Aquatic > Freshwater > Lake > Sediment | place: USA: Wyoming | collected... | reverse complement strand
TTTGGCATTTCTACGATGAGAATGCTCCTGGCGCGCTTAAGATCATTGCTTCTGGATGGAAGGATGAGCTAGGTCGCTGGCACAAAGGGTTGGTTGACGGAACTGCCAACGCCAAAGAGAAGCAGATTTCAGACTGGCGGTCTAAGGAATCTCGTCTGCGTAGAGACTTGTTCCGTAAGTTGGTGATGGCTGAGGCGGATAAGCTGTGTACGGACCTTACCTACCAGCACCTTAACCGCAACGGCCTGAAGAAGTACATCGCAGAGAACCTCTTTCAGAATCACAAGTATGCTAAGGCAGGCAAGGAAGAAATCCATTACGGAATGATTCCTATCAGTCTGATGACTGAGTACGCAGCCTTGGATACGTTTTTGACCTACAAGGTTTACGAGTTCTGCGTAAGGAACATCGAGTGGACTCCTGGTCTTACTGCGCTGTACAAGAACGAGATGCAGCTTCTGCTTGCTCTCTTTGAAGCGGAAGAACACGGCGTTCGCATCGACCGCAATCTTTTGGACAAGGCTGGAATCGAACTGCAAACGCAGATCGATGAGCTTGACCTTAAGATCAGAAGCGTTCTCGGTGACATCAATCTTAAGTCCGTCCAACAGCTTGCTGGTGCGCTGCAAGCTCAGGGCGTAGAGCTTACTAAGTTCACAGAAGCTACGGAAGACCTTGAAAACGAGGAAGACCGTAAGTACGCTGTTGACAAAAAGGTCTTGGAGAAGCTCAAGTCTAAGCACGACATCGTCAAGGACATTCTTAAGCTTAGAGAGTTTGCCAAGATCAAGGGTACCTACGTTGACGGTATTCTAGAGAAGATTACAGACGACAACGTCCTTCACTGCTCGTTCAATCAGAACGTTAGTACGGGCCGCATGTCGTCACAGGATCCCAATCTGCAGAACATTCCTGCCAGGGATAAGACTATTCGCAACTCCTTCATTCCTTGGAGTGACGATTACACTTATATCTTTGCTGACTATTCTCAGATTGAGGTGCGGCTTACTGCTCACTATTCCAAAGACCCGCTGCTCTTGGATGCGTATGCCAAGGGTCAGGATATTCATACCCGTACATTCTGCGAAATGTTTGGGTTGGATATTGAGGAAGTTACTGCAGCACTTAAAGATGAAGCGCATCCAAAGTACAAAGAGTACTCACTTCTTCGTGGCGTAGCCAAGCGAATCAATTTCGGCATCATTTACGGTGTAGGTGCTCCTGGTCTATCCGAGCAGATTGAACGTCCAGAGAAGTACAAAAAGCTTGATGACGAAGCTTGGGTAGGCGTCTGTCAAGGCTATATTGATATGTATTTGTCTAAGTACGCTGGCGTTAAGCGTTTTGTTAACCAGGGTAATCGCCTGGTGAAGCAGAATTCTGAGGTTGCTAATTGCTTTGGACGTGTGCGTCATCTTCCGCACGCTAAGGCAACCAAAATCATGAAGAACGACGAACTCTACTGGATGGAAGCTCGCGCCCAGCGCCAAGGCGTTAACTTCTTGATTCAAGGAACAGCTGCGGACATGTTTAAGATTGCCGTAGTTAGAATCAGAAATATTCTCAAGGGTAAGAAGAGCAAGCTGGTTAACTTCGTTCACGACGAAGTGCAAATCTATTTGCACAAAGATGAAGATTACCTTCTGCCTAAGATTAAGTACGCTATGGAGCACTGGAACTTTTGTGTTCCTGTGATCGCAGAGTTCTCTTCGTCTAAGTTTTCCTGGGGCGCTAAAAAGGCACTCAGCATCGAATAGATCGTTGACAGGTGATCTTCTGTTGCTAGATTCCCGTCCGGAGAAACACCATGACTGATGTACTGCCTGAGCCGAAGCTTAGTGAACTCGTTCCTACTTACACTGTTGGTAGTGTTGATTACGAGTCCCGGCTAGACCAGGACCTTTATATCAATCGCTCAGACCTTAGCGGTGAGTTCGCAGAACACTCTGAGCGTTTTGCTTACTACGCTACCTGCTTTGAGATTGCAGCGGACAAGTTTCGCCGCCACGAAGTTGATATGAAACGTATGCATGCGATTCTTGACCACGAGAAGCGCATGGAAATGATGAATAGCGGCGTTAAGACAACTGAAAAGATGATCGAAAATATGGTCATCACGGACGACCGCTACGTCGCCCTTGAGACGGAAACGCTGGAAGCAGAACGACAGCTTGGTCTTTTGAAGGCCGCTAGGGATTCTATGGGTCAGCGTAAGGAAATGCTTGTTTCCCTTGGTGCTAACCAGCGTTCTGAGTTTCGTGCAGACATTTCCTTGATGTCTAAGGAACTGCGCGAGAGAGGTTGACACCTCCTGCCGGTGTGGTAGGATGGTGGTTCAAACGCTACCAATTACGGTAGAAACAAACAAAAATAGGTGACAACAATGGCTCTGGATATTGAAAAGCTTAAGCGAGCACAGGCTGAAGTTCAGGCACGCATGACCCGTGGTGGCGGCGGTCCTAGCATGAAGTACTGGAAGCCCCAGGACGGCAATAACCGCGTCCGAATCCTTCCTCCCTGGACGGATACCGGAGAGTACGCAGGCGTCTTCTGGCGCGAAGTCTGGCAGCACTGGAACGTCTCCGAGGATTCGGGTCCGATTCTTTGCCCTTCGAAGACTGCCAACTCCGAGGACAAGGAATGTCCTATCTGCGGCATGGTTGACCAGCTGCGCTCGCAGCGGGCTAACGTCGAGGCGCAGGAACTTGCGAAGGACCTTCGCGCAAAGGTTGCCTACCTCATGTCCATCGTGGACCTTTCCGATCCGGTCTACACGGCCAAGGATCTCGCCAACTGGAAGAAGGAGCGCCCAGATTCGGATGCTCCTTTCGAGTCCGGCGATCCCAAGGTGCAGGTTTACGCTGCTACCTCTACTATCTACGAGCAGATCGCATCGATTGTGATCGCTAACGAGCTTGACATCACGGATGTCAATGAGGGTCACAACATCATCATTACCAAGATTGGTAATGCTGATCGTATGAAGACCCGCTACACCATTCAGCCTGACCTCAAGAAGACCAAGGCTCCGATTCCGGCTAACTTCTCGATGCCGGATCTTGCCAAGATTGGTCGCTTCCAGTCCTTTGACGACATGGCTAAGACCCTTTCCGAAGGCAAGGCTGGCTCGTTCAAGGGTGCTCTTCCGGCAAACGCTTCGAGCCACAAGGCTGCTAAGCCTGCCAAGGCTATGGCAGCGTCCGCTCCTGCAGTGGACAATGGCTGGGGCATGAGTGACGACGGCGACGATCTCGCAGCTGAGATGCGCCGAAGCCTTGAAGGCTGAACTGAACTTCTAGTTCAAAGTAAAGGGCGCATCGCTACTTACGTAGTGGTGTGCCCTTTATCATTTACTATTTAACAAGGAGCAATGATATGGCAAAAGAGAAGAAGGAAGAACGAGTATTTTCTAGCAACAAGGTGGAAGCTCGAAAGCTTGCACTTGAGTCCATCAAGAAGGCACACGGTGAGGGAGCGGCATTCGAGTTCTCCTCCCACCCGCTTCCTGATGTAGAGGCGGTTTCCACGGGTTCCTTGGGCCTTGATGTGGCCTTGGGCGTAGGCGGCTACCCTCGTGGACGCATTATCGAAATCTATGGTCCGGAAGCCAGCGGTAAGTGTCTCACCGCAGACACCTTGGTTCTGTCGGAATCCGGACTCAAGTATATCTCCGAAATCTTTCAGGAGAACGGAGTTACCCCGTCTAACAGCACGAAGGTGACTCCCAAGACTGTACGTCTTGTGAACCGTCATGGTAAGCTGGAGAATACCGTTGCGCTTACTAACAACGGCGCACGTCCAGTCTTTGCCGTACAGCTTAAGGACGGCAGCGAAGTAAAGTCTACGGCAAACCACCCACACCTTGTGATGAACTCACGAGGCAGCTGGATCTGGAAGAAGACGCAAGACATCGTTGCCGGTGACATGATTGCCAAGGCACGTAAGCCCGTAGAAGTGGGTACTCCTGAGTTCTCGGAGGATACTTATTACGCTCTCGGAGCTTTGGTAGCGGACGGTGGGCTTACGGAAGTTAGCCGTGGACGTATCTCGTTCACTAATAACGACCCTACCGTTGTCGTCGCAGTACTTAATCTGATGCAGTCCGAAGGATTCACGACGCTTACATATGAGCGAGCAGAGAACAATACCTGTGAGTATCACTTCAACGGACAGGAGCTTACAAAGGCTTTCTGCACCAAGTATGGTCTGACGCAGTCCAGGGCTGCGGAGAAGCGTGTGCCTGCCGTAGTGCGGTCTAGCACTGTCGGAATGCGTGCCTTCATGCAAGGCTACGTAGACTGCGAGTGCTACATTGACTCGGATAAGCACGCAGTGGAAGTTTGCTCTGCCTCCAACATGCTGCTCAAGGAATGCCAGGCAATCCTTTTGTCGCTGGGCGTCTACTCGTCTATCTCGGAAAAGCGAGTCAAGCACTATCCGCAAAACGAGTATTGGCGTCTCGAGTTCTCTGGGCCTTCGTACCGTGCCTACGGTTCTAACGTAGGATTCCGGTCTTCCATCAGGACCACAGAGTTCTCCGTAAACGAAAACCGTACGCAAATGTACAATAACAATGACCTGGTGGTCAATGTACATGGCGTACTGGCAGACCTTTACGACGCTTCTGAAACCACCCGTGAGCACAGTAAGCTTACGGATGACTACAAGGCAGACCACAGTCCTACCTATGCAAAGCTGAATGAAATTCTTTCTTTGGACTGGGCAGCATGTGCTGCGTACTCTCGATTGAAGGAAATTCAGGAAGCTGAGTATGTCTACGTGCCCGTTGAATCCGTCACACCTGTAGGTGTTGAGCCTACGTTTGACTTTGCTATGGAGGAAACACATTCTTTCGTAGCAAACGGATTCGTGACGCACAACACTACGCTTACGCTTCACGCCATCGCAGCAGTTCAAAAGCTTGGTGGCTTTGCAGCATTCGTAGACGCAGAGCATGCGCTCGACCCTAAGTATGCTCGTGCTCTTGGCGTAAAGATGGACGACGTGGTGCTCTCTCAGCCAGAAAGCGGAGAGCAGGCGCTGGACATCGTGGAGACTCTGGTATCCTCTGGTGGTTTTGATATCGTGGTTGTAGATTCTGTTGCGGCACTTGTGCCACAGGCAGAAATCAATGGCGATATGGGAGACTCGCATGTAGGTCTCCAGGCACGACTGATGAGCCAGGCTCTCAGAAAGCTCACTGCTGTAGTCTCCAAGAGCAATACGATTCTGGTCTTTATCAATCAGATTCGTATGAAGATTGGCGTCATGTATGGCTCGCCAGAAACTACTACGGGTGGTAACGCTCTTAAGTTCTACGCAAGTCTTAGGCTTGAGGTCCGACGCATCGGGTCTATCAAGACTGGAGACGACGCTGTGGGTAACCGTACACGAGTAAAGGTCGTGAAGAATAAGGTTGCTCCTCCCTTTAGAGAAGTTGAGTTTGATATTCTCTTCGGTAAGGGAATCAGTTATACCGGCGACCTTGTAGAGCTTGGTGTGACGTACGGGCTGATCGACAAGGCAGGAGCTTGGTATTCTTACCAGGGCGAGCGCATCGGTCAGGGCGCACAGAACGTCGTCAACTACCTGAACGAGCATCCTGACCTTGCAGCCACTCTTGACCGTGCTATTCGTAAGCAGTGCGGCCTTAAGGTGGACTGATGGAACTGGACAATGAGCTAGAGAAGGTGGGAGAACAGCTTGCTCGTATGACGAGCGCTATGTTTGCCCATTCCAGTAATGATATGCGTTTGCTGGCCAAGACGGTATTCAAGACCTTGATCAATCAGGGTTGGGAATGCCACAAGGGCGGATACCATATCGTGCTAGAAGAAGACGACTGAAGGCTTATCTTGAAAACTCATATGACTGACGTAATTGTTGACGAGTTTATTGTTTTCTCTGATCACCACGGCCATTCCTTTTCGTTCGGAGCGAAGGAAGAGGCGCATAATGACGAATTCTTTGTAAACTCTAGACTTCGCGCAGCATATGAAGTTATTCGAGAGATCGAACAGTACGCGACCGAGAAAAAGGTCTCCAAAGTATTTTTCGGAGGAGACCTTTTTCACGTACGAGAAGGAGTGCCTACGATAGCAATGAACTTGATCTTCGATGCTATTAAGGCACTTGCTTCAAACCGCACGGTTCACATGATGCCTGGCAATCATGATTACTTCGACCGTGAAGGTAAGATTCATAGCCTCCACACGTTTCAGACCATCTGCACTATTCAAGACTGGGCAGCTAGTAGAACTGTACAGTTGTACGGTAAGCGCAAGGATAGCGTTCGATATTCATTTGTGCCCTATACAGATGACCGAAACAAAGCAATTTCGGCTATCAAAGAGTTAGCGGAGCTAACTGCAGTGGACGAGCCTCATATCCTTTTCGCGCACATCGGCATGCAAGGTGCAAAGGTAGGCTCCGATTACGTTTTGGTTCACGATAATGACCTGTCTGTAGACGACATTCCTTGGCAGAAGTTTACTGCGTGCTTGTTTGGGCATTACCACGAGCATCAGCGGTTGTTTCAAAACGGTTGGTATGTGGGCGCTACGCACCAACACAACTGGGGCGATGCGAATACTAAGCGTGGCTTCCTGCACGTAAAGGTGTACATGGACCACGTATCGTTTGACTTCATAGAAACTTCTGCACCTAAGTTTATCGTCCTTAAGGACTCAGAGTCTAATATCGAGATTAGACCACAAGATTTTGTGCGTATCCTCACAGATAGGAAGCGCACGCCTAAAGAGATTAGCGAACTACGAGAGAAGTCTGGAGCTTCTAACTGCGAAGTAGTGTTCCTTCCACAAGAAACTGAAACCGATGCCATTCAACTTTCCGAGGAAAATCTATCGCCAGTTACTATGGTTGGCGCTTGGGTTAGAGCTAATGAGAATTGGATCTCCAAGCATATTCCGGGTACTACGAGCGATAGTTTGGCCACTTATGGTAAGGCTATTTTGGTAGAGGCTAGTGGCACATGAAAGAAGTGACGATCATGGTCGCTATCTGTGTGCTACTAGTCTTAGCTCAGTTTATATTCATCGTGTGCAATCTTCATGGCTAAGCGTATACAACTGACTACATCCTTAGCTGCCACGTCCGTAGATGTGATTGCCGAGGCGTCTGTTACTTGCAAAACTCCTGCAGACTTTGTAGATGTACTGGAGCACGCAATTCTCAATTCTTTGAGAAACAAGACTACTATTCCGGAAGGAAAGTATAACGTGCGCTTGCTTTGCGTAGTCACGGAGGATACCAATGGACCTGATAAGTCTTAAGATCCAAAACTTTGGGTCAATAGGTAGTCTTACACTTCCGTTAAACAAGCCTGGACTTATTTTAGTCACCGGCATAAACCGAGACGCACCTAACGCAGATTCAAATGGATCCGGCAAAAGCCTAATCTTTGAGGCTATCTGTTGGTGTCTGTGGGGTGAGACTGTTCGCGGCTTGTCCGGTGACGAAGTAGTAAATACTAAGACTGGCAAAGACTGTGTCGTCGCTCTCACCGTAGTAGAGCACGGAACTACCTACGTAGTTTCTCGCCACAGACTAGACAGTTCTTCTCGCAAGCCTAACGACCTCTTAGTCTTTGCTGGTGGAGTGCCGCTTGGCACTACCGGAAAGCTTAAGACTATGCAAGAGGTTGTGGACCAGCTTGTTGGTTTTGATTTCGATACCTTCAGGGCTATGATGCCTGGGGCCGGAATCAAAGTAGCAAACATGACTGACAAGTCTATCAAAGAATTGTTAGAGTCGTTGCTACAGACTGAGCAACTTTCGGCAGCCTACGAAGCGTCTAGGGCAAAACTCAAAGTACTGGAAGCATCTATTGCTCGTCACCAAGCAACTGCAGAATCTGCTAGGCAGCAGATAGCGTTGCTGGAAAATGACGTGCAAGGGATTCTGCAGATGCAGCAGCAGGTTGAAACGCACAACCAGCAGCGCAGGGAAGAACACGAAACCAGAATTAAGCAGCTTATTGCAGAGGTAGAGAGCGCCGATGCAGTACTCCGCAAAGAGCCAGAACTAAAAGAACAGCACTTTGATTTTCGCACTAAGGCAAATAACTTAGAGGTGAACATTGATGCTGAGTGGCTAGGTCCGCTGCGTACTGAGCTACTGCTCAAAGACGCTAGAATCAAGAAGCTAAACGCAGACCAGGCTGGACTGCTTGCACTTGTTAGGCGCATCGATGCTGATATCGCTAAGATAAACAAATTGGGCGCATCGTGCGCTGCTTGTCAACAATCTGTTCCTGGTGAACACATCGCTGCTTGCGTTGCTTCTCTGGATGCTGAGAAGACTAAGCTGGAACAACAAGTAGCTACGCTTGCCAATCATGTAGCTGTGGTTGAAGCTGAGAAGAAAGAAGCAGAACTGCAGACGTTCGTCACAGTGAATACTCTACGTCAGCAAGTAGATCAGTTTCGTATGGCTGAGAAGCTTGTGAGCGATGAGTTGACTGCGTTGGAGCATGTAAAGCGGTCTAAGGCTCGCGCATTCTCAGACTTCAAACGCGAAAAAGAAGCTCTCGATAAGCTTAATTCTCAAACCTATGATTTCAAAGCTATGCTAGAAATTAAAAGTGAGAAAATAAACGAGCTTAAAGAGTCTGTGTTGCAGCAATCAATTGTGACAAAGCAAGTAGAAGAAGAAATAAAGCTTTGTTCTTTCTGGGTCACAGGGTTTAGCCCAGCTGGACTACGCAGCTTTATGCTTGACTACGTTACTCCTATTCTTAATGACAGAGCCAAGCACTACGCAGACCTTCTTACAAACGGAGAGATGGAAGTAACCTTCTCTACTAAGTCTGCGTTGAAGAAGGGCGACATCAAGGACAAGTTCTCGATTGCAGTAACACAGACGCACGGGTCTTCGTCTTATGCCGGTTCCAGCACCGGAGAGCGTGCTAGAGCAGACCTTGTGATTGCTATGGCCCTGGGTGACCTGGCGCAGTTTCGAACTGCTAAACAGCTTCCCTGGCGCTTCCTCGATGAGCCATTCGAGTCTATCGACCGCTCTGGAACAGAAGCCATCGTGAAGCTTCTGAACGACCAGAAGTCCCGATACAAGACTGTCTTTGTAGTCACGCATAAGCCTGATTTCAAAGAAATGTTTTCTCAAAGAATAACTATAGTGAAGCAAGATGGATTTAGCAGTTTGGCAGATGATGCTGACGCTTGAGTCTTGCGTCTCTTCGTATTCGTGGTAGAGGAACCAAAATGAAGACAGAACTGATTGATGCTAGAGGCGGCGACTACATCGTAGCTCAGGGTAAGATTATTCGCTCGATAATCAAAGAGCGTATTCATGGGCTACAGACTTCCTACAAGTCCTTGGTTGAGCGCATGAATAACGAGATTCAGAATAAGGAAGAAGCTGTAACGCTGATGATCGCGTTGCACGACAACATCGCTCTGAACGAAAAGGCTTTGTTCTTCAAGGCTTGCGTAGAACGCAGTGCATTCCTTGAGAATGAAATCAGAGAGCTAAATACTATTGGTCAGTCTTTTCGTGAAGATGCGCTGTATCAGCTAACGTTGAAGGACGCTGTTCGCTTCGGTCTGTGAGTGAGCTTATGCACAAAGCCAGCATAATCGGAGTATCAGGACAAGCAGGTTCTGGTAAAGACACAGTAGCCGAACATTTGATTCGGTCTCATGGATTTACTAGAGTTGCGCTTGCTGATCCCATCAAGCGTTTTGGCTACCATGTTTTCCTGTTCTCTGAGCAGCAGCTTTGGGGTTCTTCCGGCCACCGAAATGCTTTCGATAGACGATACGAAAAGCAGGAAGCTTGGGATGAAGCACAGGGCAGGCTCGAAGCCTGGGGTCGTCAGTACTGTTCTAACGTTCTAGGCACCGATGATCCAGACGAACTGAATGCTGCTTACCGAGCATTGGTTCACTGGTTCTTCTGGCTGCAAGCTAATCACAGAAAGCTGTCACCTAGAATCATGCTCCAGACCCTGGGTACGGAGTGGGGTCGAGAAGCGATAGGCAGTGACATCTGGATCAATGCCTTGCTTATCGCGGCCAAGACGCTACTGCATGAAGACGGTGGCACCAAGTTTTGGGATTATGATCCTCTTATTGGTCCGAATCTGACCACCAATAAGATCATCAAAGGCGTAGTTGTTTCTGATATCCGATTTCAGAATGAGTTTGACGCTATTCATCGCGAAGGCGGTAACGTAATTCGCGTAATTCGTCCAGACACAGACGGAGACGCTGCGGATATCGGCATTGTAGGACATGCTTCCGAGGCGCAGGAGTTTCCTCTTGACACCTTTGATTTCCTGGTTCAAAACGACAAAGCTCTATGTGAACTATACGAAAACGTCGATACGTTCATGAGCATGTTCTACGTTACGCATCATTGAGGTCGATAATGTACAGCGCTGAGATTCTTGCGGATTCTGTAGTAGTTGCTTCTCGCCTAACTACTATTGCGGTTACTATGCCCAGAATCGTTCTGGCAGAGCAGAATACGCATAGAGTGTTCAGTCGAAACACGGCTTCTAGCCGTGCTATTCCGGTTAAGACGCGCTGTGATTATGTAGAGCAGCATCCCTTCATTCCTTCCGCCTTTGGTAAAAACAAACGAGGAATGCAGTCTGATGAGCTACTGAACACCGAAGATAACGCACTAGCGGAACAGATTTGGCGTGAGGCTCTAGCGGATGCGTTGCGTCACGCTAGAAGGTTGGCGGATATCGGTGTTCACAAGCAGTACGCAAACCGCCTAACGGAACCCTTCGCTTGGGTTACGCAGATTGTCTCTGCTACTGATTGGGATAACTACTTTGCCTTGCGCTGCCATAAGGATGCGCAGCCAGAGATTCGTTTGGCAGCTGAAATCACTAAGGAAGTCCTAGACAACAACTCTCCTGTAGAGTTGAAGGAAGGACAGTGGCATCTGCCTTTGGTTACCGAGGCTGATGTAGTTGCTGCCAATTCTTTGAATCCGGATAGTTGCGGAGCTTTGCTGGCAATCTCTGTTGCTAGGTGTGCCGCTGTGTCTTACGAGAAGCATGCAACGCAGAAGACTGTGCTAGAAGAGATTGCACGTCACGACGCGCTTCTTAGCTCCGGACACATGAGTCCGTTTGAGCATCAAGCCAAGGTGGGAAATCATTCGGATCTTGAAAAGGCCGAAGGATATATTGGCAATTTTAGGAAGCCTTGGATTCAGTATCGTAAGCAGCTTCCTAATGAAGCTGTGTTTGTTTCACCTGTTTGAATAGAGGGACAATGGAAGAGAATCAGCAGCAGCTAGTTGCCTACGGGCACATCTTTAATCAGCTTCTTCAGTCTGAGCGCTTCAAGCAGTTCATGAGCGTTCACTTCACCATTCAGAAGTTCGTTGACGAAGAGTCGAAGACTATCGATATCCAGGTAATCGAGAATCCTCCAGAGACTGTCATGCAGAAGATGTCTGCAGAGATTAAGAATCAGGAGCCTAGCGGAAAGATTCAGGTAGTAGGTCCCTCTGCTGCTGAAAAGATTGTTAAGCAGGCTGAGCGCGCAGCTAAGGCTAATTCCAAGCTTAGGTGATTTGCTTGACGTATATTTTCGCTATGCTATACGTATGCAGTGACCGAAGTTGAGTTAGGTAAGAAATACGGAGCCTGGACTATTGTTGGTGCGGGCACAGACTCTACCAAGCTATTGTGTCGCTGCGAATGCGGACGCACTGAGCGCGAATTACGTAAATACGACTTAGTCAAGGCTAAGTCTCTTATGTGCCGGAAATGCTCCGTAGGGTTGTCGAAGACTTCCCACGGAGCATCTCCATATGGTAAAGCTTCACCAGAGTATACTACCTGGGTTCACATGATTCAGCGCTGCCATAATTCGTCTAACAAAGACTACAAGAATTACGGTGGACGCGGCATTGAAGTTTGTGAAATGTGGAGAGAAAGCTTTGAAGCTTTTCTGATGATGGTAGGAAAGCGACCTTTTCCAGAGGCTACCATTGACCGTATAGACTCAAATGGAAATTACGAACCTGGTAATGTTCGTTGGGCATCCAGGGCTGAACAAAATCTCAACATGCGCAGCAACGTCAGGCTAACCATAGACGGAGAGACAAAAGCTGTCTCCGAATGGTCGAGAGATCCGCGTTGTGCCGTAGGCATGTTTGTGATCTACAAACGATTAGAGCGTGGATGGGAACCGAAGGAAGCGGTATTCACTCCCAGCAAGAAAGAAACTTCAGGACGATGATACAGGTCATAACTGACATAAAAGGCGTAGAGCACACTGTAGACGTGATGCGTACTGAAAACCTAATCTGCACTACTGAGAAGCACAATAAGTTTTGGCGTGGTATTCTCGGAAAGCATACTGCGGTTACAAGAAATGTTACAAAGCCGTATGTTGTTGTGCTCCGGTGGGGGAGAGTAGGAACTGTTGGAAACGGTCCTGCGTTTAAGAAGTTTACCAATCTTCCTGCAGCTGAGTCCTATCTTCTGGGGCGCTTAAAAGACAAGTACAACAAAGGTTACGTCGTGTCTAATCAGTCTATTCCGCACAAAGCACCAAACACCATAGCTCCTGTGGTGCCTGTGTCTTCCTACAAAACTAACGTTTACGAGTGGGATTTGTTTTGATATGGGCGTAAATGGCAGACAGAAAGGCCAGACGGCTGAGCGAAAGCTAGCCAAGGTCTTCGCAACCTGGTGGGGTAGTGAGTTTGCTAGAACTCCTCTATCTGGAGGTTTCGCTACTCCTAAATTTCGAGATGACTGGGATGCTGCAGGCGACCTAGTAACTCCGGATAAAACATTTCCTTTCTGCGTAGAGAGCAAGAAAGTAGAAGGTTGGATCCTAGATCAGCTTCTTACTAGCGATAAAACCAAGATGAATTCATGGTGGCATCAGACTAGAAGTGAAACAGCAGCAGGAAAAGTTCCTATGCTGGTTTTCACTAAGAACAGAGCGCCCACCTTTGTGATGATGCGTCAGCAGGACGTTGAGTTGTCCCTGACCAAAAATTTCAGAAACTACTTTACTAGATGTTTTGAGTACGTTATATCTTGTCCCGACATAGATAACGACCGTGTAGTAATCTTTACGTTAGATGATTTAGTTCGCACAGAGAAGGAGAAATGGATACGTGAGTGAAACACCAAAGCAACCAGAACAGCAGATAGTTGTTCCTCGTTGCGTACATTGTAAAAAGATTGCCATTCAATGCAGATGCGATTCTAATCAACTGAAGAAGTGATTATGAAGCGCGTTCAATTTGCTGTTTTTGGGAAGCACCCATTACTACTAGCAGTTAGAGATCATCTTATACTTTCTGGCTTTGAATTAGTCTCTGCTGCTGCCGTGGATCCAAATCGTCAGGTTTTCGTATTGTTTGGTGCTGAGGCGCACACTGACGAGGATGCAGAAAAAATAAGAGCAGATTACTGGCTTACAAAAACTTCTTGGCCAGTTATTTTGCTGTCTTCGTCTAGCGTATACAGCGACCGCGATTACGCACTGAACCTGCGTGAAGCAGTACCTATGGACGAGGCGGATGGGCACGTAATAACGTCTCCGCTGGATCCTGGAGCTATTCGACCGTTGACTGCGCTAATGTCAGAGCACTTGTTTGTGCAGCGCGATGATGCAAAGACGATAGTAATTCGACCATTCAACGTCTATGGTCCAGGCTTGGCGCACGGTATAGTCGCTAAAATAATCAGCGCTATTCAAAACAAAGAACCTATCCAGATTCATGCGCCAGGAAGACAGCTTAGAACCTTCCTGCATCTGGAGGACTTTCTTCGTGCTCTAGATTCTCTGATTCTGAAGTTGCTTAAAGGCGGACGAGGTATCTACAACGTAGGGTCTAACGACCAAGTAGAACTCGTGTCCTTGGCAAAGAGCGCCTGCCACGCATTTGGCTGTGAGCCGCAAATCGTAATGGTTGAAACCGCTGAGCGACACGCTTGGTGGAAGCTGCCTGCATTGAACAGGATAAAAGCAGATGCCAAATGGCAACCAAGAATATCTATACGAAATGGTTTGTTTAGATTAGCTGGCAGATAAGCTCAACTGGGCTAGACTACCTCCGGGTTCGGGTTCTTGACTGTCTGAGGAAGGAAGCTACTATTGGTCTGGATGCGTCAAAAACGCCCTCACAAGCGTAAAAAGATGGTAAAAGATCAAAGATCTGTTGAAGCGTTTGCTCAAATTTTGGCCGATGAAAACTTTGAGTATGTAATCGGCATTGATGAGGTAGGCTGGGGAGCCATAGCTGGTCCGCTTATTCTGGGCTGTACCGTGTACAAGTCTGGTTTCTCAGACCCCAAGATAAAGGATAGCAAGGCGTTTACTACCGAGCGCTCTAGAGAAAAAGTATTTGACTTAGTAATGAAGACCGCAGTATATACGGACCTTCATTATACTTATCCTAGCAAGCTTGGTGGCTTTGGCGCTGGAGTGTCTTTGCGACAAGGGCTTACCGCAATAGCTCAAAAAGCGGTAGACCTCTATCCGGATAGTATAGTAGTGGTGGACGGTAAGAACTCTATCCACAACCTCAAGCACAGACAGACGGCACTTGATAAAGCCGATACCTTCATTACTGCCGTAAGCGCAGCCAGTATCATAGCTAAAGTAACTAGAGACCGATACATGTCGGAAGTGAACGACCAGTATCCAGAATACGAGTGGCATCAGAACAAGGGCTATCCGACTGATAGGCACCTAAGGTTTCTTCGAGATCACGGAGTATGTGAGCACCACAGACTTAATATTTCTTTGGTAAAAACAGCATTAGAAAAATACGGTACATACGGTTCCAAGCATTCTATAGGAGATGATTCGTGAAGTTAAAGTCGTTAGAGGATATCAAGCACGGTGAGCGGATTCTTCGAGTTCTCAGTACTCCCTGCACGTTTAATGATGTTGTTACTCGGTCTTCTCTAGACAAGGTGACTACACAGAAGGTAATTTCTTCGTTGCACAAGCACGGCTACATAATGAAGGATGACCGCGATTTATGGGTGTCCATAGGAGATGTACATGTCCAGGAAACGCGGATTAGTTGATTTCGACGGCTTGCCAACGGGCAACAGTTGGACAACTAGGGACGACGATGATGTAGAGACGGGCTTTCGGTCGTTAATAGACCAGGAAGAAGTTTGCCATTTTTGCGGATATGACGGGCCACTACGGTCTACTCGCAAGGGCTACAAGTGTCCTAAATGTAGAGAAATAGTTTTACCGGCAGAAGTATGATCACCTTTAGTTCCTGGGACGGAATAAACGACTATACCGGAACCTCTGGACAGAAAAAACTAGAGAAGTTTTTAAGTCCTGCTTCCGTAGTATTTAGTACTTATCAAGCAGCAATAACTGCAACGCTGGAAATTCTTGGGTCTAGGACTCATGAACTTCCTGTCATACTTTCAGTTAGTGCATCTCCAGATACCATAGCTGCTGTGCTGAGGTCTGGAGCTTGTCCTCTGCTGCTTGATATAAACCCGGCAACCCTGCAGATTGATACGACGTTGCTGCGTGAGGTGTTGACGGAGCTACAAGCTGCAGTGGTGGTCTTAGACCGACCAGCAGGGCTTCCAGTAGACCCTGAGCTTCTAGAAATCGTTGACGACCTTCCCACCATCATAGACACTCGTCTCCTTCCAAATCTGGGAATGGCTGATGACTGCGTAGGTACCTTCACTGTGTTTGACCTGGGTCCAGTGATAGGAACCGGCGCAGTAGTGATACACAAGTATGCAGAGCAGCTAAACGAACTGAAGATAGTCAGGAACGGCGTTCTTGGGCTGGCTGCTCATCTAAATGAT
>Ga0315284_10007247_pt1 | contig 15825 bp, 11 predicted proteins | sample YL17G09_16_MG_FD_203696 | JGI IMG/M metagenome (GOLD analysis project Ga0315284, IMG submission 203696) | Sediment microbial communities from Yellowstone Lake, YNP, Wyoming, USA - YL17G09_16 | ecosystem: Environmental > Aquatic > Freshwater > Lake > Sediment | place: USA: Wyoming | collected... | reverse complement strand
AAATAAACGGGCTAGCAGTTCCGTCCCTTCAGGTGTCATATGAACACCATCGCGAAAAAGTTCTTTTCTCCCCCTAAAGGCCACAGCTTGATCAACAAATGGTATAGAAAACTTTATAGCTGTTTCTTCTGTTGTTCTATTGAACAGCTCCATGCCTTCATACCAACTCTTCTCATCAGCATAGTGTTCACTGTCTATCAAATAATACTTTGGAAAGGCTAAAAAACTAGGTTCAGAATCATTTCTCTCACTAAAGCAATGTGCTTGGTTAGCTAGAATCAAATGAATCCCTTCGCATTTTGTAATTTCAATAATAGTTTCCACATTCCTACGAAAGGAATTCTGACTCTTGAAATCAGAAAAAGATGCTGGCTTTACCTCGAATGCTAGTAGATCAGCGTAAAAAAACCCAGCGAGAAATTCCTCAAATGTCTTTGGGTACCGTACGTTCGCCAGGGCCCCATAGAAATGACCATAATCCTCCCTAAAAGGACTAGAAGAGAATGGGGGCATGGTAAAGGATGTGATTAAATCATTTATTCCATGGAACACTATGATCAAATCTGGATTTAAGTCTTTTAAATAAAACAGATACTGGATTATTGAGTGCTGCGTGCTATAAAAGAATCTTCCCGCATTAATTACCTCAATCCTCTTTCGGGGGTACTTTGTGGATAACATCTCCTTGAGGGGATCGGCGTAACCCTTTCTTCCTGCGGGCCCCTCTGTAGTAGAACCCCCTAAGCAAAGAATTCTGAAAACTCCCGCCGGTTTTGCAACCTCTACCTTCTGTTCAAATGGCGGTATTTGAAGAAATGAGTGAAATTTCCTCTCCCTTAGCTCTGTTGAGTAGTAGCACCAAGAGGAGAGCATATACATTAAACATAAAAAAGCCACTATCGAAACGTAGTGCGTGACGGTCAGCCTTATTCGCAACAATTTAAGATAATAGGGGATGAAGAAGCCACTGAACAAAATAATTAACAAAAGAATCCTTGTAATGATTGACAAATCCGGGAAGTATTTCAGGAAAGTACTTTTTGAAAACAATAGCCCAAGGTAGATGATGGTATAAAAAATCTCATAGAGTATAACTGTAAGTGGAGACATGGTAGTAGACCTGCATAACAGATAGCAACGTTGAGTGTAGTGCTCACTGAAGATAGCCTAAAGCCCTTAGTTTCTCCTGCTCCTCCTGAGTTAAAAATACATCTTTATGATCCCTCTTGGCATCGCTCACTATATATTTTTTGTTTAGAAGTTCTTTTCTCAATTGTAGCGAGACTTCAATCTCTTCTTTAAGCTTTCTTTTCAATCTATCTTCAACTTCCAACCCTTTACCTATTAAGTTAACTCTTTCCATGGGATCATTTTCTAAATCAAATAACTTAAACCTGCCCTCTTTTAAACCGCTATCATTAAGCATTTTCCAACGCCGTGTCCTAATAAAATGTCTGCCTGAGAGTGTAAGCCCAAAAACATACTCTTTCCCCTTTTCAGTACCATCAATCAACCCCAACAGGCTTTGCCCCTGCATCCTTGGCCCCTTAATGTGTAATAGATCCACTATAGTTGGCATTATATCTATGCTTTCAGCCAAACTGTGTAGTATTTTTCCCTTTTTACTATACCCGAAGTTACTTCCCGCTTCGGGTAACTTAATAATCAGTGGTACATGGATACTCTCCTCATAATAATAGGGATTGGAAGCGTGAGACATATATCCATGTTCCTGAAATTCTTCTCCGTGGTCTGCAGTAATAATAATGAGTGCATTCTCGAAAAGATCCATATCTTTTAACATGGTAAATAAATCGTCCATACACTTATCCACATAGGCAATTCCATTATCGTAGAGGGAGATGATATAGCTTAGATCATCTTCCTTCAATGTGATTTGTTTTTTATTGATATATCCCAAATACTTTGAGGCAAAGATATCGCCATCTCCTCCCTTAAAACCACCATCATAGTTGGTAGAAAACAGATTAGTATAGGGAGGGGGAGCATCATAGGGAAGTTTATTATAGTCTGAATGAACATCAAAATAGTGGAGAAAAAGAAACAGGTCCTTCTCTTGGTGCTTTTCTAAATATTTTCTAATCAATGTGTTTTGTTGTTCTCCATTTCTTTCCGGTTCTCCAGCGCTGTAGTGATCAAAACCCTGTCCGAAACCATAGTGGGTCTGCGTCCAAGGACCACCAGTCACAAAACCCATCGTACAATAACCTTCATTGCTCAAAACTTCAGCAAGGGTCACAATAGCAGGATGCATACTGTGCGTCATGTCAGCACCATGGGTTACGGGATAGAGGGAGGTGAGCATTGAGAGGTGGGAGGGAAGGGTCCATGGTTCAGGTATAGAGCAGTTTTTGAAAAGTATCCCTTCCTTTGCAAATGAGTCAATAGTGGGGGAGGTATTCCTCTGATACCCGTAGCACCCTAAATGGTCTGCCCTCAGGTCATCTATGGAAATTAATATAATAGGGGGGCGATGCAAATTCTTGGTAAGCATCCCAGGAAGTAGGTTTGAAACTACCACTACGATTAAACAAGGTATCACGAGTGCGGTAGTGTATCGGAATGGTAAAAGTGTGTTTAAAGTTTTTGTAAAGTTACTATACAAAGGCTCTTCTTTCTTTATTAGTAAGGTAAGAGTATAGTAATAAAATAAATACATAATGATGAGGAGCAAGGAAACTGCGATTCCCCTTACTGTCCATTTATTGAGCAACTTTTGAAGACAATCAGCGCAAAGTTTATACATGGCATAAGAGATATACCTGTTGGCAAGTATTTCTTTAACAGAAAAAATAATGCCCGTAGAGCATCCGCCAGCTATCCCTGTGGAAATAACAAAATAGATATATTTAGCTCTCAAGATTCACCCCATTAGCTGCACATTATGATGGTATACTTCTGATGGTAGTCTTCAATGCACATCGTGGCATTTCCCCCACCTATACGCATACCGAAAAACAGCGCTGTTGTCAAATTTTGAAAGGTTTTTTATAGCCCGGAGAAGCACTCCAGTAGCTTCCATTTGACTATTATATCAAATAAGACCTGTTGAAGTTCCATCACCTGAGAGCCCCCCTTGTTTGACAACTTCTTCTTTTAATTTGAGACCATGAATTGTATACATTGAACTGAAACTGTTTTAAACGTTTTTTAGATTTTCCTTTAACCCTTCACGCACCCAACTATTCCATTCAACCAACCACATCCCCCTCATCTAAGAAAAAAAGGTGCGAAAATCTCCTTGTGTAAAGCTAAAAGTTAGGCTATAAATAAAAACTGTTTTACCGATAAAAACCGACACTACCTTACTCCCTGACTCATGAAGACTCAACAAACCCCTCTATTGTGCGGAAACAGGAAGCATTATAGTGGTGACGAGGAAGAAAGGTCACTAGAGGTCTACCTTTTACATTTATAAAATTATACAATTTTATAGTTCTAAGTTTACATTCCACCTGCTCTATGGGACGTTTTTTATTTATTCAAGATAATGGGGTAAATGAAAATTTAGGCGTTATGTCTATTGCCGGAGTACTTAAAGCCAATGGACATGACGTTACTCTCATATTAGTTGATGAACATCCCAAAAAATACTTAGAACTTATTGATCAATATGATCCTCAGCTTATTGGGTTTTCCTTCATGACTGGTAACCGAAACTGGGTTTTCTCTATGGCGAGAGAACTCAAACGGAAGTTCAATAAACCTATTATTTTTGGTGGTGTTCATCCTACCTTATTCCCTGAGGATATCGATTTTAATTATGTTGATTACGTGTGTATTGGCGAAGGCGAGTATCCTGTTCTTGAACTACTCAATAGAACTGAAAAGGGAGATGACTGTTCATCAATTCAAAACCTTTGGGTGAAAAAGAACGAAACCCTAATCAAAAATCCTTTGAGAAATTTAATTCAAAATTTCGACGATCTGCCGCTTCCGTACAGAGAAATTTATTATAACTACAAATTCATTAGAGATTTACCTATAAAAAGATTCATATCAGGTATCGGATGTCCTTACCAATGCACATTTTGTCATAACCCGCTTCATTTTAAAATTTACCAAGGGAAGGGAAAATTTGTTCGCAAAAAAAGTGCTCAACGGGTTATCAAAGAGATCCACTCGGTAAAAAGCAGCTAACCTTTGAAAAACGTTCACTTTTCTGATGACACCTTTGTGCTGGAGAAGGAATGGCTCAAAGAATTTCTGATGGGTTATCGAAAAGAGATTTCTCTTCCATTCTCCTGCAACATAAGAATTGATCAGGTTAATGAAACCATAATCAGAGACCTGGCTGAAAGTGGATGCTACGGTATTTCTTTTGGTATCGAATCCGGAAGCGACAAGATTAGAAACACAATCCTAAAAAAAAATCTCAAAGAAGAAGACATTATTACTAATTCAAAAATAATAAAAAATTATGGAATCAAAATGATTATCGCTAACCTTATGGGCATTCCTGAGGAAACCCTTGAAGATGCCTTTACAACAGTCAAACTCAATCAAAAGATTGGTGCAGATTATCCTCGTGCCGGCATTCTGATTCCCTATCCCAAAACAGAGATAGTGGATTACGCCATCGCACGAGGGCTCCTTCCGCCTGATTTCAGCATCCATAATTTTACCCAGATTGTGAGAAAATCCTTAATAAGATCCCCTTATATGAAGGAATTCGAAAATCTTTGTGCCCTCTTCAACCTTACCGTCAAATTCCCCATCATCACACCACTCACCAAAAGACTTATCAAACTACCCTTAACCCGTATATATTCCATCGCTCGAATCTGGGAAGCGTTTGAAAATATGCTCTACTTCAGGCTATTTAACCTCGCGGGGTTCAGATATTTTTTTCATATTGTGAGAAATGTATTAAGAGATGTGTGGAGATAAAACGAATAACCACGTGATGAACGAATATAGCAGGGAAGAAGCGGTGTGTCCTATCTGCGGGTTGAAGGATGAGCAGTTTCTCTTCTATGCGCCCGAGCGGATTGTACAATGTAAACAGTGTGGGCTTATTTACTGTAACCCTCGCCTCGATGCCCGGAGCTTGGAGAAAATATATTTAAAAGAATACTTCATGAGTGAAGCGCAAAACCAGGGGATAGATTACAAAGCTTACTCTAACTATATTGGAGAGGAACCGGTCATCACCCGCTCAATGATTAAACGCATGAAAAAAGTGGAATTGTTTGCCAGGGGAAAGGGGCGCCTTCTCGACATAGGCTGTGCCACAGGCTTTTCACTTATCGCTGCCCACGCACGGGGGTGGGATGCAGAGGGTATTGAGTGTTCAGAATTTTGTGTGAACTATGCGTTGTCCCGAAGCTTGAAGGTTCATCGAGGAACTTTAAAAGACTTTCCTGGCAAGGAAGACAGCGTTGACGCCATTACTATGTGGGATTACTTAGAACACTCTCCTGATCCCCTGAGAGATTTAAAGATATCATACTCCCTATTGAAGAAGGGTGGGGTCATTCTCCTTTCCATTCCCAATGTTGATTCATGGTCGTTCAGCCTAATGAAAAAAAAATGGATCGGTTTTAAAAATATTGAACACCTCTATTTTTTTAGCCGTACCACCCTTAACAAAGCGGCCCAACTTGCTGGTCTGAAAATGGAACATTGCTTTTACCACGGTAAATACGTTTCACTCTCCTTCTTTCTTTCACGTGTACAATACTACATTCCCTTCACACCCATCCATACCCTGGTTAAAAAACTTGCTGCTACTGACAGGGCAAAAAACATTTCATTTTACTTTAATCCCTATGATATTCTGAATGTGGTATTGAGGAAAGAGGGGTAAATGGAAAAAAGAAACGCAGGTGTTATCATTGGAGCTGGTCCCGCAGGGTTAAGTGCAGCTGAAACCCTTTCGAAAAGTGAGGTGAGGTTTGTGGTAGTAGAGGCAAATGATCACCTCGGGGGTCTCTCAGCAACCATTAAGCATAACGACTTTTATTTTGACCTGGGTGGCCACAGGTTTTTCACTAAAAATCAGATTATAGACAGGTACGTTGCCGAGCTGTTGGGCGATGACCAAATTATTGTAGACCGATCTAGCAAGATACTACTGCAAGGAAAGTTCTTCGATTATCCACTAAAGCCTGTAAACGCCATTTTTGGTTTAGGAGCTGCTACTGCAGCACGCATCATTTTAGATTACCTCATCGAAAAGATAAAATTTAATCGGGAAACTCCCATAAATCTTGAAGAGTGGATCATCAGCCAGTTTGGCACAACCCTCTACGAACTTTTTTTCAAAACATACACTGAGAAAGTCTGGGGTATTGAGTGTAGCCGAATTTCAGCGCAATGGGGTGTCCAAAGGATAAAGGGGCTTTCCCTACGCACTGCAATAATAGATGCCTTCTGGGAAAAGCGCAAAAAAGACGCGGCTTCGCTGCTGAAACATTTCACCTATCCTAGAAAGGGCATTGGCGTAATATGCGATAAGCTCGCAAAAACAATAAAAGAACCGAACCTTCTGCTTCGCAATTCACCCGTCACAGAGCTTTTCCACAACGGTGAGCACATTACTGCTGTTGGCTATGCGGGCAAAAATGGAATTGGAAAGATAGAGAGCAATTTTGTTATTTCGAGCATGCCCATCACCGACTTAGTTACCTCACTCAGGCCAGTCCCTCCAGAAGAGGTGATTGAAGCCGCTCAATGGCTACACTATCGAGATTTAGTCTGCGTTGCACTAATGTTTAACACACCTTCCGTTACAAGCCAGACCTGGATTTATGTTCATGATCCCCTTGTCGATTTTGGGAGACTCCATGAACCAAGAAACTGGAGCAAAGACATGGCTCCCCAAGACAAAGCATGCGTGGTTTTTGAATACTTCTGTAATGAAGGTGATACTACTTGGAATGCTTCTGATGAAGAGCTTTTTGAAAAGACAAAGCAGGATTTCAAAAAATCAAATATAGCACCTGAAGCAAGTGACAAGGTTTTTGACTACAAGGTGGTGAGAGCGGCAAAAGCATATCCTAGCTATGAAATTGGCTTCAGCCACCATCTATTAAAGATACGTAACTATCTTAAGGGTTTTAAAAACTTACAACTGGTGGGCAGGTACGGCACTTATAAATACAACAATCTTGATCACTCTATTGAAACAGGCATCAAAGGCGCTCAAAACGTCTTGGGAGCCCATCACGATACATTCATGGTAAATATTGAAGATGAGTATCTTGAAGAAATCAAAGGATAAGTCCTACCACCTCTTCAAAGGTAAGAACCATTTCTTAAACATTACGATAAATACTTTAACAATTTGATAACCCCCATCTTGGCACTTTGTCGGTGAGCCGAGACCCCCCTTGAACCCTTTATCATCGCTTTGTTTTCTCTGTAGTGTACATAAGCCCTTAACAGCATCTCTTCGTTAGTGAGAGTAGGTTGCCAACCTACTCTCTTTTTTATCTTCTCAGTGTTAAACACAAAGTCCTCTGAAATCATTTTATATTGATAGGGCCCCAACGGGGACAATCCCAATGCATAACATATTTTCATTGCAAGAAGTGTGGGTGTTTTTGGAAGAGAAACCAGCGTGGAGGTAGATCCTCCCTTTTCAATAACATATCTATATACTTCTCTCAATGGTTTTACATTATCACTTCCGATGTTAAATACTTCGGTGGTGGTAGTGTTCTCATACGCCTTCATGCAGGCATCAGCAAGGTCTCGCCCATAAATAAATTGATACACATTGTTCCCTCCTCCCACCAGATAGACCTTTCTGTTCTCTTCAATAAATTCAAAAAGGATTGCGAGAAGACCAAGTCTGCCCGCATCAGTAATGGTCGGGCACCGAATAATCGTTATAGGAAGAGAGTCCTTATATTCAAGAAGTACCTTCTCTGCCTCCCATTTCGATCGCCCATAAATCTCGATCGGACAAGGGGGATCGTCTTCGGTAACCTTTTTCCCCAAAGGCTTTCCCCAGAGACAGTTACTTGAGGTAAAAACGAGGCAAGGCACCTTGTACTTTATCGCCATCTCCACCACATTCCTCGTTCCCTCCACATTTGATCTCCATAAAAAATTCCGATCTTTCACACTGTGAGCCAGTTGTGCCGCGACATGGAAGACCACATCAAATGGGCAGTACCTTCTGAAACATTCTTCCAGTTGGGACTCATTACAGATATCGCCTTGCATAGCTACAGTATTTCTAACGTTATCAGTATCAGGCACCAGATCATAAATGACAGATTCCACACCTTTTTCAGACAAATAACTTTTTAGAACTGTCCCAAAAAAACCCGCGCCACCGGTAATTAAAGCCTTCATATCATTGTTCCTTTCAACGAATTGAAGCGTGAGATGCTTCTCATGTAAGGATAGTATAGAATTGCAAGTGTAAAGTCAAGCATCTTACTTTTCGCCAGTAGTATTCTCATAATCTTTTGCCTCAATGCAACTTTTTTGCTATAGTAACGTCAATTGCTATCAGCACATTTTTTAACCTTGCGAAGACCTCATGAAAATTGCACTGCTTTCACCCTACTCAGAAATAAGTTCTATTGGGCTTCGAAGTATATCAGCCTATTTAAAATCCCACGGTATAGCCACTCGCCTCATCTTCCTTCCACTACAAAAGAGTTACTATTCGAGAGAAGATTTTTCCTTGTATCCGGAGAGGATCACTGAAAATCTTATACCCTTATTAGAAAATGTTGATCTTATTGGTATCTCTCTCATGTCGCACTATTATGAGTCTGTCAAACATCTCACCATTAAGTTAAAAAGAGCTCTTCCAAAAAAGCCAATCATCTGGGGAGGTATTCATCCTACCGTTATGCCTGAGACGTGCCTGGAATTTGCTGATTTCATCTGCATGGGAGAAGGGGAGGTACCATGCCTCACCCTCTGCCAACACCTCGCTGAAGGCAAATCCGTGGCGAATATTCCAGGTATATGGTGTAAAAGCGGTGGTCAAATTTTTAGCAATAAGCCTGTGAGCATGGTAATGGACTTGGATCAAATTCCTCCACCAGATTATGATCTAGAAGAAAATTATATTCTTCTCTCCAAAAAACATCTGGTCCACATGACCACGGAGAATATACATAAATTTCTGGGTGTCACTTACTGGACCATGTATACACGTGGTTGTCCTTTTAGCTGTACCTACTGTTGTAATGACGCCCTTCGGAAAATACACAAGGATTTTGGAACAATAAGGGCTAAATCACCCGAGTGTGTCGTGCAGGAAATAACGGCAATCAGACGTAAATTTCCATTTATAAAATATGTGAATTTCCAAGACGACACCTTATTCGCCCTTCCGGAAGAAGATATTAAGAAATTTGCCCAACTCTATAAAAAATTTGTTGGTATCCCCTTCATGGTACCCGGCATCCAGCCATCCGTGTTCTCTGAAAAAAAATTCGACTATCTCGTCGCGAGTGGAATGATCAGAGCAAGAATGGGAATTCAGACTGGTAGTAAAAATATTCTCAATTTATACGAAAGAAAACAAACCAATGAAGCAGTTATCGAGGCATCTTTTTTACTTCAAAAATACACCAAAAAACTTACTATGCCTAACTATGATATCATAGTTGATAATCCTTGGGAAACACAAGAGGATATAGTGCAGACCATTGATTTACTCAATAAGCTCGCACCACCTTTCAGTTTAAACATTTTCTCTCTCACCTTTTTCCCTGGCACAAGCCTCTACTCAAGGGCAATCCGGGAAAATTTAGTTCATGAAAATACTGAGCTCAACCACTACCTCAACCATAAACCTACTTATCTAAATTTACTCATTTCATTATTTGGCCTGTTCAAGGTTCCACGATGGCTCCTTAAACTACTCCTGTCAAAACCTTTAATAAATACCACACGCAATTTCTCAATGCTCCACCATCTTCTCTATCGTCTCATACTCCTCCGTAGAGGAATGTGTTCTATCGCAACAAGAGACTTTTCAATGTTTCCCCCGACATTACAGTTACTACTATGCAAGATTCTCCCCCCTCACACAACGGATGTGAAAACCATTGGTAATGATACTCGAGAGGGAATATAACACACCATTGAAATCCTGTGAGAGCATCGCGTGTGGCGAAAGAAATTTAAAAAGGGGTCCGCACAGAGATTAAAATCATATTGTTTGACAGGACGGTTTCAAAAACTGTGACCTAAAATGAATCATCACCGCAATCAAAAAATTCTTTCACTCATCGTCTATAATAAAAAGTGGCTTGCTACTATAGTACTACTCTTCCTGTCAATAGGACTATGCTACAGCTACTATACACCCCTGTGGAATCCACCAGATGAAGAACGACACTTTGCTTACTGTGAATATATTGCACGCACTCACAAACTTCCCCGCCCGGTAATGGACTCTACAGGAGCACTTACCACTCAGGCATTTCACCCACCCCTGTACTACCTGATTGCATCATTTTTGTGCGACAACCATTTACCACCAATTCAAGAAGAACTTACCGTTAATGATGCACCCGGCTTCAATAGTATATCCCACCCAACGGATGAAAACAGCTTCCCCTATTCAGGAAAAGCAAAGAGAGCTTACTTGATAAGACTCTTATCACTTGCTATGGGCGCTCTGACTACCTGCCTCATCTATTTATTGGTACTTATTATATTCCCTGGTGAAAGACTCCTTGCACTCGCCACTGCGCTATTTGCGGGAATGAATCCTCAATTTATTCACATCTCAGCTTCTATTTCAAATGAAAATCTCAGTAATCTCCTTTCTACAATATATCTTTTCGCGTTGATTCATTATCTGAAACAACCGGTTAAAATAGCTCACCATTTTCTATCTGGGATCCTACTAGGATGTTGTCTTTTATCAAAGGTATCAACGCTCTTCTATCTCCCTATCACAATGTGTGTTATTGCATGGGTCTATCGCCGGAATAAAGTACAACTGTGTATGAATCTCTTTCTTGTGGTGTGTGTAGCTACTCTGAGTGCAGGGTGGTGGTTTGTAATGAACTGGTTGCTCTATGATGATCCTTTCCTATCAAAATTCCTCATAAGCTACCAGCCGTGGGGCCTGCGTAGAACCCCTTTCTCATTGGGTGATATTTCAAAAATAGTATCTACTACATTCCTTTCTTTTTGGGGGAATTTCGGCGCAATGCAAATCCCCCTCCCCCTCACCCCTCTCTCCGTCTATGGAGGGATTATGTCACTCGGGACTGTCGGGCTTTACCAGTTACTACGCACAAGAGAACTAAAAACGTTTCAGAAACAAGCATTGAGCATGCTATCCTTAGCACTACTAGGAGGGATAGGAATATTTGTAGTGCTCAATATTAACTATATTGGGGTCGACATGGGTAGATACCTCTTTGTGGTCTTAGCACCTATCGCCATTCTAACTGTTGCAGGAGTCCATGCGCTCTTCCCCCCTCGATGGAGAAAACCATTGCTGATCGTGCTCTCACTCTGCGTAATCATACTTAATCTGAATGTCCTCATCAGGATATTAAAACCTGCCTACGCAGAAACTTTATTAATAGACGGGGTAGACCAACCGCTGTTTTCTCGCCCCACTGATGAGATTAATGAAACTACTACTATTTCACAAACATTCGTCTCACCAGAAAACAACCTCTGTGCTATACGGGTGATGTTTTCAAATCCACAGGAACTAACAAGAGGAAAGATGATGTTTTCACTGAAGGATGGAGGGAATAATAGAATTGTGCTAGGTCAGATTACTCTCCCTTTTAAAAGGATTAACGATTGCATGAGGTATTTTTTCATTTTCCCCCCCCTTAACGATTCGAAAGATAAGGGTTACACCTTTTGTTTTAGTGTACCTCCTTTTTCCACCCAAAGTGGCATCTCTCTTTGGTATGAGCCTCGTGATGTATACCCCAAGGGGGAAATGCTGGTGAATGGTGTGCCAGCCAGCGGAGACCTCTACTTCACCACCTATAGCTTTACTGGTAAAAAGCCCAAGACCGTCTGGCAGGGAAAAAAAGAAACTGTCATCACCCAGGGATTATATATTGGTATACGGGAACTCCAACTGTACTACGAGAGATCGAAAACGTTTAGAGAAAAGACAATAACTCATGAAAAATGGCTCAGACTTGAAACTGCCGTAAATAACAGAAGGATCCTCACAGAACAAGGAACCCGGTGAATCACACGCTATCCCTCAGCATAATTATTATCGCACTCTATATTCCACTCTCTCTCTTGGATTATGCCCACTTCCCCTATTCCGACGGTGCCGAGCACGGCGCTGCGGTAAGAGAACTTGCTCAAAACTTGAGCAACCCCAGTGATCCCCTGCTCGCAGACCATCACGGAAACTCACCCCGTTTTGTTCCCTCCACGCTCTTAATGGCGCTCGTCATGAGAGCGCTGCAGTGTGATGTACTGGTTATCCTCAAGATTTTTTTAATTCTCTATTTTCTCCTCTTCCTTGTTTCAGCAGCACTCTTTAGCAAAGAGTATTTTAATGATGTGGGACAACCTCCATGGTCAATTGTCTCACTTCTCTTCCTTTGGGGCACAGGCTGGACAGGCGCTAATGCCTATATGTTCTCAGCCATCCTCTACACTACATACTTTCCTTCGGTAGTTTCTTTCTCCCTCTCTCTTCTGGCGCTCTGTTTTCAACTGCGCTTCCTGCACACTCACAAGCCGGGGTTTCTTTTAGCAACCATACTCTCAGGCTCTCTCACCTTCGTCAACCACCCCCCCACAGGCATGTTCTTTCTTATCTGCTCCGGTCTGCTCTACCTCGAACGGAGGGTTCTCGGCAAAAAGGCAATCTGTTACTTTTGCCTTTCGGTAGCGAGTGCACTCCTTCTGGCTTCGCTTTGGCCATACTACAGCTTCTTACAAGACCTTCTAAAAACTGCTTCCGGAGAGATGGCGAGGGTTGCTGACTACCAACTCACCCGGCACTACTTGTACTCAAAGCTTCTTATACGTTCAGGCCCCGCGCTGGTAGGCATTCCCCTTCTTATACTATTTCTTCTAGGGAGACGTCATCTCTTCTTAACAGGAGGATTTATTATTTTCAGTTTCATCTATTTCACAGGATACTTTTTTCAGATCAGTCTCGCTGAACGATTCGTGTTTTTTACCATGTGTATGCTACAGATTGCCTTCTCACGTGCGTGCAGGCAGTGGTTCTCACCTGCACTTCCTTCCACCTCATTTAATCTCAGGCACATAACTGCATGGTTCCTTGTGGTACTCCTCACCATCGGCATAGCAATTCAGACGGTATTTCTCTATACGCAATTTGTCCTCCCCGCCTTTACCTTTACACAAAGTCACCTCCTCCTCAACTATACTAGCCCTAACCAGGTGCAGCGAGATCTTGCACGATATCTTAGAGATGGCGACGTGGTGTTGTCGGATATCTACACCTCCTGGTCCATTCCGGTATTTACCGGTGCAAAAATCATTGCCCTCTACCACACCCCTCCCCATGTCAAGGATAATTTTGAACGGATTAAAGCTGTAGAAACTTTTTTTAATACATCCACCAGCAGTGAAGAGAGAACAATAATACTCAAAAAGTACAAGGTCACCCATATTCTTTTACATTTCCAGATTACTGGTAATGACATGGAACCCATTCTGAGACACATGGGGCTTAAAAAAATTGTGCATTGCAACTCGTTCTGTATTTACTCAGTGCCACATGAGTAAGATGACAGCGTTAATCATGCACTAACCTGCGCTCTCAATCACACATCGCATTTTGGTGAGTGATAACGGCACGAGAGGCTAAAAAATCATTGTCAGCAGTTACGTGCTGAGAAAAAGTATCTAATCCTCGGAAGGAATGAGTGCTGCCTGCAGCACAAAGACTCTGAAAATAACTACGCACACTACAATGAGTACAGAGAAGAGGAAAAAGGGAGCCCGTATCCCTATCTCTGGAACGTGGGTGTGAAAACAGTCTGAGAGCATCCCCCCAACGGAAGGACCTACCAGATATCCTAGGGAAAAAGAAAAATTCCATATCCCATAGGCAGCGCCCTGTTCTCCCGGTTTGCTATGGAGCGCAACAAGTAACATAGAAACAGAAAGTAACATCCCCAAGGCCACTCCAAAAACTATAAACACCGGTATCCAATATACCAAGGAGGTAAAGACCACCATGAGTGAGAGTGAAAACGCAATGAGCAGGAATCCTACCATAATCGGTACCCGAATGTTCACCTTGCCCATCCAGTATCCCGTAAAGGGCTGACCCAGCACCAGAAAGAGGGAAAGCACAAAAAAGAGGACTCCTATACTGCGTTTCGCATACTCCAGTGAATCCATGTAGAGAGGGAACAGTACTTCCATCATGCCCACACTTGCGTAGAGAAACATAATGGTGATACAGGCAATGAGTATTCCCGGACGCTTTATGATGGAAAGGTACTCATAGTCAACGAGGCGCTCTTCAATCCCTTCTCCCCTAAGAGTACACAGGGCTACCAGTCCAACTATAAACGCTATAACGAAGTTTATATAAAAGGGGGTTCTGAAAGTACCGAGACTTCCAATAAGGGGCCCCAATATCATTCCCAATCCTAACGCAATGGTAATTGAACCTATTTCTAATCCTTTCTTTCTGGAGCGGTCTATTTTCTGAGCAGCTAAAGGTTGCGCTGCCACCCAGGAGGCAGCAGAACCAATCCCTTGAAAAGCCCTTGCCAGAAAGAAGATTCCAACGGAATTGGAAAGGACTAAGAGGAGACAGGCCAGTGCAAGAGAAAACATGCCCAATGCAATAATGATATGGTTCTTGCCCACCCTGTCAACCAGGAAACCAAAAGGAAGAATAGTAATCAGAAAGGCAATGGGGTAGGCGGCAAAGGCATAGCCCATGGCGGCATCCGACGCGTTAAACAAACGGGCAAAGAGAGGGATGCTCGGGGTAATGATACTGTAACCCACCATATCGGTAAAAATCACCAGACAGCAGACAAAGAGGATAACCAGCCTATGCATAGCGGGAGTGCATTCCTTCCCTCAACTCTTTTTGATACCTACTTTAGGGCAAAGACTCTCGATCACACACTCATCACAGAGTGGTTTCCTCGCCATACAGGTGTACCTCCCGTGAAAAATTAACAGGTGGGAAAACTGCGTCCACTCCTTCTGGGGAACCAGCTCCATGAGATCATACTCAATTTTAACCGGATCTTGATTGCTGGTAAGTCCTAAACGGTAGGTAACTCTTTTCACATGGGTGTCTACCACTATCCCGGGAACACCGAAGGCATTGCCCAAAATCACGTTTGCAGTTTTCCGGCCAATACCTCCCAGTTGTACTAATTCCTCCATGGTGGAGGGAACTTTTCCTCCATGCGTTTCTACAATCTCTTTGCAGCACGAGATAATGCTCTTTGCCTTGTTTCTATAAAAGCCGGTTGAACGAATAGTATGCTCTAACACCTCTGGCTTAACCTTGGCATAATCTTCTACCTTCTTATATTTCCCGAACAAATCCTTGGTAACTTTATTCACCCGCTCATCAGTGCACTGAGCGGAGAGGATAGTGGCAACCATCAGCTCTAGCGGATTGCTGAAATCGAGTGCACACTGGGCATCAGGGTACCTTTTCTTTAAATGGGTAATAATATTTTTAATTCTCTCCTGAGGCGTACATACCCTACTCATGGCGTTCTCCTCCTAGGGTGTATTCACATGTAAAAACACTGGCGTGAGTATAATACCAAAATCACTGATATGAAACAAAAATTTTTACCTCAACCAACCAAGGGCAGTTTTTTGTATTGCAGGGACTGTGAGATATGGTAGTATCTTTTG
>Ga0315284_10007246_pt1 | contig 15825 bp, 16 predicted proteins | sample YL17G09_16_MG_FD_203696 | JGI IMG/M metagenome (GOLD analysis project Ga0315284, IMG submission 203696) | Sediment microbial communities from Yellowstone Lake, YNP, Wyoming, USA - YL17G09_16 | ecosystem: Environmental > Aquatic > Freshwater > Lake > Sediment | place: USA: Wyoming | collected... | reverse complement strand
ATTCCTGGATTGGAAGAAGTTCTAAACTATACTTTTGACAAAAATGCTCTAACTCTGAAGTATCCATTTCATTATTAGAGCGTTCAGATTTAATGTATTTCATTTGTTCTTCATAGGAAATTATATTCCAAGTATGGGTTGGACTAATTAGTTTTGTATATTCTTGAAGAATCCAATTATGCTCAGCTGTGCCAGGATTTGTTAAGTTATAAACACCTTTTTCTCGGACCTCAATCATTTTATCTATAATTGGCCACATATCATCAAGAACTGTCATCGAGTTTGGAATGGAACAGATGTTCGGATAACCAACCAGTTTATCAATTAGATTGCGACCACTTACTAACTTAGAAACTGGCATTCTAATTCTTAGCTGAAGAGTGTTATTAAAATGACGAAGAACCTGATCAGTATAACCTTTTACAGTAGAATATCCTGAGCCGAAGAAGTTTGGTATATCTTGCTCTGTAAAGCTCTTTTTGTCTGTAGTGTAAGTGTAAATACATCCAGTACCAAGATAGATAAAATGGGTATCTAGTTTGTCACAAATTGAGGCAAGATTAAAAGGAGCATAAAAATTATCACGCATATTTTCATAAAGTTTGCCTGGTAGTTCTAAATAGTCAATTGAAGGAATTAGTTTTCCATCTGGAGCGGTTCCATAAGTTCGGCCAAGAAAAGAGATAACACAATCAGGATTTACTTGTGCAATTTCATCAAATGTATCTTGGTAATTGTCAGGGCGAGTACTAGCTTGAATAACTTCGTGCTTAGTATTATTAATAAATTGTTGACCTATCCAACCTTTACCTCCGAATACTAAAACTTTCATTCTAAAGTATAATAGGTAGAGCCTTTAAATCAATTCCCATTCAGATAAATAAATGTCTTTATAGTTTTGTGGACCAGTTGGACCAAACCATTTTGATGGAGCTATTATGCCACGTACATCACTCGATAACCAAGATGCCCACCAACTAAAAGTAGAATTAGCAATTATAAAATAATGAAATTGTTGTAATAAAGCCATTGTATTAATTTCATCCTCATTATTAAGTATATATATACAATTATTATATAGTTGTGGTACTTCACTAATTACAGAAAGCCAGAATGTAGGATCATCGGATGAAAGAAGAAAAAATGGATTTTTAACTTTTACTATCATTCTTTTTATAGCCTCTTTATAGTATTCAATTGTTAAAGGTCCGTGAAAATTAATAATATCTTGATTTCTTAAATAATCTGTTCGTCTAGCGTGTACAACAATTACTCGTTCTTTATTTTCAAGTAATGACCCATATTTTGTTTGAATAATATGTAATACATCTGGAGTAGGTTTAAATAAATCTCTAATTTCATTTTGAATTAGTGTATCACTAAAATATTTAGGACTTTGTAGATAACCATTTAGGAATAAACCATTCTGATTTAAATCTGGAATTTGATTATATTCAGTTGCTCCTGATTCATGCCAATGTGCTAAAGAATCTGGAATTGAATCAACTAAATATTTATTAAATTTACTTAAAAATGAATCCCAGTATAACGGTCGACCATCACTTTCACGCTTATTGCGTGGCACTTTTAAGTTTCCATTGTTTTTTCTGGCATAAGAATACGCTGTAGCAAGTTGAAACATCTGATTTCCTAGACCTCCCATTATATTAATAGAGACAACTGGTTTCTCTTCATTTGGTATATTCATTTAAAGAAATACTTAATATGATACTTTAAGTAGATAAATGAATTATTGTTATATGCTATATACTGATAAGAACCAAACATATATAGGGGCAACTATAGACCCAAATAGGCGTTTACGTCAGCACAATAAGGAAATTTCAGGAGGAGCTAGAGCAACAGGTATCCGCGTAGCAGAGGGATTAACTTGGAAGCGTGGGTGTTACATAACAGGAATTCTAGAATGGCGTTCGGCTTTGCAGATTGAATGGCGATGGAAACAATTAGGACGCACACAATTTAAACATATTAAAAATCCCATACATCGTCGTCTATATTCACTTAAAAAGCTATTAAGTTTAGAAAAACCAACTGAGAAGAGTATTCCCTACGAAGCATATCCATCTGGGCCACCAGAAATTATCTGGGATTCAGATGAATTTAAAACAATTTATGAATCAATTAATATCTAATACGATGAGGCAGTACTGGCAAAGTCAGACCCTTTATAGCCGGATTCTGTCATATTAATGATACCCTGTCTTGTCAGATTATCATAAATTCGGTCATCTACATCTTCTTCTCGTTTTGATACTACACGAGTAGAAGATAGCTGATCCATTACACCAGGCGACATTCCAAATGCCTCACTTGATGCCAATTGAATTAAAGCACCCGTATTATCGAAACCCTCATCACGCATTTCCTTTGTAAAATATAATACAACTGCTAAGACGAGAATACAGAATACAAAAAAGTTAATTCCAAAAACAGCTTTCATTCTATATTAAAGAAAAAGATAATATTAATATAGACCGATGACTAATATAGACCAATGGCTAATAAGATTTTATTAGCTAGCACATTATGCTCGACAATTTGTCATTTAACTGCTTTTTTATTGTCTGTACAATTACCGCCAACACCTTATATTATGTTTATAGTAATGGCTCTTATAACTAGTATATGGAATCACTCTACTACATCTGAACTTGCTAAATGGTCAGATAGAATAACTATTGGATGTGGTGCCATTATAACATATAGAATTGCTCCTGTAAATACAATATACTTTATATTATCTATTGCTGTTGGTTCATATGGATTAGCTAAGAAAATGAATAATTGTATACCGCATATTATCGCACATATTAGTCTTACAGGTATTAATATGTATATATTAATGAATGGATTTTAGATCGCTGGCGGCAAGGGCATTTTAAAATGCCCGTTGGTCTAATTATAAGTTTATTTTTAGGAGTAAATCAAGTTGTATTAAATTAATCTAACTATATAATCCGCGCCCACCTACAGAGCATTTTAGAATATATACGGAACTAAGTTTAATTTAGAGAGAAATATCTTATTGGATGAGTAAAATTTTTCTAATTTAATTTAATGAGTTGTATAAATGTCATCGTGGGCGAACAGAAGAATACCTCAAAAACGTAATATCTCACAGATTCCAGAGGAATTTAGACCTCAGATTATTCCACGTGTTGCTCGACCAGAGATTGTAGCATCTGAATTATATCAAGAAGACACACAAAATGAAATAATTCTTAATACACGAATCAATGAGCCCAAAAAAGTAGTAGAACCAGTTGTAAATCCTCGTCAATATGTTACCAAAAAAATCGATACCTCTCTAAGTCCATCTGCATTTGAACTTAGATTTAGAGAGAAATCATATGTTTTTGTAATTTTAAGACATTTACGTACAACACGTGATAATGATTTATGGATTTCTTCATATAACTCGATTAGAAAGTTCTATACAAATAAGATTGTAATCATTGATGATAATTCTAGTATTAATACAGTTGATGGTAAATTAGCCAATGTTGAAGTTATTAAGAGTGAATTTAATGGGGCTGGTGAAATTCTGCCTTATTACTATTTTTTGAGGTATAAGTGGGCAGACAGAATGATATTTTTACACGATAGTATGTTTATTAATCGCCCATTTAGAGATACTGAACTAGATAATAATATTAAATTCCACTGGTATTTTAATAAGAGTAAGGAAGGGGATTTTAGGAAGATTATAAATTATGTATCAATGCTTACAAATAGTACAGAATTACAGGCTTTCGCAACAGATCCTGAAACAACATGGTTTGGATGTTTTGGAGCTACTTCAATTTGTGATTTAGCTACAGTACAGTATTTGGAAGAGGAATACAAAATCTTTTCAAACTTAGTTTTGGCAATTAGAACTAGAAAAGATAGAGAAACATTTGAGAGAGTGTTTGGGATAGTTTTATATTATGAGGGAATATTTAATGATGACAAATGTTCAAATTATGGAGATATAATGAAATATCCAGGGGCATTTGAATCAGAGAATAATAATATGGAAACTGCTACACACATTCTAAGACAAAAGGGGTATGATACGGCGATTATGAAAGTATGGCGAGGACGATAAAATGCGTTAAACTTTAAGACTTATATATATCAAATATAGTATAATAAAGAAATGAGTCATTGTAGGATTTGTAAATCTACAGATTGTGAGGATGTTATAAACTTAGGAAATCAAGTTATAACATCTAGATTTCCCAAAGTTGGTGACTATTCTACTCCATCGACCCCAATTTGTTTAGCTCAGTGTAATAATTGTAAATTAGTTCAGCTTAAAGAGAATGTAAATGGATCAGAACTTTATGAATATGAATATGGATATCGCTCTGGTATAAGTAATACTATGCGTGAACATCTTAAAGGATATAATGAATATGTTCAAAATTATATTAAACTACAAGATGGCGATTCCGTTTTAGATATTGGTAGTAATGATGCTACATTTTTAAAGAATTATGGTCACAATATCAATCGAGTTGGTATTGATCCAACTGGAAAACAATTTGCTAATTATTATGATAATATTAAACTTATTCCAACCTATTTTACTAAAGATAATATTCGTACATCTCTTCCTGAAACGAAATTTAAAATAATTACTTCTATTTCTATGTTTTATGATTTGCCTGACCCTGTTCAGTTTGGTAAAGATATCTATGAAGTTCTTGATGATGATGGTGTATGGTCTTTAGAACAAAGTTATATTTTAACTATGATTAAACGTAAGAGTATTGATACAATTTGTCATGAGCATATTGAATATTATGCTGTAAAGCAAATTAAAGAAATTATGGACAGAGCTGATTTTAAAATTATTAATATAATTGAAAATGACTGTAATGGTGGTAGTTTTAGAATAACGGTGGCTAAGACAAAATCAACAAAATTTATAGAAGCAACTGCTTTAGTCAATAAATATCTTGAAAATGAAAAACTCTACAAACTCTCTGAACCTAATACCTACAGACAATTCCTTAAAGATTGTGACTATGAAGTTGAAAAACTTAAATTTTTGATTAAATCTATTAATGAAAGTGGAAAGAAAGTATATATCTATGGTGCATCTACAAAGGGTAATTGTTTATTACAATATGCTAATATTGGTCCAGAATTAATTAAATATGCTATAGAGAGAAATCCTCAAAAGGTCGGCAAGATGACGTCTACATTTATTGAAATCATTAGTGAAGAAACAATGAGAGAAAATCCTCCTGAATATCTTCTAGTATTACCTTGGCACTTTAAAGATGAAATTGTTAAAAGAGAAGCACAATTCCTTGAAAATGGAGGACAAATTATCTTCCCATTACCTAATCTATCCATTATCAGCTATAAACCTAAAGTACTAATTACAGGAATTAATGGTCAAATTGGTACATATGTAAGTGATATCTTCTCCAAAGAAAATTCTATTTATGGTATTCATAAAAATCCTATTAAAAATACACAGAGTACTACATTTTCATTTGATCTCTGTGATAAAAAAGCATTAGAACGAGCAGTTTTAATAGTAAATCCAGATATAATTGTACATTTGGCAAGTTTAACCAAGACTGAAGATTGTATCCAAAATCCAATAGATGCTTGTGAAATTAATAGTATTGTTACAGTACATCTATGTGATATAATCCATAAAAATAAACTAAAAACTAAACTTCTAAATGCTTCATCAAGTGAAATCTTTAAAGGCCAGGTAAACTATACAATTACTCAAGATAGTGATTATTTTATGCCAACACATCCTTATGCATTTGCGAAATTAATGTCACATCAGTTCATCGACTTCTATAGAAATACATATAATGTTAAGGCGTTTAATTGCGTTGTTTTTACAACAGAATCTTCTTTAAGAAATGATTTCTTTTTACTTAAGAAATTATCGAATCACGCCAAAACTTGGAAGGATACTCAGTCACCAATTCATGTAGGTTCTCTTGATTCTAATCGTTCTATTCTACATGCTTATGATGTTGCTAAAGCATTCTATCTTATTTCTAAACAAGATGTCGCTAAAAATTATATCATTTCCAATGATAATTCATATAAGATAAAAGATTTAGTAAAACTTATCTATAATATTTGTGATATTGATATTTTTGAAAATAATAATACATTGTTTGAAGTAAATTCAAAAAAGGAAGTGGTTATTATGGACAGCTGCTTTAGAAATGAAATAACAGATATTAAAGGTGATAATTCAGCTCTAAAATCTATTGGTTGGAGTCCAAAATATAATATTGAAGAAATATTAAGAGAAATGTGTCATTAATGTAACAATATATTCTCAAACTTTTTTAAGAAATTACTTTCAGACCAATCATTTTTCATCATTTTAACACCCTCTTCAGATTTAATAATAGCATCACGTATGTTAATATTTGGATAATAATCTAAATATTTATGTATATGCCTAAAAGTTATATCTTTAGTTATTAGAATAGGTCGTCCTGCAGCAATTGCTTGATCTGTAACTGCTGCTAATCCTGCTTTATATATATGTTCTCTAAAATAGAAAAAACAGTTAATTGTACTTTCTGATAACCATTCTACTAACTGCTTTTCAGACATAACTAAATGTGTTAATTCAAATCTTATACCAGGTTTTAAGACTAATCCATCTATATTTCTTTTTAATTCACTAATTATGCGGTTATGCGTGTCCTTATTATGTGTTCCCATTGGAATATTAAATCTAATAATTGCTTTATCAAACTCAGTAGCAACACATTTAATTATCTGGAGCCAATCCTTTCCTGGTGTTGCCAATCCAAAACTACTAATTATTGGAATAATACTTGAATATGGTTTTAACTGATATTCACTTTTAATTGGTCGTCCAAATCCGTGAAGGCATTCGGTTTCTTTTATTGTTGGATCTAATACAATATAATGATTAAAATACTTTGGAGATAGTTCTAAAATATTATCCCCAAATCCTACCTCTGTCACAATACAAAAAATTTGCCCTTTAAAACTATCTAACAATTCTTTTCTAATCCAATTGTTCGTAGTAAAATGATAATTTATAATACAAAAATCATAATCATATCGAAATTTTCTTTCTTCACTATAATCTAATTTAAAAAAAGAAGAGTTTTTTAGTATATCATATACCTGTAAACCTGATTCATAAATACTACATACTGCTTTTTGTGAATTATAAAATATGCCTTTCATTTATCTTAAAATATATCTTAATCTTTATACTACTTTATAGCTCTCTTATTATACTATTTATATATTCAATTGAACTATTATGTGAACTACTTTGTTTAAAATTATTAATATAATCTAAATCATCTGTAATACACTCTTTTATAGTTTTATTATTAATTGAGATATTATCAGAATAAATATGTCTAAACATATAACTATTTGAAATACATATAGGTTTATGTACTGAAAACGCAAAATCAATAACACTTGATAATCCTCTATTATTTTCCTCTTTATATAAAAAAACATTTATACTATTCTTATTTAAAAAATATAGAATATCATTATCTGATAAATAATCATTAATTATTTTGAGTTCAATATTTGGATTTGTAACTAAATTACAACAAGCCTGATTTATTCGTCTGACAATAGAACCATCCGCATCTCCAAACTCAGACACAGTAATAACTAATTTTATAATTGCTTTATCAAAAGTCTGACACACATTTGTAATAATTTTATCAAATCCTTTTGAATCAAAACCAAAGCCAAATGAACCGATTACAGGCACTTCTTCCTTTGAATAATTTAAAAAATTTATAATTTCTTGATTTGTATTTTCAATCATAGCTGGTATATTTTCAAATATTGGACGAGGTATTCTATTAGACACATCAATTACTCTAGTAAATTGTATATTGATAGGACCTTCGTGCCAAATACCTATATTTTTAACATTAGTATTAATATTATCTGATCCTAACCAAGGCATTGTCATACAATGATAATTATATATAATTATATCATACTCAAAAATAATATTATTATATTCTTCTAATGAGGATATTTCTTTATATCTAATTATATTTTCAGATGATTTTTTCCAAATATTCCATAATCTATTTCCATAAGAATATATACCACATCTTGATTGTTTATGATTTAAAAATAATACTCTCATTTGCTCTAAAATATAGAGATATCTTTAAACTTTATTCTTGTACAAAACTATTATGAACAAAATATTGATTATATGAAATATGCCTATCTAGTCTATAGCCAAATTTTAATAAATACTCATTTATGGCAAGATCATTTATTGCATTCTCAATAACCATTATCTTAGGACAATACTTTTCTAAATCTAACCCCTTTAAGACATTTAATTCACCCCCTTCAACATCAAGCGATAAAATATCAATATTTACTAATAAGGGTATTTCTTCCTTAATTATAGTATTAAGTGTTTTTTGTGGTACACTAATTACTTCTATTGAATGGGGTGGCATAGGAAAAATAACTTTATATTCTTCACTTAAATTAATTGCTGAATAGCTCGCTGTCCAATCACTATTATCATAATTAGTATGTACGATATTGAATGATGTGTTATTTTTGTCTTCATTTGAGATTGCGTAATTATAAACATTTTTTCTTTTAGACTTTAGTAGAGGAATTAAATTAGGATTTGCTTCAAAACAATAACAATCCCATCCATTTTGTTCAAAATGATAACTATTTGAAATTCGTATTGGTTCAAATGCACCAACATCAAAAAAAACACCTGTTTGCTTTGGAAAATATTGTCTTAATACTTGATCAACCGTAGAACCCTGTATAATTTCTCCATGAAAATTACTATATTTCAGCATTATATTAGTTATAATCATTTATATTTTTTAATATATACTCATCGTCAATAACACCCCAATAGGAATCACCATTTTCTCTATGATATATATATCCCTTACTCTCTAATAATTCTCTAATAGCTTTTCTGTTCTTTTCAATCTTATTATGTTCAATACAAATATATCCAAACTTATATTTATTAAAATCATGCTCTCTTAAAATTTCATACTCGCTACCCTCAGTATCTAATGATAGATATTCAATAAAGACTGGCGCATTTATTTCATTTAATAATGTTGTTAACTTTTTTGTTCTAACTATAATTTTAGGATCATTCACTATATGAACATGATTATTTGTTTCTACTAATCCAGCATAACCACCAGAGTCATAAAATTCCATTTCTCTATCATCTACATTATAAACTGCTGAATTACTTTTAAAACAACTGCGAGTATTTAATAAACTGCTATAAAATCTAGGATTACACTCAACACATAATCCTGTCCATCCAAAATCTTTTTCTAGCACATACGTATTGGATGATTCAATACCGTCATATGCTCCTATCTCAACAAAAAAACCATTTCTTTTATTGTTATAAACCGATAATACATGCGTATCTTGTTCAAATTGAGATTTATAATTACTCATCATATTAACTTAAAATATTTAAATATTTTAGTTAATACACGCTCATCTATTTAATTTATTGCGTAATGCTTCCCGTAATTCATCGTGATTATTAACTGTTGTATAAAATGGTAGATTTAATTTAGTATTTAAGTTAATATCAATTCCAGCTTTTGACTGCAATATTCCAATACATTCTTTATGTAATGCGAAGGATAATGCCAATGGAGATGATAAATTCCCTATTAATAGTTTACAACTATTAATTTTAATTGCCATATCCATTACAGTATTACAAAGCAGAACAGGAAGTGAAAATTTATAGTTTAAGATAAAATCATTATATTCACTAATATCAAAACATATAAAATAAACTATCTCTTTTTGGTCTAATAAACTATTTATAATATCAAAATTAATATTATTATTATGTCTCAACCTAGAATAACTAAATAAAATACTATTACTAAATGATTTATCATTTTCTATATTATTTATCCATCTTGTACTAGCCCAATCAATATCATAAGTATTTCTGTATATCTGTTTCAAATTAAGATCTGTATTATTAATTAATATATCTCTCCACGATGATAGATTAATATCAACACGTTGATTATTATAAAGTTGATAATCAAGAATATAATCTTGCTTTAAAATAATATCTTTTGTGTCATTGTATGCTCTTTCTAAACCTAATGAAAAATTATCACCAATATTAGCTAAATACAATACTCCTTTTTTACCAAAATTATCATAATTATATTTAATTACTGATAATTGATGAATAAAATCTCCTAATTTACCTCCAGATATATAGTATTTTACACTAATAGGGTAGCTAGATGAAGGCATAGATTTTACTAAATCAGTAGAGACGTCATCCTTATTTTCCTCTATTGTTGGTTTAAATACTCGGACTTGTCGTTTTCTTACTGAAATCCAGGAACTCATATATTAATCTAAAACTTATATTTTATCATTTAATAACACACTTAATTCATCTTCAATAAACTTATATAATACCGTATTATTCTCATTTTCCATATTGATTTCTATATACTTATCACTGTCTTCTACAACCTGTAACGTTGGGAATAAATACATAATTCTATTTTTTAATTTATCACTTATATTTTTATCAAATTGAATGTTAATTTTATCATATAATACAATACCATAAATGATTGAATTAATTTGACTTAAATTATCTGAACTAATTTTAACCGTATTTTCACATATTGAATAACTTTTTTGTTCTTTAAATCTACTATTTGCTATATTATTAATTATATTTTTTAATCTAAATCGAGATTGGTTATATTCATGAATATCATAACAAACAGAAGCATAATTTTTATTCAATTTATCTATTTTTTTAACAGTTACCTGTAAATCCCATATTTTTTTATTAATATAATATAATAATTTATAATAAATTAAAAATTTATTTATAATATTATTAAATCTCTCATAATCTTTTAATTCATTAACAATATATAGACGTCTATTATCAGAAAGCTCATTCAATTTAATTTCTAATATACTATATCTATCTAGAATTTCTCCTTCTGATAAGCACACACATAGTTCATTACTCATAATAATATTATCTATTATATTATCTTTAAATTACTTTCTATAACTTGATTCTATCATAAAATTTCCAGTTGATTCGAATATTTCAGCATTTTTCCTAAAATCATCCAGATTATCTGTTCCACAATATGTTAAACCTGACCGTAATCCCCCTTCATACTCCTCAAAAACATCTACCGCCGATTTAGTAATTTCAACATCAAATGCTACTCCTTCTGCCTGACGCTTTTTAGTATCACCAAAATATTCATTCATAAATTCTGATGATGCTTGTCCCCTATAACGACCAAATGTCTTACCATTCACTTCCTTCTTAGGAGCCGCTGACTCAAATGTCCTTGCAAAAATAGATCCCATCATCACCGCATCCGCCCCTGCTGCCAATGCGATTACCGCATCCCTTGGATTCTTAATTCCTCCATCAGCAATCAAATTAACCTTAATACTTTTTCCATATAATAAATCATGTTTAGCTGAAAAGCATTCTTTAATTGCGCTAAACTGTGGAACACCAAATCCAGTCATCATTCTTGTTATACAAGCTGCTCCTGGACCTACACCTACTTTAATAATATTCGCTCCAGCCTCTGCCAAATCCATTACCCCATCATATGTACATACATTTCCAGCTATTACTTGATTTTCTTTATCAAAATCCTTAATCTTTTTGATTGTATCTAAAACCACCTGAGAATGACCGTGTGCGATGTCAATACAGAATCTGCGACATCCAGCTTCATACAGAACTTCCAAATTACTCGCCGATTCTTGAACTCCTAAACTCATATATGCCTCTGGAAATTCTTTTATCCATTTGACTTGCTCTTCAATTGGTGCGAAACGATGGAAAATAATTGGCGCGACCCTCTCCTTACATATCTGGGCTAACCTAGGACCAATCACAGAATCCATATTTGCTGGAATAAATGGTGACTTGAAACTATCCCTTCCAAGTTGAGTTTTTATGTCTGTATGAAGCCGAGATGTAATCCTATTAAACTTTGGCACTAATCCAACATCGTCAAATGTTAGAAAACGACGCATTCTATATGATTTAGTATTTTTACTTTAAATGGTTTAAAGATAGATTTTTATTTAAAGTTAAAATGTCATCATGGGGTGGAGGTAGAGTTCACTTTAGAGAGAAAAAAATGCCAAATAAAACAATTGTACCTGAAATATCTCAACCTGTACAAGAATCGCCACAAATTGTTCCAGAAACAAATGAACCTCTTTCTAAATATGTATTACCTAAAACAACTGTAAATAATGCGGTTATATGTTGTATTGCTTTAAATGAAGAACCATATATTGATGAATGGATTAAATATCACTTAGTATTGGGATTTAATCATATATATATTTATGATAATAGCGATAACTATAGTTTAAAAGATAAAAAAACTGACAAGGTTACTGTTATTCATTTTCCAGGTATTACAAAACAGTTAGAAGTGTATAATTTATGTATAGTACAATATAAAAAGAAGCATAAGTGGTGTGCGTTTATTGACTGTGATGAATTTATTGTTCTTAAAAAACATAGCAATATTAATGAGTTTTTAAAAGATTATGATAGCCACGATTCAATTGGTTTAAACTGGAAAATGTTTGGAACATCAAATGAAAAGACATACCGCGATGAACCTGTTACTAGTCGATTTAAATATTGTAATAAAAACATAGATATTCAGATTAAGTCTATTTCTAAATTAAGTAATATTTATTTATATGTTAGCCCACATTATCCAGTATTACTTAAAGGTAATAATTATGATACACACGGTAATATTATAACTGGTCCCTTTAATGATAAAGGTAGTGATGAAATCGCGTGTATTCATCATTATTACACAAAATCAGAAGAGGAATTTTTAAAGAAAATTAATAGAGGGCGAGCTGATATTACTGAAAAAAGAAGTATGGAAGAATTAACCGAAATTCATTGCAAAAATAATGATGTATATAATTCAGATGCGTGGGATTTTTACTCTAGACATTTGTAGATTAAATTGTTATAAATCTTATTATTTTTTATTCCTATATCTCTTTATACGCTGAGCCGCTAGAAATTTACTACATAAGTCTTTTAGATTATTTGAGTTTTGCTTGTTGTCGTTAAGACTTAGAATAAATGAATCCCAACGTTTTTGCCAAACTAAATCTTCTGGATTATCTCCAGTTTGTGCTTCTGTATACTTTTTAAATGTATCAATCTTGCCGTCTAAATATGCTCTAACAATTGTTGTAGCAGGCCACTGCTGTCTATCATCTCTATCAAGTATTTTAGCATTTTTATCATAGCACAAGCTATTATGACGAATTCTACGTAAATTTTCTACAAAGTCTCGAATAATTTTTTCTGAATCTTTTAGAGACTTATCCTTTACAGAAAGTATAAATGAAGCCCAATCTGTGTTCCAAGTAGGTATTTTAGTAATATCGGTAGTCTTTTCACAGAAAGCTTTATAGATATTTTCATTATTTGTAGAGATGGTTTCGTATATTTGTTTAACTTTCCATTGTTTTATTTCTATAATTTCTTCTTTTGCTTCTGCTTCTGCGTCTGTTTTATCTAATATTTTAGATATTTCTTCTGGAACTATATTTGGTATAATTATTTCATTTGTAGTTTTATATTCCCGTTTCTCTATATCTGCTTCATCTGGATTAATTATTTTGTGTCTAGGTTCTATTTTTGATTCCCTTTTTTTAATATCAAAACCCTTAAAGTATGTAGTTAATTCATCATATTTAGTATATACCCTTTCAGATATTTCAAATACTTTTTCAATAGCTAAGGTTTTCTTCAGTAGATTACAATGCCCACAGCACGATTTACAATTATCATAAATATATCCACTATTATTTTCTACACGATCTATTCCATTTCTATTATTGTCAGATGAAGAAATTCCACATAAATAACAAGAGTTTTGTATAATTTCATTAAATTCAGTTTCATTTATTTTGAATTGTATATTTCGTGAATTAGCCGACTTCATATATGTTGAAAACTTTGGACTTATCTTTGATAAATATGTATCTTTCCATTTATCAAGAATATTATTATCATATTCTTTAGATAATTTATGATTATGAATTAAATATAATTTATCTATAAATTCCTGTGGATGTTGTGTCCCTTTTGAAGAGTTACAGGCTTCACAGCAAGACACTATATTTGTATCAATATATCCTTTATTATTATCAATTCTATCAATTCCATTAACTTCTCCATCTTTTATATAATCACAGTAAAAGCACTTTTGAACAATTAATAAGTTAAATACATCTTTTTTAAGATTAAAATCAATGCCTCGCTTTTTAGCACCTTTAACATAATGATTCCAAATAACATACTTATTTTTAAATCCCTCTTCTTTATAATTCCTCTCTCTTACTTCTCTTTGACTTTCAACCTTTAGAAGTTTTTCATAACAAGGAATACATCTTCTAAGCTTTTTATCATGTTTTCCTTTTGCGCGTGTAGTATCTGTTAAATTATTACCACAATCGAGACATAAATTAGGATCTTGACGTTTTTTACCATCATTTTTCCTATCACGAATACGAGCCTTATGAAGACAATGGGTACATTTTGATTGATGATCTTCTAGAGTAGTATAGCATCCGCGCGCAATATCACAATATCGTATATTCTCTTGATTTGCTTTATCAATAATCTCGTGGCGTTTATGTTTTTTACAATACTTATTATTGGTTGGTTTCCCACATAGCTCCCCTTTTTTTTCGCCTTGCTGTATCTCAGCCTGACAGGTTTTATTTTCTGACATTCTGTATATACCGTAGATGATAAGATGCGTGGTTGGTCAAATTTGTTTCTTAGAATTTTTTCTAGTTTTATTATAATTTGATTTAGATACTACTTCTATTTTAGGATATAAGTCAATATACCATTCACGTTCTATTATAATTTGAGAAGCTATAAAATCATATAACCAAGATTTAAAAAAATTACACTTGTCTTCGCGTTTGACTAATTTATTAATTTCTATAAAAAAATCAGGGAATGTACTTGATTTTTCGTATATATCTTTATAAGAATCATAATTATCCGTTATAATATTTCTTGTATAATGATTTTTAAACATAACTGTATTATAAAAAAGTTCAAATGATATATCATCTTTTGTTTTTGTATCCATATATATTTTTACTTGATTACGATATTTGTCATACTTTTCTTTTGGCAATATATAGGCATTTGCGGTTTTTTCATACCAAGTTTTTCCGTATAATGCGATAGAATAAGATAATAAATCAAGTATTTCATTTTGTAAGCGATTACATGGGATAAAACTCATATCAGTTAATTTGATAGTTTTAATTCTAGGAAATTGAGAATTTATAAAAAAAGTAATGGAATCTAACATTTCTTTTCCAAAACTATACTTATTAAAATACTCTGTAGATATATCTTCCAACGAACATTCAATAAGTGCGTCAATTTTAATTAATGATGCCGTATATTCATATTTATTTAATCTTTCATTATTCGTTGTATTCTCTAAAATAATAGAACCCTCAAGACATGGTGACTGTCTATTTCCAACTATAAAACTATATGAATGATATACAGATTTAATTTTAATTAATGTCATTTTAAATGAATAATGTGGCGTATTTATTTTTAAATACGTAGTATTATCATTAAATACCACCGCCATTCTAATATTTATTATAAATTATATTTAAGCCTATTCTGCTAGCCCAATGATTTTATTATAA
>Ga0315284_10007244_pt1 | contig 15826 bp, 33 predicted proteins | sample YL17G09_16_MG_FD_203696 | JGI IMG/M metagenome (GOLD analysis project Ga0315284, IMG submission 203696) | Sediment microbial communities from Yellowstone Lake, YNP, Wyoming, USA - YL17G09_16 | ecosystem: Environmental > Aquatic > Freshwater > Lake > Sediment | place: USA: Wyoming | collected... | reverse complement strand
AGGGTCAAAAGGCTTATTCGAAAACTAAACCAATAGATGCAAAAGAATTTGAAGAGATCAAAAAATGGTGGAATAAGCGAGTTGAAAGCGATGTTTCTTGGAAGGTGGGCATTAAAGAAATTGAAGCAAGAAACTTTGATTTAGACATCAAAAATCCTAGTAAAAAAGAAGAAATACAAGAGTTTACCAGCGCCGAACTAATTAAGATGCTCGAAGATTCTTTTGATGATACCAAGAAAATTTTGGCTGAAATTAGGGGTGTATTATGAGCAGATGGCAAAAAGTTAAAATAGGAGATCTACTTACCAGATATAAAGAACCTGCTGAAGTAAGGGATGATGTTTTATATAAAAGAGTTACCATAAGAACAAAGTACAAAGGCGTTGAAATCAGAGATGAAGAAATAGGGAAAAAAATAGGCACAAAAAAACAATGGTTGGTAAAAGAAGGTCAATTTATTTTATCTAGAATTGATGCTCGATTTGGAGCGATGGGAATGATACCTAAAGAAGTTGATGGAGCTATTGTTACAAACGATTTTTTAGCTTTTGATGTAAATAAAAATACAATAGAGCAGTACCTATTTTATCAGCTTTTAAAATCTCCAATTTTTCTTGAAGCCTGCAAAAAAGCCAGTCGAGGCGTTACTCAAAGAAAAAGAATAAATGAAGATTTTTTTCTGGGATATGAATTAATAATTCCAAGTCGCGATGCTCAAAAAGAGCTTTGTTCCAAAATTGAGTTAGCAGAAAAAGGGCAAAAAACACTTAAAAATCAAATCGAGAACCAAAAGACTTATCTAAAAAATCTTAGAAAACAGATTTTGCAAGAAGCTATTGAAGGCAAATTAACTAAAGAATGGCGAGAAAAAAATCCAGATGTTGAAACAGCAAGCGAACTTCTAAAAAAAATTAAGAAGGAAAAAGAAAAACTAATTGCTGAGAAAAAAATCAAAAAAGAAAAGCCACTTCCACCAATTGATAAAAACGAAATCCCGTTTGAATTACCTATGGATTGGGTTTGGGTTGGTATATCTGAAATAGGATTATGTCACACAGGAGACAGTATAAATGAATCTGTAAAAAGCTTAAAATACAAAGTTTTAAAAAGTGGATTAAATTATATTGGAACAAAAGATGTTGGCTTCGAATTTAGAGGAGTGAATTATGATACGAGTGTCATTATACCTTTTGATGAAGCGGGAACCGAATTCAAAATTGCAAAGAAAGGTTCAATTTTTGTTTGTATAGAAGGCGGGAGTTCTGGAAAAAAAATCGCTCTATTAGATCGAGATGTTTGTTTTGGAAATAAACTTCTAGCTACTCAGGTTTTTAGTCCCGTGAGTTATGAATATGTTTATCTTGTCTACCAAACCTTTCTTTTTGAGAGCGAATTTAGAAATAAAAGTAAAGGTCTTAGAGGTGGAGTTTCCGTCAATCTATTCAAAACAATAAAAATTCCACTTCCACCGCTCTCCGAACAACTTGCCATTGTCTCAAAACTTAAAACCCTAATACAAAAACTCGATGAAGCCGAAAAGCAAATCGAAAACAGCTTAGAAACCAGCAAGCTTTTAACCAAAGCAATTTTGGCGGAGGCTTTTAAAGTTCATGAATAGAGGATTGCATAGCGAAGTTACTGATTATTTAAAAGAGATTGATCAAGAAAAAGCAAATACCCAAGAATATAGCTATGGGAACAAAATATCGGAAAAAATCAAAACAATTTTAAATAAAAATTCTGGTTATGAAGCAAGTCAGGAAGACTTGATTCTTAGAAATAGGGGTTAATAATATCTTTAATCTATCCTGAATAGAGGTAAGAAGTTTTCTTCTCGCCAGCCCTAAAAAGCTGGTGTATTCTTAGAAATAGGGGTTGAGAATGGTAAAAATAATTTAATGTTAAACATGCAATGAATCAAAATCAGCTAGAAGAATTAATAAATGAAGAGACGAAACGACTGGTTGGCTATATTATGCCAGTACTTGAATCTATGCAAGCAGATGTTAATCAAAAAACATCGGTAAAAAAGATGCTTTATTCTTTCAAGAATAATATCTGTGAAATGTTAATTAATGAAATGTCAAATAATGAAAAATCAAACAATCAATAGAAAAAGCTTTATAATCCACGCGGATAGCTTAGACATTCTTGATCAGTTAACTGATGAGCAAGCAGGAAAGCTATTCAAGGCTATATCTTGTTATCAAAAAACAGGTGAAATCAGCCAAGTTGATCAGTTGGTAAAAATCGCAATAACTCCTTTCATAAATCAATTTAAAAGAGATGAGGAAAAGTATCTAAACATTGTTGAGCGTAATAAAATCAACATATCTAAGAGATGGTCTAAAGATACCACTGGTAAAACTGGTATACCAAAAGATACCAAAAATACCGATAATGATAGTAAGAGTGATAATGATAGTGATAGTAAGAATAAGAAAGATAGTAAGAATGAACTACCAATTTTTATAAATAAAAATCTATTAGATGATTTTGCAGAGGTAAGAAAGAAATTAAAAAAACCTTTAACTGAAAAAGCAAAAGAACTTGTTGTCAAAAAGCTAATAGAATTTGAATCAAAGCAATCAGGCTTTGCAAATCTTGCTCTTGAAAACTCAATTGAAAACTCTTGGCAAGGAGTATTTGAACCTAAAAATACAAATGCAAATCAAGCTAAATCTTCCAATAAATACGCTGAACCTTCGTATTTAGATTATTTAACAGGAGGTAAATAATGACAGAAATTAATACTGGTTTAACAGTTGAAATGGCAATACTGGGTTCAATCATTCTCAATAACGACAAGCTTGAACATCTTGACTTTTTAAAGCCCGAACACTTTGCTTTTGAAGCTAACCAAAAACTATTCAAGCATCTTAAAAACTGCATTGAGAATGAAGAAAAGAGACAAGATTCAGTTACTTTAAAAACTTACTTTCAATTTGAAAAATCAATACAGTTGATGGGAGGTTTTGAATATCTTAAAAATCTTCTTCTTACTGCTGGAGAAATTTCTTTTATGATGTCAGTAAAAGATTATGCTAAAAATTTAATTGATTTATGGCAAAAAAGAGAGCTTTCTGACGCACTTTTAAATCTTGATAAGTCAAAGACACTTGAAGAGATTAGAAATGAATTAAACGAGAAGTTTGACCTATTAGAATTGGAGAACCAGCAAGATCCTAAACTGGCGAATGATCTAATGAGGGATTTTATTGTTAGAAAGGTTGAAAATAAAGAAACTGGAGAGCTTCTTAAAATCCATTATCCAGTTTTAGATAAAATTTTAAGTGGTCTTTATCCTGCAAATCTAGTTACTTTAGCTGGCAAAACCTCAATGGGAAAAAGTGCTTTTGCTTTGAATCTTGCAAGAAAAATATCGGAAAATACTGAAAAGAAAGAAGGGGTTATGACCTATTTTTTTTCAATTGAAATGAAAAACGATGAAGTATTAGGTCGCTTTTTGGTTGAGATGGCTTCGATAAATGGTTATAGATTAAAAAATGCAGAGTTAAAGCCGATTGAGGAACAGGCAGCAATGATTGCAAAACAAAACTTTAACTTAAAACTTTTATTAGATGATTCTTGCGGTCTTACTGTAAGTCAAATTTGGGCTAGAGCTAAGAAGATGAAGAATAAATATGGCGTTAAAGTCATGATTATAGATCATTTACAAAAGATTATTCCAATTAATCCAAAAGAATCAAGAGAAAGGCAAGTTGGTTTAACAGTTGAAAAGCTAAAGGATATGGCAAAAAAACTTGATATTGTAGTCATCCTTCTTTGCCAGCTTTCGAGAGAGAACGAAAAAAGGCAAAATAAAAGACCTTTGCTTTCAGATTTAAGAGAATCTGGCACAATTGAGCAAGAAAGCGATGTTGTGCTTTTTGTGCATAGAGACGACTATTACTTAGAAAAAGAAGCAGAGCCACCGCATAGCCCAAATTATAATAGATGGCTAGATGCTTATAATAATAGCAAGGGTAGAGCGCACATTATTGTAAGTAAAAATAGAAATGGAGAAACTGGAGAATCTGAAATGTTTTTTGATAAAAGCTTTCAAAGATTTACAGAAATATTAAACAATAATAATTATTAAATTATGTCACATACAGAAAAATCAAAACTTTTTGAAGAAACCTATATCAACTTAGCTGATTGTCATTCTGAAATAAAATTTACAGAAGAATTGACTGGTTTTGAAGAAGATAGAGCGGAAAAATTAATAAATTTCTGTCACATAATCTGTAATGAATTTAAGGACGATAAAAGATTTTCTGATTTATTTAAAGAAAGAGGGACAAAATGATACGCATTAAAGATATCCTAATTGCACAATCAAAAGAAAATGCAACTAAAAGAAAATTCTACACTAACAACAAAGAGAAATTCTTAAGATACTTCGACAGTTCAGAGCAATACGATGCTTTGATATGGACGGGGAAGTTTGGGAAAATTGAGGAGATAATTAAGGCTAATACCACTTTTGACTTAAAAACCTTTCTATCGAACGGATTTTAATTGAGAGAGAGTCTGATATTTTAACAATTAGTAATAAAAATAAATAATTATAGGAGTAAAATGGATTTTAAAAGAGTAAAAAGCTTCATCGAGATAATATACCAGATTATACAGATTTTATGGCTTATATTTTGGTCTTTAATAGCTTTTGTGATAACTTTAGCTTGGATAATTCCTATGAATATTATTAAAATTATATGCCCAGATGCTTTTGATTTAGCTAGAACAAGTATCAATTCAATTAAATAGAGGAATCAAAATGAGCATATACATCTGCACAATCTGCAATAACCAAAAAGACGGCGATTTCAACTGCGCTGAATTAGACGGTAAGGAATGCTGTGAGGAATGTTTTGACGAGCATGAAAATAATAATAATTAAGGAATAATTATGACTAAAACACTAAAACTGATGGAAATGTTAAATGATTGTCGTGCAGAATGGCATCAAAACAGCATGAAAGAATTAATAGATAAAGCGAAAAGCACAGAAGGATTGGAGAGTCTAACATATGCTGGATCAATAATATCTCAAAAATATTTAAATAGTTATCACGATCAAGTTATAACTCCTTTAATTTTGTCGTTATTAGAAATAATCAATAATTTAGAGAAAGAAACCCTTGAAGACCAAGAGGAAAGTGTGCAAAGGGGTATTTATCAATTATTAAAGGAGTAAATTATGGCATATTTGAGATTCTCTAATGATTGCGATGTTTATTTATACGCATCTACACATCATAAAACTAAAAAAGAAGGATTCGCTCTTTATACTTCAATTCAAGCGGGAGATATTAACGAATGGATCGAGGGCGAAACATTTGGTGAATCAATTAATGCAGTTATTGTTAGGTTGAAAGAGCTGGAAAATAAAGGCGTAAAGTTTGACAAAAGTGTTTATCAATTATTAAAGGGGTAGAAGAGGATTAAACCTTGCGGCTCCTCTCCCCATTAAAGAAAACTCTAACCTGCCCAACAAAAGGGAGCTTCTTTTCCATCCTGTAACTTGAAGCTTCTATTCTTTCAGCTTTCTTCATTTTAGCCCAATCTTCCCTTATCTTTTCTTTGGCCATGCAACAAGGGCAATAGTATTCTCCTTGGATGCTCTCAGGTTTTTTGCACGATATGCAGATTGCTTTTAATGTATTAAATACTTTTCCCATTTTTATAATTGTTTTAATGTAGATGGCTTGTCGGAAATCCCGACAAGTCTTTTAAATTAGTTAAACTTGCACAATAAGTCATCAGCGTATTTATTCATTCTATCTATCAAGCGTTTTGCTCGATTAGGAACTTGTTTAGCCCAAGCACTATGTGCCATTTGTTTTGCAGCTTGCTTGTAATTCAAAGATTGGATAGCTGCAATAAATTTTAAAAATTTAGAAAATCTTGTCAAGCCAAGATTAAACATCATATTTGCAATAATTTGTTTAACTTCTTCGGCATAATAATCAAAGCTTGGAAATAACTTTCTACAATCTTTAACAACATTAGCAATATCAGCTAAGAATAATTCTTGACATCTACTTTCAGTTATCTTCATAGAAAAATTAGGCGTGTTTTTTCTTCCCAATTCCCATTGCAAAAGTTCAGGATCTTTCTTTGTTAATAAATGCCCTATGCCAACAGTTGGATAGCCAAGATGATCGAGATAAACTTCCAATTTGCAACCTTCATCAATAATCAATTGTTTCTTTAATTTTTCTAAATCCATTTTGATAAAATAATGGTTGACAAGTATTTTGGCAAGTAAACACAAGGCTTTATAAAATGCAAATATTTTTTAAAATAGTTGTTGCATAATAAGAATTGATCTTTATATTGAGTGTTGTTATTAACTTAAATAAATAAAAAAATGACAAAAGAAATTGCATCTAAAATAGAAATAAATGGCGAGACTTATATTAAAGAATCGGAATTAAAAAAACAATCTAAATACAAAGCTTTTCCAGTTCAAATTTTAGTACTAAATCGTGGCTGGATTGTAGTCGGTAATGTTAGTGAATCAGCTAATAAAACTATTATTCAAAACGCTGCTGTAATCCGCAAATGGGGAACAACTAAAGGATTGGGAGAGTTAGCAATAAAAGGTAAATTACCAGATACTATTTTAGATGCTTGTCCAGATATTACAGTTGATACTGCTAATGTTGTTTTAGTTATGAATTGCGAACAATCTAAATGGGCTTAGTATGTATAATCAATTTAATAAGGAAAAAAACCATAGCGTTTTGAACGGCGACGGCAACGGCGATGGCTACGGCGACGGCTACGGCGATGGCTACGGCTACGGCGACGGCGACGGCTACGGCGATGGCTACGGCTACGGCGACGGCTACGGCTACGGCGATGGCTACGGCTACGGCAACGGCAACGGCAACGGCAACGGCGATGGCTACGGCTACGGCGATGGCGATGGCTACGGCAACGGCTACGGCTGGTAAATTATTTAATTTTAAAATCAAATGTGTAAAAAAAGACCTTACAATAAGTTTGGCGAATTGCTAACAGAAACTTTGCTAACAATTAAAAGAAGTAAAACCAATGTTGCAAGAGCTACTAACATTAAACTAGCCAGCGTATCTTGCGCTTGCTTTGAGTTTAACCAGATTACACTTGAAGATGTTGTAAAGATAGTAAGCTACTTAAAGTCTCAAGGGGCTAAGGCTAATCTTGATGAGTTCTTAGGGGCTTATGGTCTAATCGCTACTGATATTAAGATTGGGATTTTAAAAGATCCTAAGATTAATGCTAGGAAGGTTAGAAGAATATTAAAAATAAAAGGAGAGAAGTAATGTCAGAGAAAATTAAAAAAGAACTTAAACAATTAAGAGAAGAGAATAAATATGTATATCATCAGCTCGAAAAGAAAGGAGAGCTTCTAAATACCCTAGAATTACAAATAACTGAATTGAACGAAAGAAACGCAAAGTTAAATCAACAAAATAGAGACGCTTGCCGCAAAATTGAGGAACTTAGAGATGTAATAAAAGATAGCGTAACAAAAGATTTTACTTTGCAAGCCATAGCAGCAGCATCTGGCAATTTAAACAAATTCGATTCTAAATCTTAAAGGAAAATATGTCATTACAATTAATAGAAAACGGCTTAAACAATTCAGAGCTTTTAAAAACTCAATTGGGAAGTAATCACAATAAATATGTGATTAGCGTTCTAAATGAGATTAAAAAAACAGCCAATGATGATAAGAAAAGTTTGGTAAATTGTACGCCAGATAGTATCATTAGCGCAATCAAACAAGCTTGTGATTTACAATTAGAGATTGATGGAAGACAACATTGCCATTTAGTTAAATATAATAAAAATACTGGAACTAAAGAAAGCCCGAAATGGATCAGTGAGGCTCAACTTCAAGTAGGATATAGAGGTTTTATCTATTCAATTAAAAGAGCTTATCCAGACGCAAATATTGATTGTAAATTAGTTTATGAAGGCGATTCGTTTGTAGTAAAGAGCGAAGGCGACACAACAACCTATTCTTTAGAAATTAAAGACCCTTTTGCTAAAAAAGAAAAAATAATTGGTGGTTATTGCCATATTTCATACACTCTTGGCGGTCGCTTAGTTTCTTTTTGTGAAACTATGTCTTTGGCTGAAATTAATAAAATCAAAGGTAAAGCTAAACAAGATTCAATTTGGCAAGAATGGTTTGAAGAAAAAGCGAAAGTAGCTATCATTAGAAGAGCTTGTAAAATTCACTTTAGCGGTATTCAACAAATTGAGCAAATTACAGAATTTGATAATCAAGATTATGATTTAGAAAAGGTAGTTGAACTTGAAATTGAGACTATTGATTCAGAACAGGGAATTGAAATTGGAAACTTAGCTAAGGTTAAAGGGGTGGATGTAGCTAATATCTGTAAATTTTATGGAATTGACCTTATTATTGATTTGCCAGCTAGTAAATTTGAGCAGGTTATTAATCAATTAAAAAAGAAACCAGATGTAGTAGTTGATACTAAAGCTGAGGTAAAAGATGCCTAAAATAATTCTATGCGAACAGGGTTCAGATGAATGGCTAGAGCATAGAAAAGGAGTTGCAACCGCTTCTAATTTTAGCAGTATCATTACACCAGCAACCAGCAAGGAAAGCGCGACACTTCCAAAGTATGCTAAGAAATTAGCTTTAGAGTTGCTTTATGAGAAAACAACTGAAAGCTCTTTTAAAAGTGCAGCCATGCAGGCAGGAAATGATTTCGAGGGGTTGGCTAGGCAAATGTACCAAGAGAAAGCTTGGAATATCGTTAAAACTACTTTACCAGATGAAGCTGGCGAGGAAAAGCCAATTGGGATGTTTAAGAGTGATTGTGGTAATTTTGGGTATTCTCCCGATGGGCTAATTGATGATGATGGATTGATTGAGATTAAGAATTTGGAGGCAGAAGCTCACTCTAATATTCTACTAAATCCAGTCTTGCCATCAGATCATAAGTGCCAAGTTCAAGGTGGACTTTGGATTAGTGGAAGAAAGTGGTTAGACTTTATCGCTTTTAATCGCTTCTGCAAGATACCAGAAAAGCAATTGGTTATTATTAGAGTTGAAAGAGATGAGGTTTTTATTGCAGAGCTTGCAAGATTAGCGCAGAAAACAATTGTTTTGCGTGATGAGATATTAAAACAAATTAGAGGCTAAAGAAATGATTATAATAAATCCCGGTACAGAATCAGTTAATGATGCTTCATTGGAAGAAGCTATAAAATCAGCGAAGGAATTTACAAGAGCTTTAGATTTAACTGGCTTGAAACTAATCAGAAATAGTAAAAATGATAATGATAATGGGTTTTTTGGTTTTAAATTGAAGTTAAATGATAAAGAAGTTGAAATTGATATTCCGGGTGAAAAGTCTGAAATATTTCTTCAAAGCGAACCTTTTAAATCAAGAAGATGCTATGTTAATGGTAGTAGCTGGCTCTTTCTTTACGGATTAGGAAGTGCAATGGATAAATTAACGGAGGAGTAGATGAAAGAAACTAAAGATAAAGCAATATTAACGATTTTAGAAGAAATACAAGCAACCTCAAATACTTTACGAAAAACAAACTCTAGATACGCAGATGGCTCTGGACCAAGACTTGCTTATGAGCAAGAGAAAAGAGCTATGCTTGAACTGATTTGCACTTTATGCAAAACGGTGACGCAAATTTGCAATGAATACTAAATAAACAATAACAGACTATGAAACTTAAACAACTACTAGAAGAACTAAACCAATTAGCTAAGGAAAGACCAGATGCTTTGGAGATGGAGGTTTATCATTCAGTTGATAGAATAATAACAACATATGAAAAACTAGAATGTTTACCAGAATTGGGTAGATATGTTGATAGTGAAACTTTTGAGACTCTTGGCGGAGGTTGTGAGCCAGAAAATTTTGACTCAATTTTGATTAGTTAACCAACAAACAATAACAGATTATGAAAGTAAAAGAACAAAATATATCAATAACAATTAATCAAGAAAGTTATCTTACCTCTTTAGCAAAAGATTTAACCTCTTTGGGAAGCTTAGGTTTTCTTTTTTGGTTTAATTATAACTTTATCGGGGGCAGTTACTTAGTAAATTTTTTAATTTTATGCATGATTTTTCTTTATATTTGCAAAATTAAACGCAGCGACTTGAAGGATTCTGATTGGTATTTCAATGTTTCTAAAGATAAGCTTGATAAAATTAAACATATTTTAGAATCAGAATAAATGAAACTACTATTCAACTTCCAAACCACAGACGATTTAGGAGATAAACAAACGCAGGTAAGTAGATTAATGCGTGAGTATCTTGCGGCAAAAAAAGATTTTTCTGTGGAGTTTAAGGAAGAGAAACCCAAGAAGACTCCAGAGCAATTAAAGGGGATTTACAAGCTCTACCAATTCTCGCTACCTCACTTTCAGAAATGGAAGCCAAAACTAAATTGGGATTTAGAGCAAGTGAAAGAGTTCTCTAAGGCAGAACTAGGATATACAAGAGATTCAAAACCCTTTGAAATAGGCTTAATGCTTAAATTAATAGGCTTTGATATAAAGGAGGAAGGAAAGCCAGACGCTCTAAAATGGTGTAAAAAGATAAAGCAGAATTTAAGCTTTGCCGACTTCACCAAAGATCAGCTTTATAACTTTACAAAAGAGTATGAGGTTTGGGCGCAAACAGCGCAAGGAGACAAACCAACTTGGTCAGATGTATTTCTTGAGCCGAGTGAATTAAATAATTATTTTAAGGAGTAAAATGGATGAAGTGATTTATTTATTTGGTTTTATTGCAGTAATCATTGTAGGAGCTTATATTGAATCCTGTGCTAATCATACAAAGCAAGAATATTACAAAATATCTTGCCTAGAACTCAATCTAGGTAAAGAAACTTGTGATAAAATTTTTAATAACAAAAAGGAGTAAAAAATGTCAGTATCAAAAACAATTCTAGTGGGCGTTTTGGGAAAAACACCCGCTATTGGTCAAACGCAAAACGGAAAAGACTATGCTAACTTTTCACTTGCAACTAGCAAAAAGTGGAAAAATGAAGCTGGAGAGAGGCAAGAAAAAACATCTTGGCATAATATTTCTTGCTGGGGTTCTTTAGCTAAAGTCTGTCAATACCTAGACAAAGGAAGTAAGGTCTATTTAGAAGGTGAGCTTGAATATGGCACTTATAAGAACAAAGAAGGTGTTGAGGTTCCTAGCACTAAAATCATTGCCAGCGTGATTGATATTATCAAAGGCAAAGAGAAAGAAGAGGGAATCTCTCAACATTCAGTTGATAAGGGTAATGGGTTTGTGAGTGAAGCGGAAGATTCAGATTCAATCACTTTTTGATCTAACCTAGAGCCACAAGGCTTCATAACCCTAATTAAATAAACATGACCCGTAAAAACATAATTCAAAAGTGGAAAGATAAGCATGGCAGAGTAATTACTGCCAGCTTTGATACTTCAATTGTAAGAATCAAGATTGAAGATAAGAAAGTGGAGGAGCTTGTTACTAAAGAGAGTTTCTTTGCTAAAGTAGAAAAAAATCAATGGAAACAAATAGCTTAATGCAACCAAGAATATTAAAAAGGTTATATGTCAGAAATTAAACAATATTTAAGCAACGCTCCAGTTAATGTTGAGGCAATAATTCATTGCTGGGGAATTGAGCTTGATAAAAACGCAGAGTTACCAGAAGGAATTGCTGGGCAAATTAGAAAAAAGCAAGATGGTGGCTATAAAATTTCTGTTAATAAAAAAGACCATTACTACAGACAGCGTTTTACAATGGCTCATGAGTTGGGGCATTTTATGTATCATACTATGGAAATGGGGGATCTTGGAACCATGGATTCGGTAAAATATAGAAGCCTAGATAATTTTAACATTGGAGACCAAGAAGAAATAGAGGCAAATAAATTTGGAGCAAGCATTCTAATGCCAGAAGACTTAATAATAAAACATGCTTTAGAAAAAAAAGTAATTATCGACAATAAAATTAACGAAGATGGTCTAAAGGAGATTGCTAAGATTTTTCAAGTATCTTATCAAGCAATGGAATTCAGAATTAAAACCTTAAAAGAAGAAATAACTTCAAAATTAACTAACCAAAATGATTCCAAGGATCTTTAATGTAAACGAGTTAAGAATAGGCAGTAAAGTAATTGGTTATATTAGACTTATAAAGCAACAAAGAAATGGTTTACCCCATCTGGAATACTCTCTTATTGAGGAATATTGGAATCAAGGCATAATGTCAATTGAGTTGCCAAAATATCTAAAGAAGTGCAAGGGGTTGGGTATTCCAAGACTGATTGCATTAGTTAAGAAAGATAACGAGGCTTCGATTAAGTTACTTGAGAAGAGTGCTTTTATCAAGATTGCTATTTTCGATGATGTTTTTGGCTATGTATTGGCGCAGGATTTAATGGTAGAGATTAAACAATTTAATAAAAAAGCAGTTAGGAGTATGGTTTATGAAAAATAAAAAGATAAAACAAACCCTCTTCAAAACATGCGAGAAATGCGGCAAGAAGGTATTGCATAGTTTGAGGTTTAATAATGGCAATCCTAGATACTATCAAAGCTTGCCCGAATGTGTTAATCGTGAAGAGCATGAATTTGCAGATAAAAGGGTTTATCTATTTGAGTTTGATGGAATTGATACCCCTGCGGATAGAGCAAAGATGTTTAAACAAATACTTAAAATTGAGAATTAATGTGAAAGACAAAAAATATAAAAAGAAGTTAATTGATTTAACCAAGCTTGATGAACTAGCTCCCCCGCAATGGAGAGATAGAATTAACTTACTTTTCAATAAAGATATTCCTAAGCAGCCAAATACGGCTGATGAGTTAATTATATGGAATCTTGCCAAGAAGTCAGAAAGCGAATTGCAGCAACATTTTCATAAACAATTCAACGCCCTTAGTTCTGAAATCAAATTCATGAATAGAAATGCAGAATTAGAGTTTGTGCAAAATGATAATGGAGATAGTGCTGGCGGCAATCTGCTTCAATACCAAAGAATTAATCTCTATAAAAGAAAGAAGGCAGAAGGATCTAAGGCTGGTTTTCCAGACCTTACTTTGATTAGCTCTAATTTGACCAACTGCGAACCAAAAACAATATTCTGCGAAGTAAAGAAGATTGGCGCACCAAGTGAAATTCATTTAACAGAAGAGCAGTTTGACTGGTTCATAAAGTTAAATAAAATGGGCTTTAAATCTTACATTACAAACAATCCAGTTTTCTTTAATAAAGTGATTTTAGGTGAAGTTAGAAAGATTCTTTAAACCTTGAATCTCTAAGCTAAATCATGTCAAGTAATTTATTTTTAATTATTTGCATTTTGTCTATTGCATAATAAGAATTAACTTTGATAATAATTTTTATCCCTAGGTTAAAGAAGTGGTATTATTTATTCTAGGGATAGCATCCACAGCCTTTTAAAAAAGAGAAGGAAAAGCTTACTTGGCTGTGGGTGTTTTTATAATACAAGCTGGGATCTTTTAAGAAGTTATTGGTTAGGTTCAAGAAGGCTTAAAGAGATTGAGATTCGATTCTTAACCCTGCGCTAGAATATTTTTATGGTTGCAATCTACACGGGCAACAACAGGTCATGTTGCTACGATACTGGGGTTCTACAAAGACTTGCCATAGGTATCTAAATCTGATTCTTTTGTAGGGGTAGGAGGGTAAAGACTAATAGAAGCAAGTACAACTTCTATTGATTGCGACTTTATAAATATTTTTATGGCAACGCTGTGTCGAAAGACTAATCACGAATTAAGAGAGTGTCGATAGCATAGTTGGTATAAGGCAGTTAATGAAAGTTAATATATCGCTGGTTCAAATCCAGTCGCACAAATAAAACAAGGCGTTATTGCACGCCTATCTTAGTTTACAGCGTTGCTTTGTAAATATTTAATTAATCATTGAAACAATATGAGATGCAAAAGAGGAAGTTATGATTACTACATGACTTTTAACCAAATAGCTAAAATTGAGAATACTAGTTACCAAAATATTCAACAGATATATTTGAGGGCGGTGTATAAAATACAGAGAATGATGGCTAAGAGATATAGTGAATTTAAAATAATAAATAATAACTAACTATGAAAGGTAAAATAACAATATATGCAAACTAAAACACTAAGCGAGAGAATAGAGGAACTTAATAATATTAAAAAATCATATGAGTTTGAGCCGACCAATAATGAATTCTTTAAAGCGATGAAAGTGATCGAAGAACTCCAAGAAGAGTTAGAAGCGATTACTTCTGCTCTACTTACTGTCGTGCAGGATAACGCCATAATTTATGATGCTAATGCAAGATTAAAGAAAGAAAACGAAGCACTACTAGCTAAGAACAAAGAGCTTGAAGAAGAGTTGCAAGAGCGCAAAGCTTATATAGTTGCTAATCCTTGCGCTCAATGCGGAGGTAAAATTAACGCAATGAAATGTGAGGCTTGGGCAAAGAAAGCGAAGGAGCTTGAAGAAAAGTGCAATGGATTGCAGCATAAGGTATTATGGCAAGAGTGTAGAATGCTTAAGCTGCTTGGAATATGAGTGAAGTCAGCGAAGTTGAGAGGGCTTTAGAGAGATTTAAACTAGCAATTGATTCAGTAGAAGCGCGAGCAATGACTGGAGAAACTGGAATTGTGGAGAAGGTATTGAGCAGGGCGCAAAATCTAATCAACGCCCTTGAGTCGAAACCAGAACCTAAAATCGACATGAAAGAAGAATGTGTCGAGCCAGTGAGTATTTGGAAAGATGTTAGTGAGTTGCCATATTATGGATGTCGAATTTTAGTAAAACATAAACATCATATTCAAATAATCCCTTATTATTACTGCAATGGAATATTTACTCCAGATAATAAAGATTTTAGTTTCGAGATTGATAATAGTGTTATTAAAAAATTTTGTCTATTAACCGACTTCATAAATCAAGTAGAAGACATGGAAGCAAGATTAAGAAAATTGGAGGGGAAGTAAATGAAAGAGCTAAAAAAATTATACAATAAGCAAAATCTTCAATATTCAAAAGCCAACCAAGAATTTGAAAAATTCTTTATAGACGAAGTTGTTTCAAAGGCTAAATCTGCTTTTTTGAGCTATTACAATTTAAAAGAAGGAGATGTCATAACTTTAACAGAAGGGTTTTCAAATGATGGCAATGATAATTATACAAATATTGGCAAAGTAAGCGGTAAATTATTTTTTAAAGATTCACAATTAATAGAATTAGCAACTTCTTATTTCAATCATGATTTGCGTTTTGTTTATGAGATGTTTGAAACTAACAATAAAGTAGCTGTAAGAAGAATTAGTACTACTTATTATGAAATGCACGATATAAACAGTTTTATTGATTTAATGATTATGGCGTTGTTTAACAACCAATTTTTTCTTCATGTTGAAAATAATGGGATTGAGGTAGCAATGTCAAGCGTTAAAGAGTATGATAAATTTACAGGATTTGTTAAGGATATTTTAAAAAAATGAAAATGGCAATTAAATAATAAAAGTTTTAATGTATCCGAATTCGGTAACATTAAAAATTAGGCGGGAACTAATAGTTTTTCGATCTATGGGAGCAATTAAATAATAAAAGTTTTAATGTTATGGAATTGCATAACATTAAAAATAAAGCTAGTGATGACGGTCGATTTTCTATATCGGTTAAGAATTTTAAAAAAATGAAAATGGCAAACAAAAGGATAGAAAAATTAAAAGAAACAAATTCATCAGTCATCAAGAAGCTAAGAAAAAATCTTTTATCTTGTTCATTTTGCCCTGCTCATGGCGGAGAAAA
>Ga0315284_10007242_pt1 | contig 15828 bp, 15 predicted proteins | sample YL17G09_16_MG_FD_203696 | JGI IMG/M metagenome (GOLD analysis project Ga0315284, IMG submission 203696) | Sediment microbial communities from Yellowstone Lake, YNP, Wyoming, USA - YL17G09_16 | ecosystem: Environmental > Aquatic > Freshwater > Lake > Sediment | place: USA: Wyoming | collected... | reverse complement strand
ACTCCTTGTATCCGCGTTGTTTGATATCTTTTAAGATTTCCCGGGGATTCCCGTGACACTTGATCTCCCCGTCGCACATCACGTGCCCCTTGTCAGCATCAAGATAATCAAGGATATAACCGGTGTGGGTGATAACAAGCCCGCTTTTTTTGCGCCTGATAAGATGCCTGTCTTTTTCCAGCAGTGAACCTATGACAGTACCTATGAGCGAGATATTTTCCAGATCAACACCGCTTTCCGGTTCATCGAGCATGACAAAGTCGGGATTCTGGATCATCAGCTGCAATACTTCACTGCGTTTAATCTCACCACCGGAGAATCCCTTGTTGATGTCCCGCTCCAGAAATTCATCCATGTGAACTGATTTGGCAAGCTCGGGAATGTTATCTTTCTTGCTCTTAGATATGGCGGTGAGCATTTTCCCCAGCTTCAGCCCGGAGATGGTTGGTGGCCGTTGGAAGAGCATACCTATTCCCCGTTTGGCCCGTTCATTGGCTTTCATGGTGGTCACATCTTCCCCCTTGAAAAGAATTTTCCCCTCGGTTATCCGATAGTTGGCAAATCCCATAATGGTCATGAGGAGTGTTGTTTTCCCCGACCCGTTGGGCCCGAGCAGGACATGGGTTTCCCCTTCCTCGATGTGGAGATTTATGTCGTGCAATACCTCTTTATCGCCGACATTTACATGCAGGTCTTCTATGTGCAGCATATATCAATCGTAGAGAATATGTCGATTACTGCATTAAACGCTTTTCAAGGTACTAAAAAAGTGACAGGGTTTTTAGGATCCTTTAACATAACAGCCGGTAATGGACCTGTGATTAAAAAAACGTACTGGTCTTCGTCAGACCGGCATGTTCTTTCTCCCTGATATGATCAGGAATGGATTTCCCACGTTGAACTCCCCTGCAGCACCAGCCAGCGTCAGCAAGCCCGGTTATTTTGGGATCCCCTCAGGTAAGCAGAGTTACTCTGTGCATAACCATTAACATTTCCGTATACACCTTAAAGGCCGTGGCTAAACCAGGGAAACCGGGATCATGCCTGCGGATTACTGGTGGATGTTCCGGAGCCAGCCATGTTCTTGTACCCGGGAGGTTCGCTTTACTTTCACCCCCCGCGGCTGGATGTTTAAATCCCGGACGCCGTTTTTGTATTCAGACGATGTCGGCCACACATGCTCCTGCGCGGATTGGTGCCCTCTGGCAGCAGCGCATGGAAACGATGCGGGAATATGAAGTTGTCCGTGACGGGAACGTTTTTGGAACCAGTTTTTCAAATAACGTTGTTTTTTCATCGGATTATGAACAGGCGCACCACCAGCTCGATGTATTGCTTGAGAAGTACCGGAACGTCCCGTTCGATACCATCTTTTCTGGCACTGAAACGTTCAATGAATGTGGGGTCTGTTTCTCTCTTAAAAGCCTGCAATCTCTCAAACTACCGTCGCTCGATCTTGATCGGTTCAGGTCTGAAATCTTAAAAGACCTTACGCTTGTGCATGGTATCGGGTCAATAACAGAAGCCCGGCTGAGGTCAAAAGGGTACCGGACATTACCGGATCTGATGCAGCACCCGAAGTTCCGATCATATACCCATGATGTACTCAAATGCCTGTATGGCGGCAATTCAGCAGAAATTATGGATTTAATCGGTTGCCGGCATGCAAAATCGCATCCTTATGTACTCGGGACAGCAGGACTTCACGAACCGGAAGATTATGTATTTCTTGATATTGAAACACTCGGGCTTTTTTCCCGCCCGGTTATCCTCTTTGGTGTTGGTATGATCGAGGACGGGTATCTTGCCGTCCACCAGTACATGCTGCGTGATATCGATGAGGAACAGGCTGCACTTTTTGCGACGCTCGATCATATGTCCGGCGATCGCCCGGCACTGGTAACCTTCAACGGCAAATCGTTTGATGTTCCCTATCTTTCAGACCGGCTTGCCTATTATGGGATGGGCTCTCTGGCAAAAATCCCCCATTTCGATATACTCCATTTCAGCCGCAGAAGATGGAAGGATCATCTCCCCTCCCTGCGCCTGACTGCACTGGAAACGGAAATCCTTGGCATCAGCCGCGAAGATGATATTCCCGGGCAGATGGTGCCGGAATTCTACGAAGCCTACCTGCGGACAGGAAACTGTGGCCCGCTCGTCCCGATAATCGAGCACAATAGGCAGGACGTGGTATCGCTCGCCCAGCTCTTTTTCTACCTGCTGGGGGAGTCCTATGGCTGTTGCTGATGTTATCCGTCTCCTTGGTGTGAATCCCGTGTACCAGAACCGGATGGTGCACATTGAAACAACCGAACCGGAACCTCCCCACTACGGAACGCTCGCATTACCTCTTGGGGATACTCTTGAATCATATCTCAAGCAGCACCGGATACGTCTCTATTCCCACCAGTGCGAAGCTATCAACCGTATACGGTCCGGGAAGAATGTGATCATCACCACACCCACTGCAAGTGGCAAAACTCTCGCATTCAACCTTCCGGTGTTCGAGGGGCTTGAAGCGGATAGTGAGGCACGTGCCCTCTACCTGTACCCGACTAAAGCGCTCTCCAACGATCAACTCACCACCCTTGAACAGATGGCGCAGTTCACTGGTATCTCAGCCCAACCGGCGATCTACGATGGCGACACCCCCCAGTCAAAACGGGCGGCGGTTCGTGAGAACTCGCGGATCATAATCTCCAACCCGCATGAACTCCACCAGGTGCTCTCCTGGCACGCGAAGTGGCGCCCTTTCTTTTCCCACCTGAAATTTATTGTGATAGATGAGGCGCACCGGTACCGGGGTGTCTTTGGATCCCATATCGCTTTACTACTCCGGAGACTGGTGCGCCTGTGCCATCATTATGGTTCAGCACCGCAGTTCATACTCTCTACTGCAACACTGGCAAATCCGCTGGTGTTTGCAGGTAAGCTCACGGGGCTGCCGTTTGAGCTCGTAGACGAGGACGGCTCTCCGCATGGCAGGAAACACTTTGTTCTGTACAACCCGTTTTACGATGGTATCGGTGAACGCTCCACGTACCAGGAGACAAAGGATCTCCTGGTATCCTGTGTGAAAGAAAATCTCCAGACACTCTGTTTCACCGGCTCCCGGAAAATGGCAGAACTTGTAACGCTCTGGGCAAGGGAGGATGCACGTCGTTCATCCACACGTCTTTCAGAATCGATATCAGCCTACCGGGCCGGCTATCTGCCGGAAGAACGGCGGACTATCGAGCGGCAGCTGAAAGATGGTACGCTGAAGGGTGTGGTGTCAACAAACGCGCTTGAGCTCGGAATCGATATTGGATCTCTGGATGCTGTTATCATCTCCGGCTATCCCGGAACGATGATGTCAACCCGGCAGCAGGCTGGCCGGGCCGGGAGAAAAGGGGATGAGTCACTTGCGATTCTTGTTGCATATGCGAACCCTCTTGACCAGTACTTTATGAACCACCCCCCCCAATTTTTCAGCCGTTCGCACGAGCATGCGATTATCGATACGGGAAATCCCTATATTGTTTCCGGTCACCTGCTCTGCGCTGCCGCTGAACTGCCCCTTGTTGAGGATAAGGACCGGGAATATTTCGGTGAAACCTTTCCGGAGCTCCTCTCGGAACTCGCATCCAGTGATCTTATCAGGAAAACAAGCCGTGGGTGGGTTTATTCCGGGCGGGGCAGGGCTGCGGATGCAGTGAGGCTCGATGGCCTTCTTGGTTCAACATTCCGGATCCTCTGCCATGGCCGGCTGCTCGAGACGATGGACCGAACACAGGCCTACCGTGAGGCATATAAAGGAGCGATCATGCTGCACCAGGGTGAAACCTATGTTGTTAACGAGATGGACTTGGAGACGCATACCGTCCGTGTAACGGAGACCGACGTCGATTACTATACGCAGCCGCTCAAAGAAGTTGATCTCTCTATTATTGAGATCCTGGAGACACGAATGATACATGGTGCACGGTGTGCGTTTGGTAATTTGGAAGTGACTGAACAATATACCGGCTACAAGATCAAACGTAATGACACCATCATTGGTGTGGAACCCCTTAATCTGCCACCGATTACCTTCAGGACAAAGGCATTCTGGTTTATCCCCGCACCGTCTACCGAACAACACATCATACGTTTAAATCTCGATCTCGCCGGAGGGATGCATGGTGCTGAACATGCGATCATCGCTCTCATGCCCCTGCATGTGATGTGCGATCGCTGGGATATCGGTGGATTATCGTCCCCGGCATTTGGTGAGAACTGCGAACCCACAATTTTTGTTTACGATGGGTACGAAGGAGGGATCGGTCTTGCTGAGAAAGCGTATGAGCTGCTTCCTGATTTGTTTTCAAGTGCACATGAACTGGTGCGGGACTGTGGGTGCGATGAGGGATGTCCGTCTTGCATCTACTCGCCCAAATGCGGTAATGATAACCAGCCGCTTGATAAGGAGGCTACGGTAGTGATTCTCAGGGACCTGTGCACCTGTACAGAAAAAAATGAATGTCCCGTAATGTCCAGTGAATACGGGGAGGCGTCCCTATGATCGGGGAATTTTTTTAATCTATAAGTACTACGCGCTGTTCCGGGCTCTCAGGCTCAGGCTCATCGTCACCAAACATGAACAGGTCATCGATCTTCGCGTGCAGGGCATGTGCGACATCATGCGCGAGTTTGAGGGATGGGTTATACTTTCCCTGCTCCAAAAAGACGATTGTCTCCCGTCGCACGCCGACTTTTTTGGCGAGGTCATCCTGGGTCATGGATAATTGGGAACGGTACTCTTTTATTCTGGTCTGCACAGGTATACACTCCAAAAATGTTATTCAACATCCCCTCTCCGGAACAGGTACATCTGAAATAACCGGGCTGAAAGTGCGAGTACTATAATAGAAAGAGCGAGAGCAATCTGTGTCCCGAACCGCACGATATTCAGGTAATCCAGCCAGAACAAGCCAAACATGAAGAAGAGTCCGGTCAGCCATGCATACGAGAGCCCGTAAGCCCCAATCTTTTTCGATCGTTCATCAGATTCCGGGCTTTCCCCCACCCTGAAATGCCAGGTGATACCCGTAATAAGAAAAGTTAGTCCAGCAATAAGAAGGATAGAACCGATAATTGCCTCGCCTGATGCCAGTACAATGGATATGAGACCGCTGATAACCATCAGCACGCCAATAATGAGGCGATAGAGGTTTCTTTGTCTCGTTTCTCTCACATCCTTTGTTATCTATTTCTAACATCCATGATTATTAATGTTACCTATTTCTAACACTAACACCTGGAGATTGAATCGATCAAGGGGATAAAAAGTGGCGGATAAAAAAAGGAGTAAAAAATTATTCCTGCACGGATGATCGCACTGAAAGAAACACCGGTCCCCGTACATCCACTTTTTTGTTGTTATCGGTGACCGCTCTCATCGCAAATTCATCAATTTTTAAGTTAATGTCGCTGGGAAGTTTTGCCATCTTTACCTGGACGACCGTGGATTTCTTACAGTGGGCGGCCTCTTCAATCCGTGCGGCTGCAAGAGCTGCCACCGCGGAGAGGTAGGTTATGCCCGTTGAAATCCCTTCAGTGCGCACCTGTTTCCACTTTTCTACATCCGGGACGCCAAGGATCGAGCCATCGTGGACAAATATCTCGTTGGCACACGCCGGGCCGCAAAGTTTAGCGTTGGACTCTGTCTCCTCAACTACGACCTTCACATTTGCATCCCCAAGTTTACCCTCCCATACGTCAAACGAGCATGGTCCCTGGGCAATTGCATTCTCTGAGGCAATACGTGCGATGGCTGCTGCAAGCCTCTTTCCTTCCGGGGATACCGGCTCTTCGCGCAACCTGACCGCACGGGCGATATCCTGATTCGTAAGTGTCCGGGGGAAGAACTGGGGAAAACAGAGTTGCCGGACGTCATTTGCGTTGTACGCGATCATCGCGAGCCGTTCAACACCGAGCCCGAGGTTCATGACCGGGACACCAATACCGTATTCAGCAAGTGCTGAGGGGGAGTACATTCCAAAGGTGGCCACTTCCACCCAGCCGTGCAACGGGTGGCGTGCGTAGACTTCAGTCTGCGAATCCGGCATATAGTACTTGGAGCGCTTCTCATCCGGCTGGAACCGGAAATCAGTATACCCGAATGCGGAGAGGAGGGCCATGCTGACTGCTTTTCCCTCTTCGTTGGTTATGTCCTCACCCGCAACGACACATGACGCAGAGTGATAGGTCATAAGTCGTGTCGGTCCCTCGGTTTGTTCCCGACGGAAGCAGCGGTCAACCGAGAAAAGCCGGAGGGGCATCGGTGTGCGTTCCCAGATGGCGCCGAGTGTCATGAACCAACCGCTTGTCATATGGCTGCGCAGCGTGCTGCGCGAGGACTCGGGAACGAGCGCCCGGAATTCCGGAAATACCGCTTCGAGGATATGGACAACAAGTGCATCATCCACACCCAGCACTTTTGCAAGTTCGATAGTGAGTTCATCACCATCAATCTCAGATTTCTTGTATGCATGGAGCGTCTCCCGTAAGCGCTCTTCAGTCTCTTTTGTCATCATCTGGTACGGTGCATGATGATGGTTTTGACTGACAGGGATTGAATCGTGATGGGTGAGCGGACTCCGGTGGCTCATCAGGATCTCGTTAATCTCATCGAGCTGCTTTCTTGCAATCCCCACATTTGGTCTGGGGAGCCCCCCGAGATAGAACACGCGGTCGAGCACAGCCATCGCTTCAGGACCAAACTGCCGGTAGATGTCCTTCTCATCGATAATCACCGGGTTTTCAGCTTCGTCAAATCCGAGCGAGAGATAGGTCTCACGCAGACGGTTAATTGTAGCAAAGACCGGGTGCGCCTGCGCCCTCTTATAGGTAAGGTACGGATATTTTCCCGTATGCCCTGATGGGGTCATTACCGAAGGCCCCTCGTGCCATGCCTCTTCGAAATTCTCATGCGTCTTTTTCTTCCAGTTCTCGGGATTGAACCTCATATCACACGCTCCAGGCAAATTACTCTGCTCAACACATTCTCATCTTTGATCCGGTAATCGCATGCAGCTGCGATCTTATCGGCAAATGAACGAACCAACTCATGCTCCGGCATATTCTCCCGTACCAACCGTTTTCTACTGTATCCCAGATACATATATCCCTTTACTTCAACGAACATCGAGCCGGATTCCTGCAGGAGTGCTGCATACCTTTCCGGTGCGAAATCGTTTAATCCTTTGACAAGCGTGATCCGGACTGCAGAACGATGTGATCTGAGAAGGGCAAGACTCTCCTTTACCTGCTCCCAGTAATCGCCGAGCGGGCGACAGAGAGAAATATATGTCTCTTCATCAGGAGCGTCAAGCGATACATACATCTGGTACGGGTGGCAGCGGGCAAGCATGTCGGGATTTGTACCGTTGCTCACCAGAAATGTGGTGTAACCTTTCCGGTTGAACAGATCAATGAGTTCAGGAAGCTGCCGGTAGAGTGTGGGTTCGCCGGAAAGCGAGATCGCAACATGTTTTGGTTCCAGCGCCTCCTGCCACCGCTCTTCGGTAACGGTATTATCCAGAACTGCATTATAGCCGGCAAGTGCCTTTTTCTGGAATTTGTGAATACCTGCAAGGATTGTTTCAGGTGAACACTCTTCTTCTTCCACCACTTCATGTTCAAACGAGCGCCAGCAGAAAAGACATCGCTGGTTGCAGCGCAGGGTGGGTGTCATCTGGACACAACGGTGGCTTGCAATCCCGTAGAACTGGTGCTTGTAGCACATGTCGCCCCCGGCAAGTGCCCGTTTGCACCACATACAGGGCTTGAGCGCTGCTGATGACGTCTTTTTAAAAAACTGGTAGCCCTGCTTTCGCAAGGCGTCACATGGTGCTGATGGCATCGATCCCAAGTGTCTCTAACGACTCTTTGAGCGTGTTCTGCGCCGCTTTCACCAGCGTGAGCCGGCGATTGCGGACATTTCCCTCGCTTTTGAGCACCGGGTCGAAGTGGTAGAACGAGTTGAAGGTGTCTGCAAGTTCCCGGGAGTAGGTGGCAAGGATATGCGGGCGGAGTTCAGCGATCACCCGTTCAATAACCATGGGCAGTTTTGCAATCTGTTTGGCGAGCGCAATTTCCGTAGGTGTCTCGAGCTCGTAGCACTCCTCAAAGGGGCCTGCTTTCTCTAAGATACTGCAGGCACGAGCGTGGGAATACTGGATGTACGGGCCACTCTGGCGCTCGAAGTCCAGTGCCTCCTTCCAGTCAAAGACCGTGCTCTTTTCGGGTGAAACCTTCACGATATCATAGCGGACAGCAGCAAGACCAACCGACTGTGCGATTGCCCTCCGGGCCGGTTCATCGAGTTCCGGTCTCCTTGCGGTCACTTCATCGTATGCCCGCTTGTTGATCTCGGTGATCAAGTCGTCGGCCGAGACGAATTTGCCTGCCCGGGTGCTCATCGAACCTTCCGGCAGGGATACGAACTCAAAGTGGACAATCTCCGGTACCTTCTCCCCGAGCAGTTTCATGGTGCACTGGAGCTGTGCACCAATCAGTTTGTGATCAGCACCGAGCACATCAATCACCCGGTCAAAGTTTGCCCCTTTCCATGCATGGAACGCGAGGTCACGGGCTGCATATACTGAGGTGCCGTCACTGCGCCGGATCACGTACTTGTTCTTAAACCCGAACTCCGAGAGATCGAGTGCGAGCGTCTCTTCCTGTTTAGCCTGCGGGAGTTTCCTGATCCTGTTTATGATCCGCTCGGTGTAGCCGTTTCTTACAAAATCGCTCTCCCATACAAACCGGTCATGCGTCACATTGAGGTTCTTCATCGTTACCTTGAACCCGTCAAGGCAGCGCGAGACCTCGTTCCTGAACTTCTTGACCGTCGCCGTATCGCCTTTCTCTACCCGTTGCATCAATTCATTGACCTGCTGGGTGATTTCAGGATCCTTCTCGATTTCGCGGTTCGCTGCTATGTAGATGCGGGCGATATGAGCATCCTCTTTCTCGCCCTCAACCTGATTGTTGTCGAGATGGATAAACCCCCAGACTACAATGGCGATCTGGCGTCCCATGTCATTGACATAGTACTGCACTTCGAGCCGGTAGCCTGCCTTGCGGAACGCCCGGGCAAGGGTGTCACCGATGATCGAGTTCCTGATATGTCCTACATGGAGGGGACCGTTCGGGTTGGCGCTCGTGTGTTCAAGAACCACGCGTGTCGTTTTTTTCTCAAGCGACCCGTAGCCCGGGTGGACTGCTGCCTTCACCGTTTCGCTGACGTATTCCTTTCCGAAAATGAAATTGATATAGGGGCCTTTTGCTTCAATCTGTATTCCTTTGAGATCAGGATGTTTTGAAAGCTCCGCTACAAGATCCTGTGCGATCTTGACCGGTGACTGTTTCTTCTGTTTTGCCAGTGCGAATGCAATGGTTGTTGCGAGATCAGCATGTTCTCCGCCTTCGGCCAGCAGTACATCCTCCATGCCGGAGCTCTCCCTGAGCACGCGCTCCAGTATCGTTCGTTTCTCACGTAACATCAGCATCCCGTCCTGTAGCGCAGGATTGCGGCAATCCCGCCGAATGCGGAGAAGAGGATCGACCCCTCTTCAAAATCATCGGAGATGAGCTCGACTTTGGCACTGCTCTGTTCAGCGAGCTTGGTCAGTTCATCGATGATATCGATCTCCTCTTCGAGGATGACCGGTGCCGTGCATTTCGGACATGAACCGAGGGGGATGTCCCGGACAGATTTTCCTGCATCAATGTGAACCGTCTTCTCATCGGTGAAATCACAGCTCTGGCATTTTATCCGGAGCCGGGATTTACGGAGGTTTGCCGAGAGGAGCAGGATGTCGACAGATCCGAGTTCAAGATTTTTCCTGATGCTCTCTTCCCCATAGGCAGCATTGCTGGCATCCTTGACGAGCTCTCTTAGGAACTTGTCCATGAACGCTTTTTCTTTAATGACGCCCATGCCTTTGAGTGCGTCCTTTGCTGCATCCACAAGTTCGGAAAGTCCGTCTTCATTGGTATATGCTACATCAAAGATCCCGATGATCCGCTTCTGGATCTCGTGGTGGAGAAAGTTGCCCGCCTCAAACTCCTCTTTTGTCGGACTGGGGCCACCGATAAGCACGCCCTTGAACCGCTCGAAGAAATTCTTCTCTGCAAGGAATATGGCACTGGACCGCTCCCCTATTTTTGTATAGAACTCAGCAATCGCAATCTCCCTGAGACGCCCAAACCGTGCAGCGGACTGTCCGCCTTTGCGCGTCTTTCCCGGTACAGTTGAGTTTGCACCTCCCATGGGTTCGATCCGGTTGCCTCGTAAAAAGCCCCAGTAAGCTTCCCGACGGTCAAGGACGAGAAGCCCGTAGACATACTTCTCCTCGAGCATCTGCTTGAGTGGGTCGAGCTCGAAATTCGAGCTGCAGCGGTACATGTAGAGGTTGAGAGGTTCGGGCGGCTCAACGATCGTGCACTGGAGATCAGTGCGATCACCGTAGAGTTTGACCGTACCACAGAAGATCGCGAGTCCATGCTGCGGAGGGCGCTTGTAGTACTTGAGCCGGGAGAGGATGGAGGAGATAGCGCTCTGGACATTCGTACGTGTCTGTTTGCTCTTGATGTTGGCGCACTGGCCAAACTCGTCCTTGAGCTGATTGGTAACATCGAAGATCTGCTTGTCAGGGGGAATATAGATTGTGATAAGTTCCGTCCCGTCTCCCTGCTGCAACTCGAGCTTCTCGAGCGCCTTTTTGAACTCGTAACGCTTTCGCGCATCGTCCAACTCCCGTTCTTCTGCCATTGCCGGTCTCAAACCTCTCCAGAGCTATTACTTATTCATTCTTGTCTGCCATAAATTTGCGCCCATTGCATAATGATTCGCTCATCGACATCGGGATTGATGCCGTGTTCTCCGGAAAATTCAATGAATGTCTTTGGCTCTTTTGCAGACTGGAAGAACTGCTTCCCGTTACCGAACGGGATAATGGGGTCATTTACTGCATGGAAGATCCAGACCGGGTGCGGGGATATTTTTGAGAAGTACGTGCTGGGCTCAATCGAGGTCGAAAAGCGTATCGGATCTCCAGTATATCCCTCCTTAATTGCCGAATCCAGTATACCCCAGTCGGATGTGGATATTCCTACATACCCGGCAAAATCTGGATCAACACCGGCAGCGACTGCTGCATAGCGGCCACCGTTACTTGATCCCATCGCATATACCGGGACACTCAATCGGTCAGAAAGAATCTGTCGCGATGCAACGAGATCACAGACAGTCAGGTAATACTGCGGCCAGTCGCCTTTTAGAAACCGGTTAAAGTCAAGTTGTGGATTCAATGGGTAGCCCGGGGTTTCCGCACCATTGCCCCGTGTGTCAACGAAGAGGAATGCAAAACCTGCAGCAGTGTACCGTATCATACGTTCTTCATGCCCCACGAGTTTTTCCCCGGCTCCAGGGACGTACACAATCGCCGCCGTTGGTTGTCTGGGCGCAGCAAGATAGGTGACCACATCCCCGCTCTGCGTGTGCATGACAATCTTTGTTTTTGTGTAAGTCTCGTTTGTGAAGAGTACGGTCTCACTTGTGGTCACGGGTGCACACGAAACTGAAAGGGTCCCCTTGCTGTCAACCGCATAGGATGGTTTTGTTGCACTACCAGTACAGCCGGCAAAGGCAATGAAAAGGATGAGCAGACTCAACGAGATGAAAACCTTACGCATGTTCAGCACCCCAGACAGTGATAGATCAGGCAGATCGTTTTGGCATCAACGATTATACCCTCATGAATCATAGTTTTCAGGTCTTTTGTTGCGATGTCGACCACCTCGATTACCTCATCTTCGTCTTTTCCATACTCATGGGAAGGTGACAGGTTGCGGGCTTCGAATAAATAGATCTTCTCATCGGTATACCCTGGCGTTGTATAGATGAACCCTTTTTGAACGATCGTTTTTGCGGTAAAACCGGTCTCTTCGATAAGCTCACGATGCGCAGTTTTGAGAGGATCTTCGCCCGGTTCTATGGTCCCTGCAGGGACTTCATAGATGTATTGATCAATCGCGTACCGGTACTGCTTCAGCAGCTTGCACCTGTCGTCGTTAAGGGGCAGGATAGCCACTGCATTACTGGGATGAACGATCACCTTTTCGCGCTCAATATTGTTGGGGAAGAGGACCGCGCGCTTCTCGATCCAGAGACGCCTGCCTCGAAAGATCTCCATTTACTCCTCGTACTCGATTGGGTCCCGCCTGCCGACTGCTGCAAATGCCTCTTTGCGGAAATGACACGATCCGCAGGTGCCGCAGGCCTTTTCCTCATTTCTATAACAGGACCAGGTATATTCATACGGCACACCGAGTCTGATCCCTTCATGCAGGATATCAGTCTTGGTCATATTAATGAAGGGAGTAAAGAGTGTGATTCTCGTCGTGTCCTTTGTTCCCAGATCGATCACGCGCTGGAACGCTTCGATGAACTGCGGGCGGCAGTCAGGATATCCGCTGTAATCGAGTGACTGGACACCGATGAATATAGCATCTGCCCCCTTTGCTTCGGCAAAACTCGTTGCTATAGAGAGGAGGTTTGCATTCCGGAACGGGACATACGTGTTTGGCAAGTGTGCCTGCTCCGGGTCAAACTCTTCTACCGTAATTTTGTCATCGGTGAGGCTGCTCGCTCCGAACTTGGTAAAATAGTCCAGGTTAATTTCAACAAACGCTTCAGCGTTCAGGAGGGACGCGATCTTTTTTGCACTTTTTTGTTCCTTTCGCTCGGTCCGCTGCCCGTAGTTCAGGTGGAGTGCAAGAATATCATAGCCCTGGCTCTTTGCCACATACGCGAGCGTTGACGAGTCCATCCCCCCGGAGAGTAAACATACTGCTTTCATCATTTCACTCCGATGATTTTATGCAACTGGAGCTGGAACCGCACCGGGAGGTTGTTGACCAGGATGAATTTTGAGATGACCGTGTAGTCAGATCCATAGACCGGTGACAGGAAGATCTCACTACGGATCTGGTATGTTGCGATGATATCCTGAGCGTACCGGCAGTCAGCCTCATCCATTACAACAAACCTGACACTGTCCTGCGGCCGTATCGCCTCGAGCAGCGCGAGGTTACTCTTCTCACCCGATGACGGACATTTCACATCCATGCAGATCGATGCGTATGGCTGCAACCTCCTGAAGTCAAGTGTACCGTTCGTCTCGATATCGACTGTTGTGCCGCGCTTGTGAAGCGAAACAAGAAGTGGTTCAAGTTCATCTGCCTGCTGTAGCGGTTCTCCTCCGGTTATACATACATACGACGGGTTCACGCGCCAGACCTGCTCGAGAATTATATCGAGGTTCAATTCCGTTCCCCCGGACCGGGCATAGGCTGTATCACACCAGCGGCAGTGCAGGTTGCAACCAGCGAGCCGAATGAAGAGACAGGGCTTTCCCTGGTTTTTTCCCTCCCCCTGAAGGCTCTTGAAAATTTCAGCGATCTTCATCCAAAATCTCGGTAAAAGTATCCGGGGATTTTAGTTCAGCATACGAGTTTGGTGATTCCCAGACCCTGATCTTTGAAATTTCCGCGTCGATCCCATGTGATTTACAATATTCATTGAGATCTTTTCTTATCACGAGTGCGAGCAGCTCGCTCGTGGGATCGCCCGGTGTCGTAATAACGTGCTGGAATTTTTCAATGCAGGGAACCATGGGATCCTCCCGGTTCAGGATAATCTGGTGATCGTATTTGCCGATAATCTCTTTGATGACATTATAATCGATCAAAATATTGGTTGTTGCGTCGGGTTCTCCTTCGACCCACACTTCAACTTTCCAGCGGTGGCCATGAAGGTTGGCACATTTGCCTTGGTAATGGAGCAGGCGGTGACTCGCATCGATCTGCACCTCTTTATAAATCCCGAACTTCATCGTTTACATGTTGTACAGGATCAGGATATAATATTATTATGAGTGAGGGATAATGGTATAAGACAGGCAGGTGGGATGCCACAATTTATAAATTGGAACCCCGCGTTTGTATATATCTCAGTGTGGGTTATCGATAACCACAAAGACAACAAAAATGAGGCTATTTAATGGGACAGGGTAAATTTGCAGCCAGAAAATTGGTTCGGGACTCAAATAAGTTTCGGTGGGCAGACAAAAATTATGCCCGCAGGGAACTTAATCTCGATGTGAAGTCAGATCCCCTCGAGGGAGCTCCACAAGCGAGAGGTATCGTGCTGGAGAAGGTCGGTGTTGAGGCAAAACAGCCGAATTCCGCGATCCGTAAGTGCGTGCGTGTGCAGTTGATTAAAAACGGGCGCCAGGTTACTGCGTTTGCGGTTGGTGACGGTGCTATTAACTTCATTGATGAACACGACGAAGTTGAGATTGAAGGTATTGGCGGGCGACTCGGGCGTTCAATGGGAGATATCCCCGGGGTCCGGTACGTTGTTACCAAAGTGAACAACGTCTGCCTTCATGAAATGGTCATTGGACGTAAGGAGAAACCGCGCAGGTGATCGATATGCCAGAAACCGAAGGAAAGAAATTATTGTTCAACAAGTGGGATGTTAGCGAAGTCAAGGTAACCGATCCCGGCCTTGTGCGCTATGTGAATCTTACTGCCCTGATCATCCCCCATTCCTGTGGTAAATTCTCAAAGCAGGAGTTCAATAAGAGCAACATGATGATTGTCGAGCGGTTGATAAACCGCCTGATGCAGACCGAGAATAATACCGGAAAGAAGCAGCTGGCAATCCGGATCGTGCGGGATGCATTTGAAATTATCAACAAGAAAACAAAACGCAATCCTCTCGAAGTGCTTGTCGAGGCAATTGCAAATTCCGGTCCCCGGGAAGAGACGGTTCGTCTTAAATATGGTGGTATCAATGTCCCGAAATCAGTCGATACCGCCCCGCTGCGCAGGGTTGACTCAGCAATCGGTTTCATCGCTGAAGCTGTTCTGAAGTCCTCACACTCAAGCAAGAAGACTGCGAGTGCGATCCTGGCAGATGAACTGATTGCCGCCTCAAAAGGCGATATGAAATGTTATTCGGTTGGTAAAAAGGAAGAACGCGAGCGCATTGCGAAATCCGCCCGTTAATATCTTTTTTTGAGGTTATTTTCATGATCCGCGGCAAAAAATCAGTTGAGCGCGTAACTGAGCTCATGAAGGATCCGAAACATATTCGGAACATCGGTATTGTTGCACACATCGACCACGGCAAAACAACCCTGTCTGACAACCTGCTTGCAGGTGCAGGCATCATATCTGAAGAGCTCGCAGGCAAGCAGCTCTTCATGGACTCGGATGCCGAGGAACAGGCACGAGGTATCACCATTGATGCCTCCAACGTTTCGATGGTGCATGAATATGAAGGTCAGGATTACCTGATCAACATGATCGATACGCCGGGGCACGTTGACTTCGGTGGTGACGTAACGCGTGCGATGCGGGCAGTCGATGGTGCAGTCGTTCTCGTAGATGCGGTTGAAGGTACCATGCCCCAGACCGAGACCGTGCTCCGTCAGGCATTAAAGGAGCAGGTGCGTCCCGTTCTTTTCATCAACAAGGTCGACCGGCTCATCAACGAGTTGAAAGTTGACGAGATGGAGATGCAGATCCGGCTCGGCAAAGTGATCGATAAGGTAAACAAGCTGATCAAGGGGATGAACGAGGAAGCATACAACAACGGCTGGAAGCTCGACGCTGCGAAAGGTACTGTTGCGTTCGGCTCTGCACTCTATAACTGGGCAGTATCAGCACCTTTCATGAAGAAAAGCGGCGTCTCGTTTAAGGATGTCTATGAAAAGTGCCGTGAAG
>Ga0315284_10007239_pt1 | contig 15831 bp, 25 predicted proteins | sample YL17G09_16_MG_FD_203696 | JGI IMG/M metagenome (GOLD analysis project Ga0315284, IMG submission 203696) | Sediment microbial communities from Yellowstone Lake, YNP, Wyoming, USA - YL17G09_16 | ecosystem: Environmental > Aquatic > Freshwater > Lake > Sediment | place: USA: Wyoming | collected... | reverse complement strand
TGCATCAAGAGAGATTTTTTTGACGCACGATGAATGGCAAAAGATTTACAATGATTCTCTAATACGCAGCGTATAACACATATTTATGTTGTGAAGAAATTATCGTTTCAAAGTAAGCTGCAAGGATGCATTGAAGAAATATTCATAAGTATCGTATTGTTCTTCTTTAGACGTGTATTGCCCATATTCTTAATTGGAATCTGGTCTATTATTTTTGTATTATCGATTTTCGTCGAGCCATATCAAAAGAGAAAGAAACAATAGCAAATGATGCTCATTTGATGGTCTCTCCCCACGCAACAAATCTTGGCATTTGTGGTAGAACTATTTGGAGACCAATCAATCTAAGATCTGAAAAGAACACTTCTCTAATTGCGTCTTCTCCGAATCTGTAATAGTCACCAGGAAATCTGTGTACACCGAGTACTTGACTATGTGTATAACCTGGGACTCCGATTATCAAGTGACCACATAATACACGTTTCATCTCTGATAATGTAAGCCAAAATTTTGGATCGTGTTCAAGCGTTGCATTACAAACGACAAGATCAAAATAGTCATCAGCAAATGGAATTTGCCAACCTGATGCACTCATAATTGTCACGTCACCTGTTAGCTGTTGTGATGCATCTGCATTGATTCCTATGCGAATTTCAGATGCTGTAAGTGCAGGAAGTGTAAGAAGAGTATCAGCCTTCGTTGCACCTACTTCCAAGACTCTTTTTGCTTGAACAGGCAGACCAAAAGTTATTTTTGAAAAAACTTCTCTAATTGCTTCGTGCATGTACGCACAATATACATAGTTATTGTTATGAAGATTCGTTTGTCAGAATTAAGAAGATTAATCAGAGAGTCTCTAACACAACAGAGCGTTGTTCCTGGCCGCTGGGATCCATCCAACGGAGAACCAGTCGATTCTGATGACATTGCATTGATGTCAACTGGTGGATTAGGAAAGGATGACTTAGAAGATGAAGATGCGATTGATTGAATTGAAGCGTCTAATTCGAAGGGTGTTAACAGAAGACGAAATGCCGAGCGGTGCCGAAACAACATCTACTACAAAAGGATTTTATCCTTATGAAATCGAACGAGGCACGGATATTCATGGGTTTTGGTATAAATCACCAGGAAGAGCTCAAGGAACTGATGGAGATCCTGGCAGGCCTGCTGATGCAGCAGAATACATTGGTCTCAAAACAAAAGGTGCTACTCCCGCAGATGCATCAGCAGAACTTGCTCCACCAGATAATGATGTTCCAGGAGGAGAAGGCTAATTGTACTGTTGTCACAGCAGTGAATAGGATTATTTTATGTTGCTTTTAAAGAGAATTTCAAAATTGTCAGGCGGTACGTGGGGAATCTTGAAATCACCCAGGGTAATTGCTCTCATTAAAGTGGGAATTGCTGTCCTGGCTGTTGTTCAGGCAATTGAAGAATTGAGAGATGTTCCACGCGGTTCAAAGGCTAAGATCGGATTTAAACAAGAATTCGTTAATGACAATAATGAAGAACAAGACTAAAAAATTCTCATTGTGTATATTTACTGATTGTTAATCCATATGGCAAAGTCAATCAGTAAAAAATCAGAGTATGTTGAAGATATCCAAGACGATATCGAAAAAAATGCTGAAGAACCTGCAGGTTCTCCGCTTGGAAGAATTGCGTTTGCGCAGAATCGTCGGGGATTGCCAAATGAGAAAAACACTGATGAAGAACAAACCATTTATGACGATCTTAGGAGTCATATTAAAAATAATGATCCATTTTCGACTGACACAGCACAAAAAATTAAAAAGTTAATGTCAAAACATCTTTACACAGGGATGTTTAAAGAACCAGAGTCATCACCTGTTTACAGAGGCATGGCTGTTAGTCCTGAATGGCTAGCAAAAGCATTTAAAATAAAAGCATATGATAAAGCAACGTCATTAAGAAGCAACCTTGCAAAAGGTGGCAGCATTGAGAAAAATTTCACATTTACACCGAGAACTGGCGCTAGTTCATCTGCTTGGTCAACTGATTTAAGAACTGCTAAGAAATTTGCAAATGACGGACCACAAGAAGTGCCTATCATTCTCTACGCATATGTAGAAGACAACAAAAATAAATTTTTAGATCTCAAAGCCAACAAAAATAATGGCATTTATTCATTGGGTCCAATGCAAGGTTTTGAAAAAGAAAAAGAAAACATAGGGCTTGGTAAAATCAAAGTTTTTAAGGTCGAGTGGCTGAAACATAGCGCATGGTGACTAGACAGATTTGCGATTCTTCTTTGCAGACTCTGTAATCAGTTTTCGTGTAGTTAAATTTGCATACTTGCAACTTAATGAATCTTCAACAACATTTGAATTGTAAGCTTTGAATGATCCGCCATGACCAATACTTAGATGACAGTTTTCATCACTCATACAAAGTGTGATCAAGTTTTTTGCGTCTAATTCAAGTTCGGGATGTAGATGGAATGGTTGAATGTGATGAACTTGCAGTTCCTTTGTGCTATCACATGCAGCACATTTTCCATTTTGTAATATGAACTTGTTCCTTACATTGTCCCATTCAGGCGATCGTTTTTTTGATTTCTTTTTTTCTCTGATTTTAGAGCTTAATCTCTGAACTTGTTTGATTAGTTGAACGATCATAGATGATAATTATATTTGTAACATCGATATCTGCAGTATATGTTTAAACGAGCGACAATTTAAAAGGAAGAGAAGAAATGTCAAGAGTAAATAATTTGGATACAAAGGTAGAAACGCCACTTCCTCAACTTCGTAAGACAATAGAAGCACTTCAACCAGGACAAAAAATTGAGATTGAAAATACAAAGGAAGAGATTCTTCGTACAAGAGAGAATTTGACGCGCCGGCGCGCGGAGCTTCCAGGCGCAGATGATCATCTCGATTATATTGAAGCACTGCTTATTGCTGAAGCAAATGATCAGCTTAGATTCAAAAAGTGACAGACTGAAAAGACTTAAGATGTCGTGTATGACATGCGCTAACTATGTGTAAAACGTGTTGTGGTACTTTCCAAGAAAGACTGCAATTTGAAAGGTGAAATCATCGATACACAGATGATAGTAACTAATAATGGACTGGTAACTCAGCTGGTAGAGTAGTGGATTTTTAATCCATCAGTCGCGAGTTCAAATCTCGCCCAGTCCACGAAGAGAAAACGAATGCCAATCTATCCCTATCTGTGTTTGTGTTGCAAAAACGAATTTGAAATTGAGCAATCAATAAAGGACGAAGTTGGCAGTGAATGTCCCAAATGTAAAATTTGGACGCGCAAGAGACAGATTCCTGCACAGACATCTTTTGCACTAATTGGTGCAGGTTGGGCAGCTGATAATTACTCATCAGTGGTCACCAAGAAGACATCAGACTGACGTCTGATTAATCCTTGAAATAAGATATGAGATTACTAACGTCGTATTTTTTTCTATTTTTCTCGGGCATCCTGGGAGGCTGTATTAGTAAGAGTATCAGTCGTGGTGAAATTATTGTATGGGCTTCACTAATGCCATCTGCAATTGCAGGTGTGATTTGGGGTCTAATCGCAAAAGAGTCGACAAATCTTAGCTTTTCTGTTGCACTTTACAATGTCATATTTTCGTCAGGTTTCATCATTGGCCTGTTAACAATGGGAGATCGTCTTTCATCATCACAAATAGTTGGATTTGTGATAGCTTTAATTGGCACTGTTGTCATGACAAGATGAACAGGTGCTATTTTTTAGCTGTTGCTAGAATTCTAGATGATCTTGCAGCCGGATGTTTAGCTTGCCGAAGTGCATGTTGTGTCTCTGCATCGATCGATCCAAAGACATTCTTTACAATTCCCGTTTTTTTGTTCATTGTAACGACATAGCCGCCACTTGACATTGTGAACGGTTTTGTTAATTTTGTCATATGATCAAATTTTGAACCATCCGCAGATTGAGGATCAAACCACATAGGCGTGACAAAGTTTGACACTGAGACTTTTGCGCCCGACTTTGTTGTGATATCATAGAAATCATCTTCAACTGGGTCTGCTGCTTCACGAGCAATCATAGTACCCGTGAATGTATCTGCCCAAAGATTAACATTCGGATTACAATAAGCTTCGATTACTTCGTGCGACAAAACTGCAGAAACAGACAAAGAGCCTAAAAGAATTGTTCCGCCGTTGTTAAGGATTGGATTTACAAATACCCTTCCCCATACTTTGCCGCTGGGCGATTCAGTATGATAACCCAGTGCCCCGGCGGAGTCGGAATCGTCAAATATTACAATAGGATATCCTATCGTTTCTGGTTGATTGAGTACGATATTCCAGGGTGCGGTTAACCATGCTGGCGCTACATGCTGATTAAGTTGTGTTATTACAGCTTCTACCATCAACAAAAGATCTGAATCATTAACTTTTGTTGAATTGTTAATGATGTTAATTGTGGGTGCCGCGATTTGTGCAACAACATCAGCGGGTGTTGTAATTTGTGTAGTATTGACAGGCGCAAAAGTAAAAGATGATGATGTGGCTGTCAACAATGATGTAGATCTTTGTTTAATGAGATTAACAATAAACTCAGTTGCCGTCGCAAATTTTGGTGTAATTGTCGTAGAAAATTTTGGAATAACAGGTTGTGTCATTGTGATCTATCTCGTTGTTTCTCGTTTAGTGAATATCATTTCAAACATTTTTAACTTCGTCAGATTCGGGTTGACCTTCGGCGCTGCTTCCGCCTGGTGCCAAATTTTGTACTGAGTCCCATATTGTTGCAGCAATTAGTCCTTGAATTCTGTCAACATCTAGTTCCGGAACTTCAGGTTCTGTTACAACAGCAGCATTTTGTATCTGACGAGCAAAAAGCTGACCTTCACTCTTTCGCCTGTTATAAAGCCCTGGTGAAACTGTTAACACACCCTTTATTCTTGCCTTGCTCCAGTCGAGAAGTCTGACCGGCACCTGATCATAGTTTCCTTGATTCAGCATTTTGCATGCTCCGGAACTTGCGTACACACCCGTACCACAATTGAAGCCAAAAGAACAAAGTGCATCAAATTGATTTTGATTTAGTTCAACCTTGATACTATTTTTGATTGCTTTTTCACATTTTTGAACATCTACTGCGAGAATTTGCAAAGCTTTTTCTAGCGAAATTTCAATTCCATCCGGAAAAGATTCACCTGCAGTAATAAGGTGCCCAACACCAATCGTTCTGTAACCTGCGATGTCACGATACGGCTTTAAGACACAACCTTCCCAATCAGAAATGAACTTTAGTCCTGCATGTGAAATTTTTAGAGATTCGTTCATGGATAATAACTATTCATCTGTTATCTTAGATGTAATAAACTTTTGTAATATGCTTGCATTCCAACATATGATATTAACTGTTGTCGAGAAACATTTGAACAAATGTTGATTGTATTGTTTTTAGCAGTGCAAATTATGATCAGTGCAAATTATGATAAGACCAACCTAGTCTTGCATGTCTTTTGATAGAAAAATGTTAGTAATGGCTGCAGAGACTGCAGTACAAGGAAGTGATCTTTCACTTGACATAAGAAGTTATAGACTAGGTGCAGTAGGGTTGCGCGCAGATGACGTTATTGTCACGTCTAGAAACTTGCCGGCTCAAAACTGCATTCCTGAGCATCATGCTGAAACTCGACTTGTTCGTAAACTGACGCGCGGTTCTATCGTTTGGGTTGCTAGAATAGGTCGAACTGGTGCATGGCGAATGGCGCGCCCCTGCAAGGGTTGTGAAAATTGTCTTAGAGCATCGGGAATAAAGCGAATTGTGTATACAGTTTCACCGGGTGAATGGGAATCGATCAATCTATGATAGACATTAAAAAGAAAACAAACGTTGTCTTTTTGGGACCGCGCCTAGAACAATGGAAGGAATCATACGCTACACCATCAAAGAAGACTATTTTTAGTCTTTCAGATCAAGGAAATCTACGAATAACATCTAGCCTTTCTAAGCTTAGCGAACAATTGAATGTGTTTGATGCAATAAAATTGCTATCAAAAATATCTGCTGATATGGAAAAAATAATCATCACTGATTAAAGAAAAAAGGAAACAAAATGGAAAACAATACAAATAGTAACATCGAAAACAAGCCGGCAATCTTTACACTTAAGCGCATCGTTATCGGCGTTATTGTAACAGCAATTGGTTTTGGCCTGTATGTCTTCAACAAGCGCAACAACGACATCGAAGTTTGAGAAACATCATAATGACCAAGAAAATCAACAAGTCCAAGCAAATCAATAACATCGAACAGGAACCTGTTCGTGTTCATTCTGAAAATATGAATATGCCTGATGTAGCGAACATGGATGATTTGTCATACGCAACTGACAGCGATATTGATGATCGCTATCGTTATATACTCAATGGCAAAGAGGCTATGGGACAAAATGATTCAGTTCGAATCAAGTGGGAAGAAGAGCTTTCATATCTTCAGCGTGAATCAAAGATTAGAGCATCAAGGCGCTTTGCGCACGAAGCATACCTTCGTGATCATCCTGAAGAATCTAATTACTCAGACGATCAGACTAATTGATTATGCAAATTGAGAAGAAGACTAAGAAATCAATAGCAGCAACAGGTCAGCCTAATGTCATTTCTGCTTATCTAAGCGATCTTAGAGAGTTTCCACAGATAAAGCATGCTGAACTTGTAACACTGTTTCAAACATATGAAACAGGAGGAGTTGCTTCTGAAAAGGCACGCAAGAAGTTAATTGAAGCAAACTTGCGTCTTGTAATTTCAATCGCAAAGAAATACAAGGGACATAACATTCCGCTTGAAGATCTAATTCAAGAAGGAAACTTGGGATTGTTAAAGTCAATCGAACGATTCGATTACAAGAAGGGCTTCAGGTTTTCAACATACGCATCCTGGTGGATCAAGCAGGCAATTAGCCAACATGTTCTAAAACGAAAGCGAATGATTAGGCTGCCTGCCCATGCCGCCGGAGTACAGCGAAAGCTAATTCAGGCATCAATGGAATTCAAGGAGATGACAGGAAGTAATCCTACACCAGAAGAACTTCTGTCTATGGTGGATGCATCAGAGACAGTTGTTAAAGCAACAATGGCAGCTGGTCATCATGTAGTCTCGCTTGATCAGGGCATGCATGGCAACAAATTTGGAAGTTCTGGTGATGGCAAGCAGATATCACTGAGCGACATGATTGAAGATCGAGATCCTCATCATGATCCATTTTACAACGTATCATCTCTCGAATTGATGAATATTGTTAGATCAGTCTTATCAAAGCTATCTGACAAGGAAGCAGCAATTCTAAAACTTCGCTTTGGTCTGTATGATGAAGTAGAAAGAGATGATTACATTGCATCTTCAGACGATATTGAACAGCTCAGCCGCGGTGAGCCACTGCTATGATTGAACTAATTACATGTGTGTGTATAGGTGTTTTGATTGTCATGAATGCAGGCGGTATAGTAATGGTATCGATCATTCTCAGCAATATGAAGATCATGATCAATCAGATGTCACATTTTATTGATCATGAAAAATACTCTACGTCAAATGATGGTGATTTGGCTCATAGACTTGCAGAATTACAAAAAATGAGATTCTCACCTATTAGATCTCAGCAACCAAGGATCAAAAAGTGAAAAAGAATCATAAAGCTAAATACGCAACTGTCGAATGTGCAGAGGGTGTAAATTATCGTGAAATTGCTGACATGATGACAGAGATTGGTTTCAAGATGAATCATTCGTCAGCAAGAAACTATGTATTGCGTGTGATGAGAAAGTTTGCAGATGCAATAATTAGTGAATGGGACCTTGATGTTCCATCGGAAAAAATGGATGGAATTATTAAGTCTGTTCATTTTCAACAAGCAGTATCAGATATCCTGCAGCAGATAAAGAGAAAATAAACGCCATGAGAATGCAAAAGAAAAGTTTTTCACGTGTTGCACTTGTCGATCTTTTACGAAGAAAGCGTACGAATCTTCAAAAGTTTTTACATGACTCAGGAATCGTAACATATGAATTGTTGATTGTTCGCTGTAATTCAATGGGAGTTTTGCCACCGACACTTCTTGAATTCCAATCAGCGCGCGGCGCTGGTGTTCTTCATGAGATATCTTCTCCAACAGAAGGTATCATTGTTCTAGAGCCGCCGCCTCTTCCTGAAATTGAAGAGATGATGTCTATTGTTTCAGAAGATGAAATAACAAAAAAGACAAAACAATTACAAAAGAAAAAGAAAATGCTCGAGCCGTCAAGTTCAGAGTAGATCTTGCGCCTTTACTAAAATGTAAAATATTCTACGTTAATAAACCTCTACTCAAAAAATTCGTCTCGGGGCTGCGGTCTCGCGGCATACAAAGGGAACGAACAATGAACGAGATGGCAATTGCATTAGCACTAATTTTTCAACAAATTCATGCTTTGAAATTTGTTGAAAATGAAAGAATTAATGATATTTCAGTAGATATAATTGCTGTTGTCGATAAAGACATAGCAACAAATCAGCTTAAGAGTAATATGAGCCGCTTAGATGCAATTTCTGCAGTTTCAGGGGCAATTATTGGCGAATCTTCATTTAGTGAAAAAGTAGAACATTGCAAGCATGCCGGCGATGGTGGCAAATCAATTGGTCTTGGACAAGTGATGCGAGGAAAGAATTGGGAAGGCTGGAAACGCATGGAAATTTGTGCTTCTAGACAATTACAAATTCGACTTGCATTGCACGTTTTGGATCGTTGCTGGCTCCGTACTCCAAGCGCGCGGGCAACGTTCAAGTGTTATACATCTGGTGACGCAGGAAAAGATTCGACTGTTGCACGCGTAGAAAATAGATATTGCACAAAAATTAAAGCTGCGTTGATGACATCACTTATTACACCAGTTATTGACTTGCCAATAGCAAGACAAGAATTTGCAGATTCTCGTAGCAACTAAATAGTCATCTTGTGCAATGATGTTCTAAATCATGTTAGTATAGTTTCATGGTACGGAAACGGCTTTCTCTGTTTGTTTTTGTGATTATCACGTTGATATCACCCACGAGCGGCGCGCAGATGACGCGTTGTGCATCAATTCATGATCATGATAGCAGAATGACTTGCTACGCAGTCGTCTCAAAGAGCACTTCATGGTGTTCTTTTATTCATGATCACGACAAGCGTTCGATGTGTTTTGTTCTTGCAGGTAAGTGAGGTTGTCAACAATGACGATTGAAACTCAAGGCTCCACGACTGTGGATGATCAAGCTCTTGACTCTGTCAATGAGTCGTCGAGCAACGAAAAATCGATAATCACGCGTCTGATTATTGGGAAAATCTTGTCTTCTGGTATCTTGCCATATCTTGAGAAGAAAGAAAATAAAAGTCTAACAGATCAATTTTTGGCGGCTGAGCCCGACTTGAATTTCACAATGACACTGTCAGATCTTCCAGAAATATGTTCGACATATTACTACAAGACAATTGCATCTGTTAAATTTCTGTGGGACGAATCTCAAACTGAGATTGTTGACGGAACAGGTAACGCATGGGTTACATATAAATTCGTATGTATCCCATCAATTTTTAGCATGTCGATACATGGTACAGCAGTTACTGCACTTGACATTTTCATGCAGCGCGCTCGCTGTATCGATGCTATGTGTGAATTGCTAGATGAGCTTACTGAGATGGTGTCTCAGCCGATTCGAATCATAAAGCTTAATAATGATGAGAGGCTAGCTCGCGACAAGCAACATGCTTATGAGACAACGGTAAGTAGTCTAATAAGAAAAATGTCGAAGAACGGCGAGTGTCACAAAGCTCGACTAAACCTCAGAGCTGGTGGATCTGATCGGATAATTGATCTTTCGAAATTTGGTTTTATTGCGGCGCCGGCGCCTGGTTGTTATTACTTCACATTAAACGACGGCTCCGCCCGGCGGAAAGACTTGAAGCATTTTAGTGTGACAGTTCGAAGCAATGGTTATGATTATAATCCTAATCCTTTGAAAGCATCAATCAGGCGTGTCAGGAATCTTCCCGCGATCTCGCCTGCATCACGATGAATTTTAAGTGCAAAACAATCATTGAACAAGTTATAGTGAGCATATGAAGAAAAGCGTCATAGACATCCTCGAGATCCTCGAGTCAGATAATTCGCGAAATTTCAAGGAAGACGTACTTCGCAAGAACATCGATAACGATCTGTTGCGTCGTGTTTTTGTTGCAACGTCTGATCCATACACGAATTTCTATATTTCGAAATTCAAGATGCCTTCTTCTATGTCGACTTCGACTAGGTCTGAAGACGATAGCATCAAGACATTTCTTGATGAGCTAGAATCAAAATTGTCGACTCGAAAAGTTACAGGAAATGCTGCAAAAGCACTTGTTGCTAATATGTTTAGTCAATTTACAGACAGGGAACAAAAGTGGTGCCGTCGCGTCCTACTTCGAAATTTGCGAGTAGGTGTGATGGAATCGACAATTAACAAGGTTTGGGAAGGTGCAATCGTCAAGTTCTCTGTTCAACTTGCAGAAACGTTGCCGTCAACTTGCACAAAGACGAACGGTATTGCTATAACAGAGAAAGTACAATACCCAGTTCGAGTTGAACCAAAGCTTGATGGACTTCGTTGTATTGCAGTGAAACATAATGGCGAAGTTTCGATGTTTACTCGTAGTGGATCACCAATTGAAACGCTGCCAACAATTAAGTCAATACTAGAATCAGCAAGTTGGGATGATTTTGTGCTTGACGGGGAATGCATAGGGTCGACGTGGAATGAATCGGCATCAATCATGATGTCTCACAAGACTGCAAAGGATGATTCGAACATGGTCTATAATGTGTTCGATGCAATGGCATTCGATGATTGGCACGATCAAAACAACGAGACTGCAACTTCTGAACGAATCACTTTGGTTACAGAACTGTTGAATCAAATAAATGATGCACATGTCATTCAAGTGTCAGGAAAGACAGTCGCGTCTGAAAAGGAATTGATGAAGTTCTATTCAGAAACAATGAACAGCGGATATGAGGGCATCATGTTGAAGAAACTTGATTCTCCGTATGTTTTTAAGCGAACAGATGCAGTGCTTAAGCTCAAGCCAATCGCAACTTTTGAAGGAATAGTTGTATCACATTACGAAGGCAAGCGCGGATCAAAACGCGAAGGAATGTGGGGCGGCTTCGAAGTAGTGATGCCAAATGGTGTTGTGACTAAAGTTGGCGGTGGTTATTCAGACAAGCTCAAGGCAGAAATTGGCCTCGATCCTGATCGTTGGATCGGTCGCATTCTAGAAGTAGAAGGTCAGCCTGATCCAATGACGACTGACGGTTTCACAGTTGACGGATGCGTTCGCTTTCCAGTTTATGTTCGTGAACGTGATCCTCGTGATGTCGATCAAAAGGTAATTGCTGCAGGCAAGAAATATCTTTCAGAGCATAAGCAGTGAGCCAACTTTCTGTATCTATTACTGCAGCTACCATCTTTATGATAGCATGTGGAAATTCTGACAGAGTAGGGAACACAGTAACTGTAAAAGCTGATGCAAACAATACAATTACGATCCCAGAAACAAGTATTAACACGACAATTGAAGACGTAAAAAAAACTCGCAATGAGATACTTTCTGCACTAATTGCAGTCATGAAGTCTGAAAATGACGAACACATACCGTTCGATGAACCGCTGCACGAATATGGCTTTCAGTTAGACGGCAAGCTTCGTCCTCTGTGGATTAACGCGTATCGTCATCGTGAACGCAAGTTTGGTTTTAATGGTGATTGGTATAGAACATGGACTTCAAAGGGTGCCCCAAACGTACCACAAGTGTGTGCAGATTTTATTGTAGATTCGATTGATAGAACTGCAGGTACGTGGTATTCGCTAGATAGAAATCATCCGCAGCGCGTAATTGGAAGATATGATTTTCGAACTGACATCAAATCACATGGACTCGATCCGCGACGTATTCCAGATCTTGTAAGTTTTTTTGAAACACATAACGAATGGTTTCAATTTGTCTATAAAAAAGAAACCACTGATTCTAGTCCACCCGTAGGTCAGACAAAAAATCTTACAAAGTGGCTTCATGAACATGGCACAGCACTTGGAGATATACTCTTCATTCGCGGTAAGGCTCCGTGGGATTATGAAAAAGAAATTCATTGGCATTCACTAATTGTTTCTGAAGTCGATGAAAATGACAAAGTAACAAAAGTATTCGGAAATCCTTCGTACGCAATAGAAAGATCCATTTCAGGAGAAATGGGCCGTGCTCCAAAACGAACTGTGTCTTACATCATTCGTCTAAAGAATGAATTTCTCAACAAAATCAACCCATAAGAGGTATCATGGAAGAAGAAGAGTCAACAAAGCCGCCTGCTGAATTAAAAAAGATAGAGAAAGCAAATCTTTCATTTCTTGACATTTTGCTATTAACGCCGCTTGCAACGGGATTTTTTCTACTTGAAAATCTGCTTAGAGCGATCTGTTTTTCAAAGCTGTGGAAATGGTTTTTTATTGCAAAATTTCCCAATATGCCACAAATTTCTGCAATTGATGCATTCGGAATTATGCTAATGTTCAGCATCATTTTGGAAGAAGTCATTTTTTATCTTTGCGATCTGCACTACAGATTTGAATATAATAACTTTGATTTCTTCACAAGAAAAATTTCAATTAGTATAAGACGCTGTTTTAATATTGGCTTCATATTTGCATTGTCATATTTGGTTCATGAATACGCTAGATTGCTCTTGTGAACACAAAAATGCAATCATTAGAAAGTGATTTAATCGATGAGTTTCGTGACTACGTCATTATGGAGCCGCGACATTTTGTAATAGATTTGTCAAAATGTTCGGGATCACATCTTGTGACAGTCGAAGGACGAAAAATCTTCGACTGGGTCAATTATTACGCATCAAAGCTAATTGGTCATAATCATGCTAGGCTCTTTGAACAAGAATATTTAAAGCGACTGTCATATGCCGCAAATAACAAGGTATCAAATCCTGATTTTGTTACTCCTGAAATTGTTGCATATTACAAATTGGCAATGCAAATTGCGCCGAGGTGCATGCTAGATTCAAATTCTTCAGGAAAATTTACTGGGAAAATTTTTACACTTAACTCAGGTGCAGAGGCAATGGAAAATGGCCTCAAATATCTTGTAAGCAAGTGGCAAAAAAACAGAATTCGAAGAAGGCCTGCAAGATTCTTGACATTTGAACAAGGCTTTCATGGTAGAACAGTATTTACACTTGGCATTACTCATACGCCACACAATTCAGTTGTAACTCAAGACTTTGAGTCTTTTGAAGACGTGCAGAGTCAAAAAATTCCATTTCCAGAATGGCAGCCACATGATATGAATGCAAGTAATGAATTGTTACAATCTAGCTTGATTGAAATTGAACGGGAGCTGTCAAATTTCGATTATGCAGGAATTGTTGTTGAACCAATGCAGGGCGCCGGTGGCCATCGTGTTGCACATCCAGAGTTTTTCCAAAAACTTAGCCTACTTAGCAAGAAGTACGATACACCTCTATGTTTTGATGAAGTTCAAACGGGTGGCGGACCATGTGGCACGATATTCTTATGTGACCAGCTCGGCCTTGAACACCCACCAGAAGTCGTCGTGAGTGCAAAGAAATTTGCATGTGGCATACTTTGGATGAAGAATGCGCCCGTTGAAAGTGGCGTACTTGACTCGACGTGGTCAGGTCCGCTAGTCGACATGGTTCGATTTGTGCAAGAGATGAAAATAGTTGAAGAAGAAAATCTCATTGGACTTGTTGCAGACAAATCAGAACACTTGCGGTCGGGCTTAGAATCACTTGCACGAAGAGTGCCTAGATCTATTCATAATGTGCGCGGATACGGTCTTTACCTTGGCTTTAGCCTCTGTCAAACAGGCACAAAATCAAAATTAATCGAACGAGCACTTGCCGAGCATTCATTACTTATAATGGGAGCTGCAGGTGACACAATTCGACTAAGACCAAACTTGAGCATCACAAGTAATGAAATTGATGAACTTTTACGAATTCTCGACAAGTTATTCAGCTAGCCAGCCACAAGTCACTCAGAATAATGAGAGTAATACGACATGTAGAACAATGGCCAATTTTCAAAGAATAAACCTGTGTCAAATGGCAAACTGCAGATGATGAAAGAATGAACCGGTGTGGACACAATGCAATACTGTGTGCGACTAGTCGACGACATGTCTGCCGCTCGCAAATCATAAGCGAAAATATTTTCTAGGCAGTGCAAACCTTCTTCAAATCAAGATATACTAGAACCATGGACCTAACCCCCTGCGAAACAGACTTCAACATTCATGTTGAACTCATCAAATTCCTTCAGGACAATCCCTTCTTTGCGGAACTGTCCCGACACATCACGAAGATTCCGACGAGGAACATACCGACAGCAGGTGTCGCATTCAATGAAAAGACTGACGACTTGTGCCTCCTGTACAATCCGGACTTCTTTTCAAAGCTGTCTCAGGCAGAAGTTCGCGGCGTCATCACCCACGAGTTCTATCATATCGTGTTTGGCCACCTTTACGGGCGGCGGCGCAAGCCACACGAGCTGTGGAACATTTCAACTGACCTCGCGATTAACTCCATCTTGGTAGAGGCATTCAAAGCTGGTTCGTACAGGACACTTACTGGCAGTCAAATCCTGCCTGGATTTGCATATGTTCCTGGCATGAAGTACGTGCCGCGGCCTGTCGAGGCAGGCAAAGAGCCGACCAAGGAAGAACGAGCTGCACAGAAGTTCGGTGAAATCATCGAAAAGCTGCCTATCATGCAGGCATCTGAATGGTACTTTGACAAAATCAACGAGCAGATCAAAGATGATGAAGACTTTGAATCTGACGGTGGCGAGGGAAGTGGTACGTATTACATCCCTGGAAACGGTCAGATGGACAGCCACGATGGCTGGGATGATATTCCCGAGGAGATTCGCGAATACGTCGAAGGCAAGGTCAAGTCAATGGTCGAAAAGGCTGCAAAGACTGCTGATCAGCAGTCGAACGGTTGGGGTAATATCCCGCTCGACCTAATCGAGGCAATTCGGAAGTCTGTCGCAAGTGTCGTTAATTGGCGCTCTGTTCTTCGCCAATTCATCGGGTCGATCAATCGCGGTGGCCGGAGCACTTCGATCAAGCGAATCAACAAGCGGTTTCCTTACATTCACCCGGGAATTAAGCGGTCATATGAGGCAAAACTTCTGATCGCGATCGATCAGTCGGGTTCTGTCTCCAACGAAATGCTTGTCGAGTTCTTCGGTGAATTGAACTCTCTCACAAAGAAAGTATCGATTGATGTCATTCCGTTTGACACGCGTGCTAAAGAGCAGAATCTCTTCACGTGGAAGCGTGGAACGAATATCGTTGCACAGCGCGAACTTGGCGGTGGCACTGACTTCAATGCTCCGACGGATTTCGCAAATGCACCAAAGAATCGTGGTCGGTGGGACGGACTTCTCATCATGTCTGACGGTGAATGTAACGCACCGAGGCCGTCGCGAATCAAGCGAGGTTACATTATCGGGCGCGGCCGGAAGATGATGTTCAATACTGAAGAGCTTCAGATTAACATCTCTGACAATGCTGTCATTCAGGGTGCATGGCGATGAATGTGCCGGCGCTACGATTCTCGGAGCTGGTGGAAAAGTATCCCAATGCAGCACAAGCTTTCATCGAAGAGTATGGTCGAAGACTAGCTCGACATGTTGCCTTCCTGGCATCCGAAGTGTCACTTCGTGCAGTTTGGCAAGGTGAATTGGAAGGCGAAGTCATGTTGTCAGAGTACAA
>Ga0315284_10007238_pt1 | contig 15832 bp, 10 predicted proteins | sample YL17G09_16_MG_FD_203696 | JGI IMG/M metagenome (GOLD analysis project Ga0315284, IMG submission 203696) | Sediment microbial communities from Yellowstone Lake, YNP, Wyoming, USA - YL17G09_16 | ecosystem: Environmental > Aquatic > Freshwater > Lake > Sediment | place: USA: Wyoming | collected... | reverse complement strand
TGGTAAAGACCCCTCGCCCGAAACATCGAAGATGAAAGCTGACTCCCCTCCCTTCGTAGGGGAGGGGTTGGGGGGAGAGGTGTCCCCGCACGAGGCAACCGGTTTTGAAATTACCTCCTGAGACAGTGTGCGCCCGCCGCGTGGCGGGCGCACACTGTCGGTCTGCCGATGGACGTCGGCTCACCGGCAGACGATCTTCAATGCGAAGAGCGTCCCGTCCATGTTCGTGTAGTATACACGCAGCATCTCTCCGTCGCGCAGGCTTTCAATTGAGATGCGGGTGCCGTCCTGATCGACGACGCGCATCGATTTGGGCATGAAGAAGACCGACGGCTGTCCCTTTTTCATTCGCAGCACGATTTTGTTGAAGGACGACCCGGTGTCGATGTAGTCCAGGTATCCCTCCGACCAGTCTCCGCCGTCCGCGTCCTTATACTGGTCCCGGTTATCCCCGCGGTCGTTTCCCGACGGGTCGCACCAGTAGTATTCGTCACCGCGCGGGAAGGACTGGTTGCCCTCCAGGGCGACGATGCGATACGCCTCGATCGAGCGGTCATCCCGATCCTGCCGGTAGTAGAACACCACGCGGTCACCCTTCTCCAGGTTGTCGATGCTGTAGTCGCGTCCCCGATACTCCACACGACCGTCGCGAGCCAGCGTCAGCGTGATGTAGCCGATGTTGGCGCGCACTTCCACCGTGTGACGGCGGGTATCGACCAGGCGCACTTCACCCCAGCCGCGATACCCGTAACCGATGGGGTACGAGTCGTCGTCATCATACCATCCCCACGCGTGGCCGACCACGCGGATGTTGGTGCCGACGAACTTCCCGTTGGCGTTCAGATACCCGTGCGCGATGACCAGGTCCCCGGGCCGGATGCGCGAGGCGACGAAGGGATTGCCCCGCGGCCGCTGCGACCGGTTCAATCCCGGCGGCGTCCAGGTGGGGGTGATCTCCTTGAAGGTTACCTTGGTGCGCGGGGTCAGCATGATCGACCGCTGGACTTCCCCGCGGTTCGCGACGATGATCCAGTTGTTGTTCACTTCCTGCACGATCTGGAGCACGTCGCTCAGGCGCTCGCCGGTCTCCGGATCGATGACGCCGTAGCCGCGCAACTGTCCGCCGAACCAGGACTGAAAGACCCGGGTGTCCTCCGGATCGTTCTGGGGTCGGACGTTGATTCGCACGTTCACCCGGCCGCGAATACTGCGATCCTTCGGTTTGGCATCGTTTCTGCCATTCTGCGCCAGAGCCGGCCCCATCAGCGCTGTCGCCAGCAGGGCCGCTAATCCCATGGCCAACAAAGTGTGTAGACGCATAGCTTCCTCCCTTCCATACCCGTTCGCGATCCTCCGAGGGGTTCGCGCGAACCGACTGTAACGTCTCGGACAACTCCAGGGGGTGTCGCTGTCCGCGCTTCTATCTGCTTATACGCGTTGAACGGAGGGGAGTTGCATGAAGGTCCGAGTTTCTGGATCATTCAGGCCCGGACAACCTGATGTTGCCGGCTCGGTATTGCTGCGCGGCTTTCTCGGCAAGTAGCTCCAATTGCTCTTCAGACTCGGCGAGCGTTTGATCCCAGTGTGATTCTCCCTCGATCTCTTCCAGCAGCTCCCGAGCAATTTGGTCTTGTAGATCTTCAGAAAGCTTCGAAGCCTTCTTGAATGCTTGTGTTAACAGCCTGGTCATGGGCATTCCCTCAATAAAAGCAAGATTACAACTCGTTGGCCGGTGTGTCAACATGGTGATAAACGCGGATCGCCAAATTCGCCTGCAGACAGGTCTCAGGCACCGGTTATCCATACCGGTGGCTATGGTCTTTGCGATCGTCGTTATTGTCAACCACCGCTCCGCCGGGCGCGCGGGTGCGCGCCGACGTACACCTCGCGGAGGAAGTCGGTGCTGACATGTGTATATACCTGGGTGGTGGTGATGCTGCTGTGGCCAAGCATCTCCTGGATGGCACGCAGGTCGGCGCCGCGCTCCAGCAGGTGGGTGGCGAAGGAATGGCGCAGCGTGTGGGGCGATATATCCTTGACGATGCCGGCGCGCGTTGCCAGCCGTTTGATCGTCTGCCAGAATGCCGCGCGGGTGATGGGATGCCGGCGCCGGCCCGGGAAGAGGGGACGCGCATCGTCGTCGCGGGCATTCAGATAATGCTGCACCCATCCGATGGCCACCGAGCCCAGCGGCACGATGCGTTCCTTATTGCCCTTGCCCACGCAGCGCACGAATCCCACCTTCAGATTCACGTCGCCGCGGGTCAGGTTCACCAGTTCGCTGACACGCAGGCCGGTGGCGTAGAGGACTTCGAGCATTGCCCGGTCGCGCAGCCCGCTCAGGGTGCTCGTGTCGGAGGCGGCCAGCAGGCGCTCGACTTCGTCCAGCGTGAGGGTGGCGGGGAGCTTCTTCACCATCCGCGGCACTTCGATGTTGGCGGTCGGGTCCGCGCTCAAGTGATGTTCAGCCACCAGGTAGCGGTAGAATTGCTTGATGGTGGTGAGCTTGCGGCAGATGCTGGCGGTGGCGGCGTGTTCGTGATGCAGGGAGGACAGATGACGGATGATATCCCCTTCGGTCACCTCGCTCGCCGCCGTTTTGCCGCATTCGTCGCGCAGAAACGCGCAGTGATCCCGCAGGTCGCGCCGGTAGGCGGCCAGGCTGTTGGCCGCCAGCCCCCGCTCCAGGGTGAGATAATCGAGGAAAAGATCGATGAGGTCATGCATGAATGTAAACCGTTAGAGGAGTGGCTGGCCACTAGTCACTCTTCCTTCCTCCCTTCCTTCCATTATCAATAAGAGGTAATTTCAAAACCGGTTGCCTCGTGCGGGGACACCTCTCCCCCCAACCCCTCCCCTACGAAGGGAGGGGAGCACCGGGTGGGCTTTATCAACACGTTTTGCCCTTGCGTGTCAGGCCTGCATGCAGGCGGTGAAAGGGAACAGAACCCTCGCCCTAAACATCGAAGATGAAAGCTGACTCCCCTCCCTTTGTAGGGGAGGGGTTGGGGGGAGAGGTGTCCCCGCACGAGGCAACCGGTTTTGAAATTACCTCAATAACGTAATAAAAAGCAGCGCCCGTCGCGAGGGCCGGAGGCTGTCATGGCCACGCTGCGCCCGTCCGGCGACGGGAACCACCAGCGATTCTCGATAGTGGGGGCTTCCGGCCACCAGGCGCGCAGCCGCGGGCGCAGAATGGCCACGCGCCGCCCGGGGCGTTGATACAGTGCCAGGTAATCGGTGGAGAGGCCGCCGAAGAGTCGTTCCGCGGCCGGATAATCCTGCAGGAACTGCTGGAGCTTGGCTTGGAAACCCTTCGACGGTCGCGTTTCCAACCAGGCCAGGACATGGCGGCCGTCGGCCGTCGCATCCCCGCCGTTGCTGTGATCGGGCACGGAAAATGTCCAGGCGTCCCAGGTCACCGGCGAAAATAAACGGATGCGGTCGCTCGCGAATTGCAGCGTGTATCGCCCGCCGGGATCCATGCCCTGGTGGCGCCACCTGCCGGCGGGAGGATGCAGCCGCCCGGATGGCCCGTAGATGGCGCCGTTTTCCGCGAGGACGATGCCATCCGCGAACAGAGAGGATTCCAGCACGAAGCCGTCCCACCCGTCAAGCGTAGTCAGGCGATCCTGGCTTGTATACGGATGCCGGAGCGTGACGGCGCCGCCGTACACCCGCACTTCGGCATACGTAAACCCGGTGGTGGTGGATGCCGCAATGGCCGACCCGTCGGGCGCCATCCGCGCTTCCGGGGGGAAGGCGCCGCGGGCGATCACCCGGTCCCCCTCGACGGCGATGACGGGCGTGACGCGTTTGGACGACGTGCCCCGGGCGGCGTAGGAATGCCAGCAGAAGACCCGCCCGCTGTTCAATGCTTTCACGAAAAGGAACAATGGCGTCGGTTGATCGAGCTTGAGGGTGAGATGGCCCGCGAAGGCGCCGTCATGCCAGGTTTCCATGTGGAGCGTGTCGAGCACGGCAGTGGCGGCGGCGAAGACATGACCGTCGGGGGAGAGAGAGTAAGCCGAGCCGAAACCCGGATTCATCCTCGGAGTTCCCACGGGAAATTGCGCCTGCCGCACGGTGACGGTCCAGCGGGGATGCCCATCGACCCAGTCGCGCAGCATGAAGGTGGCGGCAGAATCCCGCACGAGAAAACCGGTATTGGCGGGGATGAGGAGGACATCATCCGTGACGAAGGTGCCGATCAGCCGGTATTGCGGCGTGCGACAGATGAACCACCAGAGGAGTAGCAGCGCGACCGCCGCCGGCAGCCACAGCCACCGCCAGAACCGCTTGCACGCCGGCGGGCGGGTATTAACCTGCGGGAAGTCGGTCGATTCGGGCATCGAGTTCCTCCTGCGCGAGTCCGCGCACCGCCACGCGCTTCATGCGCCCGCTCGCGCCGGCGGTAATCGCCAGCCGCGATTTGGGTACCCCCAGCGCCTTCGCTAAAACTTCCACCACCGCCGCGTTCGCCGCCCCCTCCACCGGCGGCGCGGTCACGCGCACCACCACCCCCTCCGCCGCCCGCGCGGCTTCGTTGCGCGGCGACTTCGGTTTGACGGTGATATGCAGAGTGCTGTCGGGCATACGAGAAGTATACCCCGTGAAGAGGGTAGTGACCAGTACCTGATAAGTGAAAACGCTGGAATGGAGATTCGAGCGGTGCTCCCGCATCCTTCCAGACTGAGAATCTCCCTTCCACCGTTGACCTGTCCTCGCGTGGGGTTCATACCACTCCTCAAACAGCATTTCATCAGAGGATCCTGACTTACCGCTAAATTGTTCCTTTCCCTATTGACACGCGCGGGGAAGCTCGTTATTATTCTTTGTATTCCGATAAGGATACAAAGCTATACGAACGTAAAGGCGCCAATTGGCCAATCCGATCCGCATGGGATCGAGAGGGAGTGACAGATGAGCGATGCATACCGTTTCGACACCCTGGCCCTGCACGGGGGACAGGAGCCCGATCCCACTACCGGGTCGCGCGCCGTGCCCATTTATCAGACGACATCCTACGTCTTCAAAAGCCCGGAACACGCGGCTGCTCTGTTCGGCCTGCGGGAATTCGGCAACATTTATACGCGCATCATGAATCCCACCTCCGACGTATTGGAGAAGCGCGTGGCCCTGCTGGAGGGCGGCGCGGCGGCGCTGGCGGTGTCCTCCGGGCAGTCGGCGGAAGCGCTGGCGCTGCTGACCATCGCGGACGCCGGCGACAACATCGTGAGCTGCACGTCGCTCTACGGCGGCACCTATACGCTGTTCCGCTACACCTTCGCCAGGATGGGCATCGAAGTCCGCTTCGTGGACGCGACCGACCCGGCGAGCTTTGACAAAGCCATTGACGGCAAGACGAAGGCGATATTCGGCGAGATGCTCGGCAATCCGCGGCTGGATGTCTTCCCCATTCAGGAAGTGGCGAAGATCGCCCACGCCCAAGGCGTCCCGCTGGTCATCGACAGCACCTCGGTCACGCCGTATCTCTGCCGGCCCATCGAGTGGGGCGCGGACATTGTGGTGCACTCGCTCACGAAATACATGGGCGGGCACGGCACCTCCATTGGCGGCGTCATCGTCGATTCCGGCACGTTCGACTGGGGCAGCGGCCGTTTCCCGGTGTTCACCCGGCCGGACGAGAGCTACCACGGGATGGTCTGGTGGGAGCTGCCGGAGCCGCTGAAGAATTTGAGCTTCATCCTCAAGGCGCGGGTGAGCACGCTGCGCGACATCGGCGCGGCGCCGTCGCCATTCAACTCGTTCCTCATCCTGCAGGGCATCGAGACGCTGCCCGTGCGAATGGACCGGCATTGCGCGAACGCGCTGGCGGTGGCGAAGTTCCTGAGCGAGCATCCGCTGGTGAGCTGGGTGAACTATCCGGGCCTGCCGAATCACCCGTCCTACGCACCGGCGCAAAAATATATGCCAAAGGGCGCCGGCGGCCTGATCGGCTTCGGCATCGAGGGCGGCCTGGAGGCGGGCAAGGAGTTCATCCGCAGCGTGAAGCTGGCCTCGCACCTGGCGAACATCGGCGATGCCAAAACGCTGGTCATCCACCCCGCGAGCACCACCCACTCGCAGCTCTCCGCGGAGGAACAGTACCTGACCGGCGTCACCCCCGACTTCATCCGCCTGTCCATCGGCATCGAGGATATCAACGATATCGTCGAGGATCTGGACCAGGCGCTGAAAGCCGCGCAGTTCGCAAAAGTCTAACAAAGGCACTTCGGATAGAGCCTCCCGCGAGGGAGGCCGTTTTTCCTGCTCTTGCTCTAAAACGGTCTTCCGCAAGGGAGGCCGTTTTTTCTTTCAGAAAGGTGTAACATAATGGGGTGGTAAACCGTACTTACTATGGGAGCAATGGTATTTTGGTGACCGGTGTCCTATCGCATGGGGGCACCTAACCCCCCAGCCCCCTTCCCTACGAAGGAAGGGGGAGCACCGGGTGGATTACCAATACCGGCATTATTAATAAGAAAGCCTGCTCCCCCTTCCTTCGTAGGGAAGGGGGAGCACCGGGTGGATTACCAATACCGGCATTATTAATAAGAAAGCCTGCTCCCCCTTCCTTCGTAGGGAAGGGGGCTGGGGGGGTTAGGTGGCCCCGTGCGAGAGGACACACTACTCTGATCAGGAGGGAACGAGATGCGTCGTCACCTGTTCCACGCCGCCGCCGGGCTGGCGGCCATCGCCATCATCGGCATTATTACGCTCAATCTCACCCGCAGCCGCGTGCCGTCGGCGTTTGCCACGTCGAAAGCGGCGACGAATCCGGCCAGCCTGCAGTTGCTGGTGGATGAAGGCAAAGTCGTCGGCTGGATCAGCGGCGCAAAGGAGTACGCGGGCCGCACCGTCACCCTCCGCTGTGGGGACGTCGAAGCTACCGAAAACGTAGGTGACGGCAATACCTTCATCTGGAAATACGCCGTGAAGGCGCCGACGACGGCGACGGTGACGTTCGGCGATTTCACCCAGCGCGTCAATCTGACTCCACCGACGAAACTGGGACCCGTCGCCTATTTCGTGGTGGACCGCACTGTCTACCGCCCGGAGCAGTCGGTGCAATTCGCCATTTTTCTGCGCAAGCGTGACGCATCGGGTAAATTCATCCCCATCCGCAACGAGAAGGTCACCGTCGGCATCGCCTCCGAGCGCCGGAACGCCACCGTCGCCGAATTGAAGCTGACGTCCGACGACTTCGGACGCGTGACGGGCGCCTATACCTTCAACGAAGGCGAAGTGCTGGATGCCTACCGCCTGTCCATCCCCGGCTACCTGGGCGAAGCACGGGTGACGCTGGCGGAGTTCCGCAAAGCGAAGATCCGCCTGAGCATCACGGGGAAGGTGGAGTCGGACAAGCTCACCGTCTCCTTCGACGCCCTCGACTTCCTGGAGAAGCACGTGCCCAACGCGAAGGTGCGCTACGTCGTCCAGGTGGTGCGCAGCGCGGAGGATGAAAAGCGGGGCAGCCTGAAGCCGGAGGAGTTCGTGTATAAGCGCGCGCGCACGTCTCCATGGTGGAATCCGCAGAACGTGAGTGTGGAAGAAGCGCTGCTCGCCGAAGTTGAGCCGACGTTCATGCCGCGGTTCAACCCGTATGACGGGAGGGTGGTCGCGCAATTCGACGGCGACCTGAAGATGGCGGACGGCCATGCCGAATACTCCCTCCCGATCAAAACCGAATGGAACGACGGACGCCACCAGGTGCGCGTGCAGGGCGTGCTGGTGGACGCCAACGGCCAGGAACAGCGCGCGACCCGCGAAATTTCGCTGCGCGGTCGCGAGCAATCGCTGAAGCTGGCCACGGAAAAGCGGTATTTCGAGCCGGGTGAAAAGATCGCGGTAACGGCGGAAGGCCCGCGTGGGGCGAATACCTCGCTGGTGGTCATGCGGCTGTCACCCGGAGCGGCGGTCGCCCGCTATTATCCCGAGTATTACGGGGATTACGCCTACTCCGGGATCAGCAGCATCCGCCGCGGCAGCGCGGTCACCCCGCGCTGGGTCAATCTCGACACGGATAACGTGGAGCATAACCTGGTGACGGCGATGCTGCTCAAAGGCAATCGCGCGGAGGTAACCCTCAACGAACCGGGCGCCTACACGCTGGTGGGCATCGCCAAGCTTCCCGACGGCGCCACCGTCCGCGATGAGGTGGGCTGCATCGTGCAGGAATCGACCGACCAGCCCGGGCTGAACCTGAAGCTGGACAAGGATGAATACGCGACGGGCGATGAGGTGGACGCGCAGATCTCCAGCCGCTTCCGCGATGCCCGCGTGCTCGTTTCGCTGCGCGACGGCACGGGCATCCGCTGGTGGAAGGCCGTCCGCCTCGATGGCGAGACGGCCCGCGTGCGTTATAAGCTGGACGATGACTTGACGTACGGCTGCGTCCTCGATATACAGTATCCCGAAGGCGGCACGCTGCACGTGGCCCGGCAGGCCTTCACCGTGGTGCCGGAATCCCGCATCGTGCGCATCACCACCACCATGAAGGAGCGGGTAGACGCCGGCGAACAGGTGAAGATCGGCATCGCGGTGAATCGGAAGGAGCCGGTGGATCTGGTGGTGTCGGTCTATGATAAATCGCTGCTGGGCGTTGCGCCCGACAACGCGCCGGACATCCGCAGCTACTTCCTGGCCGACGATCGCGCACAGGAGTATACCGACCGCGACCTGCTGCGCCGGCGGCTGGCCGGACTGACCATCCGGGATGCGATGGACCGCATGGAAGGCCGCCTCAAAGAGATGAAAGACAACCCGCGCACTCCGGACTATTACCAGCTGCAGGACGCGCTGCGGCAGTGCAAGTCCGGCTACCTCTCCCCGCACAACCTCCCGGTCATGCTGAGTGCGGTCGGCATACCGGCGCTCGGTACGCAAATTTACGGGCAGCATTATCAGTTCAAGCCGGAGCAGGCGGAGAAGATCACGCTGTTCGAGGTGATCGACCACTGGCAATCCGAGCGGAACTGGAATTACCAGTATGCCTTCTGCGGCGACAAGCTCGTGCTGGGCGGCGAACATCCCTATCCGGTGGAGGTGGCGTTAGATCGCGTTGGAACGCTCAATGGCATGCGGCGAAGCCTCGACGCACCCCAGACCGAGTTCTTCGCCAGCGGGAATGCCGCCTTTTCGATCTCCGGCCAGGCGCTGTATTCGCATCAACTGGCGGGACCGGCGCCGGTCGCGCTGACCGCCGGAGAGGGCATCGAGGTGCGCCGCGACTTCTCCGACCTGGCCTTCTGGAGCGCGAAAGTGCGCACCGACGACCGCGGCCGCGCGGAGGTGGAGTTCAAGCTGCCGGATTCGCTCACTAACTGGCAGGTGGTGGTGACGGCGGTGGCGTCCGACATGAGCGTGGGGCGCCGCACCGACACCTTCACCAGCACCAAGCCCATCATGGTGTGGCCGATGCTGCCGCGGGCATTCACCGAGGGCGACCAGGTGCGGATTTTCGGCAGCGTGCAGAACCGTAGCGTCCGCGACCAGCAGATCAAGGTAAGCTGCAAGGTGGAGAACGGCAAGCTGCTCGATGATGCCGAGCGCACCGTCCCCGTGAAGGCCGGCGGCTATGCGCTGGTCTATTGGACGTATCAGCCGGAGAAGGCGGGATTCGCGCAGCTCCTGATGTCGGTAAACTGCGGCGAAGGCTCGGATGCCTCGCTCAAGCGACTGCCGGTGGCGCCGTGCTCGGTGGAGGAGGTGATCACCGCTTCCGGCTTCTGCCGGTCGGAGACGCGGATCACCGTGCCGGACGACGTGGACCTGTCCCGCGCTGGCCTGGAGGTCAGCGTGTCGCCCACGCTGGCGGCGGACATGGCCGACACGCTGCCGTTCCTGGTGGATTACCCCTACGGCTGCGTGGAGCAGACGATGAGCCGCTTCCTGCCGGCGATTCGGGTGGCGCAGACGCTGAAGCACTACAAGATCAACAATCCCGGGCTGGAAGCCAAGCTGCCGAAGTGCGTGGACATGAGCATTAAGCGGTTGCTGCAGATGCAGCAGTCGGACGGCGGCTGGGGCTGGAACGGCAGCAGTCAAACGCACGAGATGATGACCCCGTATGCGCTCTATGGCCTGCTGGAGGCGGAGAAGGCGGGCTATCCCATCGGCAACGAGGACGCGGTGAAGCGCGGCCTGCGGCGCGTGCGCCGGTATATCGACGCCATGGGCGAAAGGCAGGCGGCCGACCGCATCTACTGCATGTATGTCTACGCGCACCGCGAGCCGATGCCGGAGGCCTGGTGGTCATTTATCGATCAGCAGGCGGACAAAGGCAAGCTGAGCGATTACGCGAAGGCGCTGGCGCTGGAGATGGCGATAGACCACGGCAAGAAGAGCCTGGCCAACAGCCTGGCCGGCATGCTGCGCGCCGCTGCGCAGCGCTCGACCGGGCAGGTATACTGGCGGACGGCGGGCTTCTCGCGCTGGAGCGACGACCGGAACGAGGTGACCGCGGCGGTGCTCAAGGCACTGGTGGCCGCCAACGCGAATGACCCGCTCATCCCCGGCGTACTGTCCTACTTCGCGCAGACGAAGCAGGGCAACCACTGGAACTCGACCAAAGATACGGCGATGATCGTCTATGCGGTCTGCGATTACCTCGCCCGCACGCGGATGACCGGGGTCGGCGGCAAAACGGTGGCGGTGACGGTGAACGACGGGCATGCGCGCAACCTGGAGATGAGCTCCGGGCTGGCGAAGAAGCTCATGGTGGAGGGCGCGGAGCTGCGCCACGGCGTCAACCTGGTCAAGTTCGCCAACGCGGCGCCCACCTCGCTGTTCCGCCTGCGGCTGGTGTATTACAAGGAAGGCGTGGACATCGCGCGGATTGAGAAAGGCATCACCGTGTCGCGCCGTTACTACCTGCTGAACGAGAAGGCTGAGCGTATACGCAAGCTCGACTCCGGCGACACCGTCCCGCGCGGGTCGTACCTGGAAAGCGAGGTGGGCGTCACCTACCACATCCCCGGCAGCATGCGCTACGTGCTGTTGAGCAACCCCAGGCTGTCGAGCTGCGAAATCCTCCCGGATGACGATATCCGCTTCCGCAAACCCTCGACGTCCGGCTACGTGCTGCGCGAGGACAGGAACGACATAATCCTCTTCCATCACGAACAGACGCCGCGATCGTTTATCGACCGCGGTGTCCTCCACGCCGAGCTCGCCGGCACCTTCGTCGCCGCCCCCGCTTCCGTCGAGTTGATGTACCGCCCGGAAGTGTGCGGCCACAGCGCGACGTTCAAGCTGACGGTGGCGGATGAGGAGAAGACGGCGTCAGGGAAGTGAATAGGAGAGTGGAAGAATGGGGAAGCGCAAACGCATGCTTGACAAATAGGTGTTTGTGTGGTATAGTAACAGCGATTGGACGAACTGCGAATACTACTCCGTTCAGGGGTTGCCTATGAACTCACGATAAGCACTATTACTCTCAAAACCGGGGATCTGCGGGGATCTGTTTATACAGGTATCTTCAAAACCGGGGATCTGCGGGGATCTGCGCCTGCTGGCTCCCGCTCCGCCAGGTTGGGACTGATCGGACTTGATCCCATAACTCCCATAACTCCTATCTATCCCCGGGGTCTTCTGCTTATGCCTTCAGGCTTTGCTTGCTCCGCGTTGTCTGCAACTGCACCTCCGCGTCCCGGCGCTCGAGCTGGGCGCGGCTGATTTCCAGCACTTCCTCGGCTTCGTAGGGGGACATGGTACCTACGGTGACCATGTCGCAGTCGCGGATGGTGCTCCACACGAAGGCCAGGCCGGTGGGGGGCAGCAGGCGGCCGGCGGCGAGCGGTTTGATGGTCATCACCGGCTTCTTCGCGTCGCGGATGATGCGCCCGATCCAGTCCGTCTCCACCTGGCAGAGGAAGCCGGCGGCGTTGTAGGGCTGGATGTAGGATTCGACGTCCGCGTCGCTGTTGTCCGCGCACACCACGGATTCCGGCGTGTGGGTGCTCAGGCCGGGCACCAGCCCGAACTCGCGCACGATGCGCAGCAGCTCCGCCAGCTCCGGCATTAAGCGCTTCTCCTTGCGATCAAGGTAGAGATCGGTGGTGCACTGGTGCGGAAAGCAGAATTGGCCGCGCTGCGATTTCACCGTCTCGACCGTGCGTTTCCAGTCATCCAGCGTGCTCGGCGTGCTCCAGTCGCCGCTGTAGGAGCGCCAGTGCGGGGTGACGATCCACAGCATCTCCCGCCCGGTGCGCTGCTCAACCTCGTCCAGCGCCTGGCGGATGAACTCGCCCTCCATGCTCATGAAGGCGTTGCAGCCATTGCGCGCGAATACCTCGATGACGCTCGCCACCTTCGCCGGCGTATCGAACATCTCCTTGATGAGCTTGTCCTTGGCGGCGCTGGTATGCGAAAAGCCCAGCAGCCAGTTGCTGCCGCAGATCAAACGGGGGAGGGAGATGCCCCCCACGGTCGTGCGCGGAAAATCGGACATGGTAACCTCGTTTACTTACTAATCCGATAAAGATATTGCATTGTCGGCGCTGTTACACGTATTATAGGGATATTTCGAAAAAGTTACTATCGATGCCCGTGGACGAACATATTGCTCGGAACAATCTACGCGCAGACCCCGGCTCGTAGTAGCGCCGTCAGGCGCGTGCCCGTGATCGAGCATAAAGCTCGTGAACGTACAAAAGAGTAAGCCTTTCTCTTTCGATTAGTTGCGAGCTTTCAATTCGTGAACGGGCACGCGCCTGACGGCGCTACTACGAACTGAGGCTTCACGCTTACAACGGAGCCATCTCCGGTAATGAGTGTGAGGGATGAGCGTGAAGCTGTGGAAACCACAGATTTTCGCTATACTGGAGAAGGAGGACGTATACGGATGGTAGTGCGGATCGATGAGGCCGGCGCGGTCGGGGTGGTCGAGACGCGGTATTTCGACTACCCGGGCTCATTGCTGCTGGAATCCGGCCGAGAGCTCGGGCCGATTCGGCTTGCCTACGAGACCTACGGGACGTTGACACCCGCGAAGGACAATGCCGTCTTCATCCTGCACGCGCTCTCCGCCGATGCCCACGCAGCCGGCTTCCATGCGGAGGACCTGCGCAAGCCGAATGCCAAGCCCGGTTGGTGGGACATCATGATCGGCCCGGGCAAGGCCTTCGACACCGACCGCTTCTACATTGTGTGTTCCAATATCATCGGCGGCTGCATGGGCAGCACCGGCCCGAACTGCCTCAATCCGGCGACCGGCAACCGTTACGCGCTGGATTTCCCCATCGTCACTATCGGCGACATGGTGGAGGCCGAACGGTTGCTGATGGACCACCTGGATATCCCGCGCTGGTACGCCGTCTCCGGCGGCTCGATGGGCGGCATGCGAGCGCTGCAGTGGGCGGTGGTGTATCCCGACCGCGTCGAGCGCTGCATCCCCATCGCCACCACGCATCGCCTGACCGCGCAGGGCATCGCCTTCAACGCGGTGGGACGGGCGGCGATCATGAGCGACCCGAACTGGCGCAACGGGCAATATTATGATGACGAGGAGCCGGCGAACGGATTATCGGTGGCGCGCATGATCGGGCACATCACCTACCTGTCCGAACAGTCGATGCACGAGAAATTCGGCCGCAGCCTGCGCAACGCGGTGGAATACACCTGGAATTTCACCCCGGAATTCTCGGTGGAGACCTACCTGCAGTATCAAGGCGACGAGTTCGTCAAGCGCTTCGACGCCAACTCCTACCTCTACATCACCAAAGCGATGGATTACTTCGACCTTGGCGCGCGCGCGGAGTCCTCCGCCGAAGGCTACGGCCCGCAGGCGGAGTCGCTGACCGCCGCCATGGAGGGCGTGTCGGCGCGCTTCCTGGTGCTGTCCTTCAGCTCCGACTGGCTCTTCCCCACCTCCCAATCACGCGAGATTGTCCGCGCCTTGCGCCTGAATGGCATCGACGTCAGCTTCGTGGAGATCCAGTCCTCCTACGGCCACGACGCCTTCCTGCTGGAAGCGGAGGAAATCACACGGCTGATCAAGGGATTTTTACAATGAAAAATGAAAAATCTGCGGTTTCGTGAAAATCTGCTACAATACCCCCGTTATGCGTATCCTCATCCTCGGCATCGAGAGCAGTTGCGACGAGACGGCCGCGGCGGTGGTGGCGGACGGGCGGGAGATGCTGTCCAACGTGGTCAGCTCGTCGGAGCAATTCCACAAGGAGTTCGGCGGCATCGTGCCGGAGATCGCCTCGCGCAAGCAGCTCGAATACCTGCTGCCGGTAATCACCGCCGCGCTGGACGACGCGGAGATGACGCCCGCGGAGTTGACGGCGGTGGCGGTGACCAATGGACCGGGGTTGATCGGCTCGCTGGTGGTCGGACTGGTGGGGGCGAAAGTCTTCGCCGACATCCACGGCCTCCCGCTGATCGGCGTGAATCACCTGGAGGGGCACCTGTACGCCAACTGGATTCGCCTGCCGGATGATCCGCGCCCGGAGCCGGCGCTGCCCGCGCTGGTGCTCATCGTGTCCGGCGGGCACGCGCACATGGTGTGGATGGAAGATCACGGCGACTACCGCGTCCTGGGCCGCACGCGCGACGACGCCCCCGGCGAGGCGCTGGACAAGGCGGCGCGCCTGCTGGAGCTGGGCTATCCCGGCGGGCCGATCATCGACAAACTGGCGCGGGAAGGCGACCCGCATGCGGTGGAGTTTCCCCGCGCGCTGCTGCCCGGCACCTATGATTTCAGCTTCAGCGGCATTAAAACCTCGCTGGCGAACTACCTTCGGAAGACCGAAGGCGGCGGCCGCGCGCCGGTAGAGGATATCGCCGCCGGCTACCAGGAAGCGATCATGTCCGTGCTGGTGGAAAAGCTGTTCCATGCCGCCCGCGAGCTGGGACCGGCGCAGGTGGTGCTGGCGGGTGGGGTGGCGGCCAACAGCCGCCTGCGCGAGCTGGCGGAGGAGCGCGCAAGTAAGGATGATATCCCCCTCTCGCTGCCGCCGCGCGTGCTCTGCACCGACAACGGCGCCATGATCGCCGCCGCCGGCTACTTCCATACCCTGCGCGGCGAGTTCAGCCCGTTGGATCTGGATGCCTCAGCAAGCCTGCCGTTAGGGGTAAGGGAATAGGGAAAAGGGGTTAGGGATATCGCACGCTTCGGTGGTTGAGTAGGCAAGGAAGCTTCTACGAATCTTTCCATAGCCATCAAGCCGTATCGAAACGGTACTCCGTTCGTTAAACCACCTCACCTACAGTGCCCGTTCCTGCAAGGTGAACCTGTCAACGCGCTGGTTTCGCTACGGCGCGTAAGCTGCGGAAAGTTGCGGAAGGCCCACTTGCCTACTCAACCACCGAAGTTTGTGCTTTCCCTTACCCCTTCACTTTTGCCCACGGGGCGCCGACTTCGGAGTAGAGCTTGCCGGTTTCAAAGGCTTTCACGGCGTAGTCTTCGATGCCGTCGAGGTAGGTGGCGACTTCCTGGCGGCCGCCGTCTTCCAGCTCCACGCGGGTGACGTAAGGCGTGTCGTGCAGGTGGGTGACCGAGTGCTCGGTGAACATCTTCTCCACCAGCTCCGCGAAGGCCAGCGTGTCGTCGATTGGGCAGGCGAGCTGGGCGCGGCCTTCCAGCGCCTCGATGTAGTTGCGGAACACCGCCGGGGTGTTGCCGCCGTCGTCGGTGATCAGGTTCGGCAGGATTTCCTCCGTACCGTCGGCAAAGCGGACGCGAGCCTGCGGATTACCGGTCACCTTCCAGTCAATGACGCCTTTCGTGCCTTCGATGCGGATCTGCATGTTGAATGGGAAGTGGGTGCATACACTGGAATAGAAATGGAACGGCACCCCGGAGCTCAAGCGGGCGCGCAAT
>Ga0315284_10007236_pt1 | contig 15833 bp, 9 predicted proteins | sample YL17G09_16_MG_FD_203696 | JGI IMG/M metagenome (GOLD analysis project Ga0315284, IMG submission 203696) | Sediment microbial communities from Yellowstone Lake, YNP, Wyoming, USA - YL17G09_16 | ecosystem: Environmental > Aquatic > Freshwater > Lake > Sediment | place: USA: Wyoming | collected... | reverse complement strand
CCGGCCAGATCCCAGCCCAAGGCCATGACGAACACGAGGGCCAGGGCCAACTTCAGAATGGCTTCGACCGCAGTAACCGCGGTTGTGAACCAGACGTTGCCGGTGGCGTAGAGGAGCGTTCCCGCTCCTGTCGGTACGAGAAGGATCAACTTCGAGGCGCTGAGGATGACGATGACGATGGCCGCTTCCGAGAACTCCCTACCCATCCATAGGTTGATGAACGAATCGCCGAAGATCGCAAACCCCAGGTACACGGGCAGGCCGAAGACAAGGCTTATCATCACCAGTCGCAGGTACGCCCATCGCACTGAGTTCAGGTCTCCCGTTGCGACATCTCGCTGGATCGCCGGAAAGATGGAGCCCGAGATGTGCCCAACGAAGGGCGACGTGTACCACACCAGCATGGCGCCAACAGAGTAGACGGCGACGGCCTGCACGCTAAACAGGATTCCGACCAGCAGGAGGTCGGTCTGGCTGATGACGCTGATGGCGACGCTGCCCAGAAACGCCGCGATGCCGTAGCCCATGAGTTCCCGAAGCCGTTCGCGCGACATTGTGAGGGGCCAGACACGCAGACGCGGGTATATCCGGTGCGCAAGGCGCCAGGTACCCGCGGCCGCCAAGGCGCTGGCGCCCACCGTCACCAACGTCAGGCCGACGATGCCGTGGCCGGCGAGCAGAACCGCCACCGTGGCGACCGTTCGGACGATCAGCACGGCTATGTCGACCCCATTTGACAGGTCGAACCGGTCGTGCGCGGCCAGGATGCTGGCAAAGGCCCCCCCAATCGCTGAAAGCCAGACGTTAAGGGCCAGGAGCGGCAGGAGGAGGCGGACCATTCCGAAATACTCGGGAGGCGAGGATGGGAAGAGCAGCGGAAAGGCGAACCCCAGTCCAACTGCAACCGCCAGGATCAGCAGGCTCATGAGCGAGAAGAAACCCAGGCCGGTCTTCAGCGTCTCGCCGACGCGCTCGTGGTCCCCGCGCCCCAGGTACAGGATAATGTACCGCCCAGTGCTGGCCCGCACGCCAAGGTCGAAGACGCCCAGGTAGCCCGTGAACACGTTCAGCAGGCTCCAGATGCCGTATTCCGTCTTGCCCAGAGTGTGGACTACAAAGGGCGAGAGAAAGAACAGGATGACCAGCCCCGCGGCCTGGCCGAACCAGTTTGCCGCAAGATTCCGTGCATAGATGCGGGCGTTGCTCATGCCGCAGTTCCTTTACCCTGCGGCGGAGACATGCTGGTAGCCGGTCTCTGTCTGTTGGCGGGCGGGGGCACATCAAAATCCCGGAACTCCGCGGGATTACCGTCGTGGCCGGCCTCCGCGGCCTTGATGATGTTGTAGGCCTCACGGGCGGTCACATAATGCAGGCGCGTGTTCGGGTGCTTGAATCGCGATTCCAGGGCCGCCCAGAGCCTCTGCATCTGTCCGCCGAAAACGGCGGCACGTCCCCGCTCAATGCCGGTGTGCGAATGCACGGCGATGAACACCCAGTTGGGGCGGCCGCGGACATGCACGTGCGCATCAAGCCAGCGGCGGATTCGGCTGGGGTGCGGCGGGTAGTCGGGCTCCACTTGAGCGTCATCCAACATTCTCCGGTGCAATCCGAAACACATAGGCCCCTGGATGATCAGGAGGCCATCGTGCCGAGCCCCGACCCTGCACTCCTCGCCGCAGTCGTGCGGCTTGGGGTGTCCGTTCGTGCGCGCGTAGAAGATGGAGTTCACCTGGCTTGGCTGGCCGGGGCTCTCCATGTCGGGGAACGTGAAGTCGGCATAGCAGCCGGTTGCCAGGAGCAGGTCGATCTCGTTCTCCTTCCGGCAGTAGAGGGGGTCTCCGCCGGCCAGGGCGAACATGCCGTGCACGAAACTGTATCGCCCCGATGTGACCGCGCCGCATTTCTGCAACAACCCGATGTCGGTCACGATGCGGCGGCGCAAGTCCTCGTTGCTGATCTGCGGCTGGTCGTCGTGGTGCAGGTGGTATTCCATCTCCCCCCACCCGTATGTAGGCCACTGGCTCACGACAGTGCGCACGTCCTCGGCCGTCTGCGAAATCGGAAGGAACCACGTGTGCTGCGGGCACCGGCCGTCGGAGTCCGCATGCCCTCCGATGGCATCGCGGTAGGACTCTTCCCACGCCCGGACGCGTTCCACCTGTTGCTCGGGCGACGCCCTGCCATGGTCCGGCTCGAAGTGATCGACGAACAGGAAACAAAGGTCGATGGGGCAGTTCGGGTCGAAGCGCGGCCGCGGGGTACACAGGTACTGGCCTGCCCACAGCCGCAGGTTCCAGCGGAGCGCCTTCCGGATGTACCAGGCAGCCGCGCCCGTGAGCGCGATGCTTGCGGCACCCGCGAGAATGGCGAGGACCACACTATGGAAGATTGCCGCCAGCGACCACAGGCCAACCACCGCCAACGGCGCTCCGATACAGATCGCGACCAGGCGCGCCAGGCGCGGCCCTTTGTCCGTTATCGCAATCGGGCTGGTTGCCTGGGTCATGGCTCTTCCGCATTGACGTCTGTCCGCATTGGCGCCTGTCCGCCTCGGGTTACATCCCTGAGTGACTTCAGGCCTTCCTGGTACATCGCCTTGAGTTCCGAGTTTGCCCACTGGAACAACAACGAGTTGGCCTTGAACCTCATCTTGCGCCGCAACTTGAAATCCAGCCGCACCTTGGCCAGGAGGTTCTCCGAAACAAGTCGGTCGAGGAATGTCACGTGCCGCAGCAACCAAACCAATGCCGGCGAAGGAACATAGATGCCCTGCCTTCTCAGGTAGGCCGCAAAACTCTCCGCCGCGTCACGAGAGTACGGCCACAGAAATGCGGCTTCGTGAGACGTGTTTTCCTTTCGAACAGCGAAACTGCCTCTCGGAACCCCCGCTTCCTCGATGATCCTCCTGGGAATGGGACGGTCGTAGGCGTTGTGCATGGTCCAAGGCTTCATTTCCTCGGAGAAGCTAATCATCTCGATTTCCCGCCGATGTCTCACGCCGAAAAACGGAACGGGGCACTGGAAAAGGCCCTTCAGCAGACGGAACTCGCAGATTCCAAGGCTCCAGTAACTCTCGCTTGAGAATACTGGTGCACCCAAGAGCACCCGCTGAACTCTATCCCATACTGTGCCACCCTGGCTGCCCGTGAAGAAGAGGCATAAGGGCTCTGGGTAGTCAAACAGCGTCCAGTTAAGTACGCCGGGGCGCCCTATAACCGCCCAGACACTCTCTTCATGCGGGTAATGTTCGGCCACACGTGGGTAGCCCAGGCATGCAAAGCCAAGACGTTTCGCAATAGCTTCACCTGAATCAGGTCTCCGCAATAGGCTCGTTGCAGTCTTGAAGGTTGCCGCTCTGTCACAACCAGCATGCCTGGACAATACCGCAGCCGTTGGCGAGTCATATCCACTGGAGATGCTGACGAGAGTTTTGATCCCAAAACGCCGCGCAGGATCCGCAAGGTTCTTGCCGAGTCGCTCCATCGACCGAACAAGGAAGCCGTGATAATCCTCGAAGGTGCCGAACGTCGGCGAGGGGTCGGGTTTCTCGCATTCCCCCAACCTGAGACCGTCCCAAATCAGATTATTGAAGTAAGTAACATTTATATCTTCTGAGGCAGTCGGGAAACAACGCTTGCAATGCTCTAGTCCCTCGTCTATCGTTCTCATGTCCCAGGAATAGTCTGGGTAGTCATCGCGCAAAGACAGCCCCGCAACAACCAGAAGTGCAGGAAGCGAATTGGAGACATACCAGAAACCGGAACTGTGAGCATGCCACAATCGGTCCACTGTGGATCCGGAGCTGACAAGAGTGACCTTGTTGTCACGACATCGTATGCCAGACCCAAACACGAGATCGGTTCTGTCGAGGTCACCCTCGGCGAACTCCCCTGCCCAGACCGCCTCGGCGCACCAGTCCTCGGCCGTCTCCACCATCGGACCGTGAAGCACCTCGATGGTTTCGCAGCCCTTGGTCAACCTGGCGACCCACGCCAACTTAGGCCAGTCGGGCACCAGTCTAGGCGACAGTCTCATACGCGGCTCCCTTGCTTAGGGCGCTGCGGCATTCCGATGGCTGGCCGAACCCGGATTCTGACTTGGTCGTTGCCCACCCAGGTTTCTGGTTTGGCATAAGTATACCAGTCTGATTGAGTGTGAATTATATTTGTCGTCCGTCTTTCGCCGAAAGGAATCCCCGTATGGACCTCGACAGGCTGCGGTCCGTTTGGTAGCACATAGATTGAGGTCGGATCGCAAGCGCGGCGGCCAATCCAGTTGGCCAACAGGTTTCGAGCGTGAATCCGGCCTTGGGTGTCAGATCTCACGGGCAGCGCCTCTTGTCCGACCTACCAGTGTCACACTCCATGCAAGCCACCTCACAGGCGGGATTGCTCTGAATACCAGATGGTCTAGCCAACACCCGGCATTGAAAAAGATGCGGCCGATGCGTGGAAGCCCAAGGAAAAACCACGGGAACCCAACCATCGAAAACAAAAAATGGTGGTGCTGCTCGAACGAGTCGCAGCACTGCCGTATCAGTTCGATGTCATGACGCCGCAACGGATGTTCGGTCGGTACGCGAAGCGAGGGCGTAAGCAGCCGGAAAAGGTTGATCAGCGGATTCGTTCCCACGGGCTCCGAAAACACGACGGTTGCCCCGTGCACGCAGACACGATCGATCTCCTGCATGAACGCAGCAACGTCCAGGTGGTGCACGATCGCCTTGCCGATGACGGCGTCGAATACGCTCCTGCCGAACGGCAACTGCTCAGCGTCCGCGACGATCGGGTGAATGCGAGCTTGTGTCTCGCCGAAGGCATATTGCATTAGGTGGCGGATCGACTCTGGCGATATGTCCTCGCAGAATACCTCGGCCCCTCTTTCGGCCAGGTCCCTGGCGGCCGTCGAGGCCGTGCCGCAACCGACGAACAGCAACCTATGCCCACGCAAATCGCCCAGCGCCTCCAGCACACGATGCCACAGGTATTGGTTGGCGAACCGGTACCAGTTGCGGCGGAAGAACCGCCGGTTCGTGGTCACCCGCTCGTTCCAGAACCTCTCCTCGACGAGCTTCCTGTCGGTTGGCCTCATAGTCGTCTCACGCTTGCTGAGTTCGAGAGGTGCCGGCAAATCGTGTTGAGCTTATGCAGCCACCCCTCTCCAGCCATCGCCCCTGACAATTCGGGGCGAGAGTCCCTTTCTATACCAAAGGCCTTCCCGATGATATCTACGAAGCTTTCGGCCGAATCACCTACACGGACAGGCCCGTCGTAGGCCATCACCTCGGGCAGTGGCGTGGAGACAACTGACAATCCCGCCGCTAGGTACTCTCGCAGCTTTATCGGGTTAACGGCGCGCGTCAGTTCATTGATTCTGAACGGGATCAGGCCCACGTCGAAGGCCTTGCAGTAGGCCGGCAGTTGCTCGTACGGGCGGCGGCCGAGGAAGTGCATGTTAGGGATGCCGCGGTACGGCGCGAGGTCAACCGTTGAGTCGCCGATCATGACAATGTGCCAGTCCGGCCTGCGGCAGGCCACTGCGGCCAGCAGGTCCAAGTCCACCCAGTCGCGGATGAGGCCGAAGAAGCCCAGGATCGGGTGCGGGATGGTTTTCATGTCCTCCGGAATCGGAAGGTCTTCGCGAACCGCACGGGAGAAGTGCTCGTAGTCCACGCCGTGGGTCACGAGGATGGTGTTCGGGTTCAGCGGCGCCTTGGCCTCCTGGAGGGCCGTCGAGGTCGTGATGACTAAGTCGGCCCGGCGGCACAGGTCGGCCTCATCGCGTATCACCTGTTCCTTGTCGTATCCCGAGAACGAGGCGTGATCGTCGACGCAGTAGTAGACGACCTTCTCTTCGCCGAAATGGCCCAGGAGGTACGAGATGTCGGGCGTAAACGACCAGACCTGCACGGGGCCGCGCCCCACGCGCCTCAACGCCGACCGGATCCTTGCGATGAGCAGGCAGCGGTTGATGCGTTTGGCCATCGTGCTGCCGGGCAACGGCAGGACAGGCGGCGTCAGCACGTACAGGTTCTTGCGCGGGTTCGTGACGCCCCGGAAAATCTGGCCCACCTTCCGGACCATGTAACGAAGGTCCGATGCACTAGCCGTGGGCGCACGGGAGGCGTGGTAGTTGACCCAGAGCACGGTGTTCCGCTCCGCCAAGAGGTGCATCACGTGATGCTTGCTGGTCGGCGGTGCGTCGTAACCGCTGGCGAAACACAGGATGGTGCGGCCTTCGATCATTGCTGATCGCACCTCGCTGTTCCCTGAACTCGCATGCCGGTTGACGCCGGAGCCTTGGCAGGACGCAGGCGCCTCCATGCGATGACCCCGAGGCATCCCAGAACGGCGCCGAGCGTGTTCACCAAGCCGTCGCTCAGCGAACACGTGCGGCCGGGGATGAAGTACTGGGCCGCCTCCATTGCGGCTCCGAACGCCGTACAAACCACCGTAATCACGAGTACGGCCGCCGCGCCGGCGCGAAACCGCGTGGACCAGGCAAGCACCAACAGCACGACGAGTCCGCCGTACGCCGGCAGATGAAGCGCGTCCTGCAAGTCAGGGGACAGGCTGGCGTCCCATCCTTTGAGCGGCCCGGTCCCGGAGGGCAGCAGGCTCGCAAGCGTCAGCAGGGCGGTATAGACGATGGCGGCTGCCCGAACAGCCTTTCCCGCGCGGGTCATCATCATGTCGTCCCCCCGACGGGGCCAGTCAGTTCATGTGTGCTGCCAACCGGCTTCTGACCGGCGCCCCCCTGCAGAGGCATCCCTTGGGTCTCGCTCGTTACGGCCAGCCGGTCGCAGATCAAAACCAGCGGCGCCATCCGCGAATCCCAACTGTAATCGGCAACAACGCGGGCGCGGGCCGCATGGGCCACGCTTCTTCGCCGCGACTCGTTTGACAGAAGGTCCAGGATGCACGTTCGCCACTCGTCTGCGGAATCGGCACGGAGCACCTCTTCGCCGATCCTTACGTCAAGCCCTTCGATTGCCTCAGAGGAAGCCACCACGGCGCGCCCGCACGCCATCGCCTCAAGCATCTTGTTCTGGATCCCACGAGCGATCCGCAGCGGCACGACGGCCAGACTCGCCGACGCAAGATACGGACGAACGTCGGCAACCGTGCCGGTGACGGTGATACCGAGCGTGCCGGTAAGGCGAAGTACCTCGGGTGTTGGGTCTCGGCCGACGATGGTGAAGGTCAGTTCGGGCACGCGGCGCTTCAACTCCGGCCAGACTTCCCGTACGAACCAACACACGCCTTCCACGTTTGGCCGGTAATCCATGGTTCCGGTGAACACGAGAGCGGCGGCCTGCTGCGGCACACGGCCATCCGGCTTGAAGAAGTCCGTGTCCACCCCGTTGCCGATAGCCGCGACCTTGCCACTTGTGAGGCTGAGTGCTGCGACCTCGGCTTCGCTCACCAGGAGCACCGCATCGCACGTCTCGACGGCCCGCCGTTCGAGGGCGCCGACGCCGCGGGCCTCCATCCGGTACAGGACGCTCTTGGGCCACCATGCGGCCTGGGCATAACCGGCCCACTTGGCACTGTCGACGTCTACGAGGTCCATCACACGAGCGCGTGCGGGCACGGCAAGCGCGTAAGGCAGCGTGCTGGAAGAGTAGGCAAAGACGACGTCAAAGGGTTCTTGCCGCGCCTCATCGACCAGCGTTCGCAGGAGGCTGCGGTCACGGAAATACCCTTCTGTAACCGAGTTGCCAGCGCATAGCGAAATCGCCCCGCGGAGGAGGCCGAGGTTTCCGCCCGCGCTACCGTTGATGACCTTCTCACAGCACTCCCGCAACTCGGCGGCCGCACACGCGTCAGGATCGCCGCAGGCCAAGTAGGCCAAAGTGATGCGGAAATGCCGGCTCAGGGCCTTCAGTTCATGAAACGCGCGCACCCGCTCCCCTTTGTCGGGAGGATACGGCACGCGATGCGTGATGAACAGCAGGCGTTTCACGGTCGGCTCACAATTCTCAAGCCCGGAACTGGTAGGCGGGGCGGGACTTGAACCACGCGACCTCCCGGGTGTACTTCCGGGCGCTCTTCCAACTGAGCTACCCGCCTACCCAATTGCCGCAAGTCCTGTTTCTTCATGGAACCCACTTCGTAACCTGGGCCCCGGCCGGTCGCGTCAGCCACAGCGGCAGCCGCCGCCACAGGCGGCCGGCCAGCGCGTATTTCGCATTGCTGGGGGTCAGGTTCGGCAGTTCTCTTCCGCCGGTCATGTAAAACTGGTAATGCAGCGGCGTCGGCTCGAACCCGTGATGGCGCTTAAAGTCGTACGGCCCGCGGTTATCACGGCGGGTGCGGTTGAAGTCGAACCACCCCAGGCCGCGCCCAACCGCGTACTCCATCAGGCGGACGTACATCACGTTGTTCGCGTCCTTCTCCATACCCATGTCGAGGCTGCCGGAGAAGTACGGCACGATCTCGTCGCGAAACACGAAACTCACGACGCCCGCAATCGGCGTACCGCGGTCCCGCACCACCAGGCACACGCAGTCGTCGCCATACCGTTCGAGCAGGGCGTGGAAAAGCCGGCGCGAGTAGTTCGGCGACCCTAGCCGCCGCAGGGTCACGCTGTACAGGTCGTACACCGTATCAAGCCACTCGTGGCCGACTGCCGCGCAGTCCTCGCCGAGCCGCTTGAGGCCATTGCGGGCGGCGGCGCGCGTCTTCCGCGGCAGCGACGTCATGACGCCCTCCACCTGCTCGGGAAGGGCCTTACGGAACGTATCATACCGATCGACTTCCGGCAAGCCCAAGTCGTTCGGTTCACGATGCCGGAGTTCGAGGTACCGGGCGCCGAACCTGCGGCAGAGTTCCTGGGCCGATGCCAGTAGGACTGCGGCCGCCTCGTGCGAGTCCGCCAAGATTCCGCCGTATGTCGCGTACGGGACCGAGACCAGCACACGGCCAACCAGGAGGCTCTTGACGAGGAACAGCGGCAGCACGCCCGAGACCCGGCCACCGTGCCATGCCACCAAATGCAGCGGCTGGTGCCCGTACGCATCCTCAACCGCCTGAGACCATGCCAGATTGTGAAAGACCGTGCCCATCGGGTGGGCTTGCACGTAGGCGTCCCACAGACCGGCATCGTTCGCCTCGAACCGCCTGACCTCCAAGGCGTCCTCCGATGTCGTAATCCGAGTCACGGATCATTCCCAGCGCGCAAAAGCACACCAAGCGCGGCGGTCGGCTTTGCCTGGCTCATCCAAATTGCCCCCGTTGAAGAACGCGGGTTCCAAGGCCTCAGGGTCCTGTGGCTCGGTTGCGTGATGTACTGCAACAACGGCCGCGATGCATGGGCGTAAAGCCCAGACCGCCGCGCAACGGCCCAGCCGCATGGCGTAGGGAGAACATACGAGCGGAAACCGCCACAAGCGTGCGATAGTATAACGCATAATCCCCCCAAATGCAAGCCGGCGAATCCTTTTCGGGAAGTAGTGGCTTTTTCTCGGCGGCGCGGTTATACTCATGGTGAGGCGAGAGCACACCCCTCGATTCGTCTTGGCTGTGAACCTTCGGGGGAGAAGGTTGGTGTATAGATGTGCCCGCAATTCGCGCAAGGCTCATGCATGGCATTCCGGGGCAAGAGGCTGTCTGGTCTTCCGTGTCCGCGCAGTCAGGCGCAGTCTCTGCACACGTACGGGCGGCCGCAGGCGAGAGCCGTGCTGGTCCTTGCGGTCTTTCTGGCGGGGGCTCTTGCCGCCCAGGGGGCTCGGGCACAGCAGATCACGATTGTTGACGAGCATCCGCGTCTCGTGTTTCGTGTCGATGGCACGCCGGGCGCCCGGACATTCCAGACTATTCGCGACTTGTACAATTCCAATGGTGGAAACAACCCCTTGCACGCAGAGCTCTATCGCTGGATTGCATGGACTGGCCAAACCAATCCTGTGGAGGAAGCATGCCGCTACGCAATAACCGGCGATCTGAGCCATGCCGTCAACGCACTGGACGCCATGAGTTCCTGGTCGTTGTACTACGCAGGTACAAGCGGCGAGAGCGGAATCCAGTGGGCGCTGGCCTACGACTGGATTCGTAGCGCCTGGGACGGCTCCCCATCGCCGCCGCCAGATCTTGCCGCCAAGTTTGCCACCATCGAGAACAAACTGGCGGGCTTCGTCAGTAGCGCGCTTGCGGACCTGGACTCAAACAATCCGAGCCTATGGCACTGTCGGGCAGCCATCGGGGCAGCGGCATGGGTCGGCGCCCTGGCATTGCCGGCAGGAAACGCCGCCTACGACGCCCTTCGGACACGCGCGTTCGGTCACTGGCAACAGACGCTAAAGGCAACCGATGCCTCCGGTGGTTGGCCCGAAGGGCCGACCTACTGGGCAACCAGCAGGGCGATCAACTTCCCTCTCGCCTACCAGGCGTACCAGACGGCCGTGACGGCCGCGCCGGCTTTGGCCGTAAGCGATCCCCTGGGGGACCTGCGCACGTTGGGCCTCTGGCAGGTGTACACCCAGCGCGGCGACGGCAGTTTCGACCGCTACGGCGACATTTCGAGCCAGGCGTTCATCTCCAACGGCACCATGGGCCGGAGCATCGACTACTACGCACAAGTCGCCGGGGACCCTGCCCTCGCCGCCTTTGCGCAGTCCGCCCGCGCCTACCGGAACCCCTTCTACGATTTTTCTTATTATTGGATATACCCAATTTCTTACGACCCGACGATTGCCAAGCCTGCCGGCTACGACCCGGCTCATCCGGCGGCCTGCCTGGGGAGCGCCCTGCCTCACGCCATGATCTTCGGGAAGGACGCCATGGGCTTTGCTGTAATGCGCCAAGGCTGGAACCCCGGCGATACCGAGATCAGTTTCAAGGCCGGCGACTACCTAGCCCATCACAGCCACTACGACCAGGGCACGTTCACGATCTTCAAAAACGCGCCGCTGGTGATCAACTCCGGCGGCTACGGGGACTACTTCGGCGACCACAGGCTTAACTATTACGTTCGCACTGTGGCCGTCAACTCGATCCTCATCCAGAGGCCCAACGAGGCCTGGACCCCCTCTGGCAGCGCCCCGCCTGGCGGATACGTCAATGACGGCGGTCAGCGTATTGTGAACGCCACAGGCAGCATGGTCCAGAGTTATGAAGACTGGCAGGCCAACAAGACCAGCGGACCCAACTACGAGCTGGCCGACATCACAGCGTTCGCCAATGTCGACAATCATTACAGTTACGTCGCTTCCGACCTCACGCGGGCTTACAACAGCACCTTATATGATTCCGACGGCCAGGGCGGCAAGGTCAGCAACGTCACCCGCCAACTAATGTACCTCGAGGACGCTGACATCCTTGTGGTTTTTGACCGCGTAACGAGTACAAATCCTGCCTACAAGAAGAAGTGGCTCCTGCATACACCCAACAAGCTCGTCGGTGGCAGCGAGGTGGTCGCTCGTGGCAGCGCAGACAACGGCATCGTCGTGGTCGATGGTGCCAGCATCGCCGGCAACACGATGACGATGACCAATGTCGGCGGGAAACTCTTCCTCCAGATGCTGACGCCGCGCCAGTACACCGTCAACAAGGTCGGCGGCCTCAACTACCGCTATTACGTCGAGGACGACGGCAATGATGCTGACGGCTACGACGGGACGAACCACAACGGCGGCTACACCGAGCAGGCGTGGAACGACTACGGCAACTGGCGAATCGAGGTCTCACCGAAGGATCCCAGCATGTTCGACACGTTTCTGGGGGTCCTCTCGCCGCGCGCGAGCACCGTGGCGTCGGTCGATACCGCCACGCTCCTTTCCGACAGCCCGTTGGCGACCATCATGCAAGTGGGCAGTCATGTCGTCGGCTTCGGGACCCACGGACAGATAGGCGGCGACGTGAAGTACCGCCTCTCCGGCGGAGGCGCCTACGACCATCTGGTGGTCGACCTTCTTCCCGACCAGTTGTACCGCGTCTTCAGCAGCACGAGCCTGCGGGACATCCAGACCAACAACGCGGGCCTCCTGGCGTTCGACGAGACAGCCACGGGTCCCCATGACATCACGTTGAGCCTCGCCCCCGCGCCGATGACGTTGTGGCGGCTGGACCAGAGCAGCAGCGCATCTGTCTCGGCCAATTGGACCGCCGGTCTCCCCAATGGTGCAGGCCATGCGGCGGTGTTCGGCAGCGTCATCACAACCGAACAGACCGTGACCATCGACGCCCCAATCACTTATGGGGTGATGTACTTCGACAGTCCGCACAACTACTTGATTGCCGGCGCTGACGTGGTAACTCTCCAGGCCGCAGGTTTGGGTGCCGCGACGGTCTTGGTCGGGCAGTCGGGTGCGGGAGGCGGACACACCATCTCAGCGCCCGTTACGCTCGCCAGCCCCCTTGAGGTCAATGTGGCCTCGGGTGCGGCCGTCACTCTCGCAGGGCCGCTGACCGGCCCGTCGGCTGCAGGAGTGACGAAGACCGGCGCGGGGACGCTTGTCCTCTCGGGCAACAACACCTACACCGGGACGACAACGGTTTCGACAGGAACGCTTCTCGCCGAGAACACCACCGGTTCGGCCACCGGCACAGGTGCGGTGACGGTCTCCGCGGCCACGCTCGGCGGCACGGGGTTTATCAACGGCCCGGTTACGCTGACGGGCGATTCTACGCTTACCTCGACCGGCACGCTGACGATCAACGGCACGCTGACCGTCCAGGGCCTGGCCAACCAACTTGCGGCCGGCACGGTGCTAACGAGCGGCGACGTGACCATCGAGCCTGGTGCGGTCTTCATCATCAACGGCACGCTGGGTGGCGACACGGGCAGCCTCATCGTGCGCGGCACGCTCATGGGCAAAGGAACAATCAACAAGGACTGCATCATCGAAGAGGGTGGCGTGCTGAGCCCCGGCGCGCCCTCGCAGATTGGCAAGTTGTCGCAGATCCTCGTGAGCCCTGATGCCCCGCAGAGTTTCTCGTTCGAGATCGGCGGGCCCAGCCCGAACTACGCCGTCCCCAAGAACAGCGCGAACGACGTGATCAGGCTGACCAACGAGGTCGTGCCGTTTGCGAGCGCAGCGGGCGACGCCCCCGGGCGTCTGACCGCTGACACCGTGATCGACGTGTACTTCCTGTTCAATGATCCGCCGCAGGGGCAGTACAAGGCCGAGTTCTTCGCCGCAAGCAATTACACCGACGCCATCGACGACGCGACGGTCCAATACTGGCGTCTGGACCCGCGCGGGGCGCACCTGCACAACGGGAACTTCTTCTCGCCTCTGGACGGGTCGTTGGTTGACTGGGCTGTGGTGCCCGAGACCGCCGGTTTCATCGATGGCGACGCGAGCGGCTACATCACGCAGTTCACGGTTGTTCCGGAACCGGCTACGCTCTCGCTCCTGGCCCTGGGCGGCCTCTTGCTGGCTCGGCGGCGCTTCTAACGGTTCTTGCGCATACCGGGGCCGGGGATGATGCGTGGAACATCGCCGCGATCCTGTCTCGGATCGTCGTCGCCGCGAGACCGGGGCTTGGGCGGCCCGCGCGGTAACGATCTACCTCGTGGCCGTGGCCTCGGCTTTTTGGCGGGCGCGCTGAAGGGGCGCTGAAGGGCGGGCGGCACGTGAGCGCAAGTCTTTGTCAAAGCGATAGTTGCGCATCGCCGCCCGCCGACTCTTAATCAGTGGGTCCAAGGTTCGAGTCCTTGGTGGCGCACCAGACAAGAACACGGCCTCAGAGGGGCATGAAAGCCTTCCGGGGCCGTTTCATTTCGTAAGGATGCGGGTTCCCCGGACCCTTGGGCAGGCGGGTCGGGGACTTGTACGGCAGCGCTGCTTTCACGTTTTGCGTGGCAGGCGGCGACCCGCCGCGCGAAGCCGCAAGCCGGCGCTCTTTACTTGTCAGGGGCTCTCACTTCTTGCCGGCCGAGAACACGGGTGTCTCCGGCACGAGTATCACGCGGGCAGACAGCGGTTGGTTATCGGCCAAAACCTCGGCAAGGATCGCCCAACGTTTGCCCGAGTGACAGGGTGTGGCATCGTACAGCACAAGGCGGCCCCAGCGGCCCTGAACCGAGAGCCCCTCGTGGCTGAACACGTAAGGCTTGCCCGAAGTCGGGCAGACGAGCGGCGGCAGTGGCGTTGCGGTGGCGGCCTTGAGGCCGGCCAGGTCGTCGGGCAGCACTCCGTTGGTGGAATAATAGAGCAGCAGGTGCCCGCAGATCTCGTGGAGTCGCTCCGCGCAGGGGTCCATTTCGGCGCCGGGCTTGCGGCCCACGGGCGCAGCGGTCTGGCAGCCCAGAGCGATCGTCGCCAAAACGGCCGCGCAGCAGACAAGGCCGAGAAGGCTACTGTTGCGGTTCACTGCGTGCTCCTCTGGCAGGGGCTGGCGGCCCTTCCTTGGCTGGAGCCGGCGGGTTCTGCTGCTTACCGGGCGACGGGGCCGTCGCGCCCTGCCTCATGCCCTTCATATGGTCGTCGAACGCGCCGGGTTCCACCGCGCCGCGGATCACCTTGCTGTTCTCCAGTTCGTTGGCGGACATGCCCTTGAGGTCGTCGGGCACCTTGGCGACGTGCGGCGTGAGGAAGATCAGCAGTTCCGTCTTGGTCTTGTCCTGGACCGTTTGCCGGAACAGGGCGCCCAACCACGGGATGTCGCCCAGGATCGGCACCTTGCGGACCGTGTCGGTGTTGCGGTCTTCCATCAGGCCGCCGATGACGATCGTATGGCCGTCGCGGATGGCCACGCGGCTCTGGGCGGCGCGACGGGCGAAGACCGGCGCGTCGACGCTCTGCGTGGTCGTCTGCGAGATGGGCACGGTCTTGCCGGTCTGCGCCGAGATCTCCTGGTAGATGTCCATGATCACCAGGCCGTCGGGGTTGATGTGCGGCATGACGGTCAGGATGATGCCGATGTCGTCGTACTCGATGGTGTTGATCGTCTGGCCGGTATCGGTCAACTGCGACCGGGTGATGAACGGCACCTCCTCGCCGACCATGATCGATGCCTGCTGGTTGTCGCTGGTGAGGATGTAGGGGCGAGAAAGGACGTCGAGTTTCCCCACGGTGGCCAGGGCATGGATCGCCGCCGTGATGTTGTCCTCGAGCACGCTGATGGTGAACCCGTCGGTCTGCGCGGCCACGGAGAAATTGGTGAAATTGGTTCCACCCTTGCTTCCCTTCGTGCCGGCGGCGCGCATGTTCAGGATCGAGAATTCCACGCCCAGGTCGAGCGTGTTCTCATGCGACACCTCGGCGATGAGGACCTTGATGAGCACCTGCGGCACGGGGCGGTCGAGGTCGGCCAGGATTTCCTTGATGCGATCGAAGTTCTTGGTGGCCGCCGTCACCAGGAGCGAGTTGGTGTCTTCGTCGGCCACGACGAAGACCTGGCCCACGAGGTCCGAGGCCGCTGACAGGGTCGAAGGCGACAGACGTGTGGTCCCTCGGCTTTGGGCGAAGCCTGATCGGCTGGTGGAGGCGGTGGAGCCGAACCCGCTCGAGCCGAAGCCGCCCGAGCGGGAACTGCTGGAGCCGAAGCCGCTGGAACCCATGCCTCCCGAACCCATGCCGCCCATGCCGCTGCCCAGGCCGCCGGACCGCGAACTGCCGGTGCCTCGGCTGCCCGACCCCGACCGGAACGGGCTAGTCGTGTTCTGCTGCGACGTCGCCGAGCTCCTGCCGGAGTTCGTGCCGCCCGACCCGCCGAAGAGGTTGTTAAGCACCCCCTCGATGTTCACGGCCTTCGCGTTTTTCAGCGAGTAGATAAAGACCGCCTGTTCCTCGGTGGGGTTGGAGTCGAGTTGCTTGACGATGTCGTCGATCACCTTAAGCAACTCCGGCGGGCCGCTGACCACGAGTGTATTGGTGCGGTCGTCGG
>Ga0315284_10007235_pt1 | contig 15833 bp, 8 predicted proteins | sample YL17G09_16_MG_FD_203696 | JGI IMG/M metagenome (GOLD analysis project Ga0315284, IMG submission 203696) | Sediment microbial communities from Yellowstone Lake, YNP, Wyoming, USA - YL17G09_16 | ecosystem: Environmental > Aquatic > Freshwater > Lake > Sediment | place: USA: Wyoming | collected... | reverse complement strand
CCGGGGTAGATGCCCACCGGGTAGCGCCCCATCTGGATCAGGCTGTCAAAGATCCACGCCAGCGGCACACCCCGGTACCAGAACACGCCACTGGCCAGCAGCAGCAGGACGGCGTACACGATCGTCATAGATATCAGCAAGGCGACGAGGAAAACCGCCAGGCCTGGCAGGGTGAGGGCCTGACCCAGCCTGGCCAGCGCGACGCCCAGCACCACCAGGCTCAAGAGCAGGTCGCCCAGCGCCCACAGCCGCCAGGAGCGGAAACTGACCAGGAATTGAGTGGGCAGCGGCTTGAGCAGGGTAAAGTCGAAGGCCCCTCCAAAGACCTCGCCGCCCAGGCCCCCCAGGCTCTCCAGGCTGGGGCCGATGCAAACGTCCCGCAGCGCACCGACCAGCAAGTAAACGCCCACCAGGGCCAGCGCCTGGGGGAAGGTCCAGCCCTGGATAGTCTCTACCTGGCTGAACAGGATCGTCACCCCGGCCAGCCCCGCGATGAGGGTGAGCGCGGTGTTGAGCAGGTTGATGGCGAAGTTGGCGCGAAAGGCCGTTTCGCGCTGGAACGACGTCTGGATGAACAGCCGGATCAAACGCACATAGTACCCCATCCGTCACCCTCCCACGGCCGCGTAACGCCGAATGCCCCTGCGCCACACGAACTGGTGCAGCAGTACGGCCGCGGCCAGCCAACCCACCTGCCAGGCGAACCCCACCACCATCTCCGCGCGGCTCAGTCGCCCCATCAGCAGTTCTATCGGGAAGCCGATCATGTAGCGGTAGGGCAGCACGGTGGCGATCCCGTGCAGCACGCCGGGCAAGAGCGCCGTGGGCGCCACCTGCCCGCCCAGCAGGAACAGGAACGTGTCGTTGAGCCCCAGCAGGGCGTCGGCGCGCTGGCTCCACAGGGCCACCAGGGCCAGCACGTAGGCCAACGTGAAGCGCAGCGCCAGGGCCAGCAACAGGGCCAGGACGAAAGCCAGGGCCGCCGGCCAGGAGAAGACAAACGTTGGGCGCAACACCAGGCCCAATACGGCAACCACCGCCAGAGAAAAGGGCATGCAGACCATCTTGGTCGCGACGTCGGTGGCGATGGCCTCGTAGATGGGAGGCAGAGGGCGCAGCAACCAGGCCGAAAACCCTCCCACGCGGATAATGTCCCCCACCGTCCAGTTGGAAACCGGATAGGTGAACTGGTTGACCAGGATCAGGCAGAGGTAGTAGAGCACGAAATCCCCCCGTGCAAATCCACCGGCGGCTCCCTGCCTGGCTGCCGTGGTCCACACGAACATGTAGACCAACGGCCCCATCATCCAGCCCAGCGCCAGCGTCCAGAAAAAGCCCCGGCCCGCCATGTAGCGGAACAGCGATTTACGGACCAGCGCCCAGCCCCCGCGCAGGTTCATCCGTTGCAGCGTCATCCGTTGACCCCCTCCCGATATACCTGGTCAATCACCGCCTCGATCGGCGGATCTTCTACGGTGATGTCGGCCAACGGGACGTCGTTCAGCAAGCGGGCCGTGACGGTGGAGGCGTCCTCTCTTTTCACGCGCAGCGTATAGCGCCGGTCATTCTGCTCGATGAGCGTCACCGCTGGGCCCAGGCCAGGCAGAACGTCGGCCATGGCCTGCCCATTCCCGTTGCCCACTGCCAGGCGGATCAACTTGAAGGGCGCCATTTGCCCGGCCAGGCGTGCCAGCTCCCCGTCGAACAGCAGCCGTCCCTGGTGGATCAGGATCACCCGCGGGCAGAGCGACACCACGTCCGCCATGTAGTGGCTGGTGAGGATCACGGTGGCCTCGCTCTGGCGGTTGTACTCGGCCACGAAGCGCCGCAGGCGGAACTGCATCGTCACGTCCAGGCCCAGGGTGGGCTCGTCGAGGAAGAGCACGCGGGGCCGGTGGAGCAACGCGGCGATTAACTCGCACTTCATGCGTTCCCCCAGCGAGAGGTCGTGTGGCATCTTGGGGAGCAGGTCCTTGATCTCCATGAGATCCACCAGTTCATCCAACGTGCGATGAAACTCGTCCCGGGGCACGCGGTAGATCTCTCCCAGCACGTAGAAAGAATCCGAGACTGTGTTTTCCAAGGGGAGTTGAGACTTGTTGCCCATGACCATGCTGATGCGCCGCAGGAAGGCCGGTTTTCGTTCCGCAGGCACACAGCCATCCACGCGCATCTCCCCGCCGGTGGGATATAGCAGCCCCGCCAGCATTTTCAAGGTCGTCGTCTTGCCGGCGCCGTTGGGGCCGATAAAGCCCACGATTTCGCCCGGTTGCACGGTGAATGTGATGTGATCCACGGCCAACACGTCACGGTAGCGGCGGTGGATCAGGCTGCCAATGGCCGCCCTCAGCCCCGCCTCCCGCTCGGGCACGCGGTATATCTTGCACAGGTCGCTGACGACAATTTGTGGTTTCATCTATCTCACTACCTCATACCGCAGCCAGACGATATCGCCCCTCATCTTCTCGACGGCGATCAACTTGAGCGGGATGACGCCCTCCGGCGAGGCCAGGTCGGGCGCGACGAACATCGAGCGAGGGCTGGTCCCGCCCACCAGGTAGGGGCCGACCAGCACGCTCACCTCGTCCACCAGGCCGGCGCGCAGCAGCACGCCGCTGAGGATGCCGCCGCTGTCCACGCGTACCTTCGTGATCCCGTAACGCGCGTTCAGTTCCTCCAGCGCCGCCCGCAAGTCCACGCGCTCCTCGCCTGCCACGATATAGTCGAGGTGGCACTTTCGCAGGTCGTCCAGGTAGGCCGGCGGGGTGGCGCGAGAGCACAGCACAACGACGTCGCGCCAGTATGGCTCTCGCTGGACCACGCGCCAGTTGCGGATCTGTCCCCGGCTGTCCACGACGACCAGGAACGGTACGTGGAGGGGATGCAACTCCTTCGGCCCGGACGCCTCTACGTCTGCCTCGGGTGGTGTTTCCTGCCCTGCGTAGGCGGCCAGCATCGTGTTGCTGCCCGAGAGCATGGCCTCCGCGTTCGAGCGGGCGGCCAGTTCATAGTACAGGCCCATGTCGTCCTGACCCCAATCTATTCGTCCATCCACGCTGACCCCGCTATGTAGAATGACCCGTGGCAACATTCGAGACAACCTCCTCGGTGTGGTGATTCAGTCCACATGATACAACATTGGTGTGCAAGTGGAGGGTTGCGCGGCCAGCATCTTGGGGTCAATCTCACGGTCTACCCTCAACTCGCCAAGCACCACCAGGGTCGCTTTGCCTTCCAGGTAATCAAACTGTCGAGCTCAGAATGGCCCGGGGGATTGTTTGCGGATCATTTCTTCCAACAGGGCGATCATGGTTGCGGCGCGCTGTTCCTGCTCGACCAGCGCCGAAAGCCAGCGGTCGGCGGCGGAGTAGGCGTCTTCGTCGGGGCGCGGCGTGTCGAGCGCCTCGCGCAGCCCCTCTCGCCGGCCCCGGTCGAACTGCAAGAGCATGCGCAGGATCGCCATCGTGCTGTACCCGGCGCGGCTCAACATGCGGACCACGCGCAAGCGGCCGATTTCCTCCGCGCCGTAGAGCCGGTAGCGATTGCGCGGGTGGCGCGGCACGCAAATCAACCCATTGCGCTCCCAGTTGCGCAGCACGTCGGCGCTGACGCCCAGCAAGTGGGCCGCTTGCTTGATCTGCAAGGGTTCGGCAGTGGCGTCAGCGGCACGGCCTTGCGCCCAGCGCTCCAGCAACTCCGCCGCCGCCTCGGCCTGGGCGCGCTCCGCCTGTACCAGCGCCCGGTGGTGGTACGCCTGCTCCAGCGCACCGCCCAGGTCCCCCGCCGCGGCCCGCCTGACCAGCGTCAATGCCGAGCGCTTGATACTGCGCCCCGGCCAGGGGCCGTGCAGCGCGGTCCAGGCCAACCGCATCTGGTCGAGGTGTGTCTCGCTGAACAGGCGGTAGCCGCCGGGGCTGCGGGGCAGCGGCGGCAGGAAGCCCCATTTTTCGTAGAGGCGGACGGTGTTGGGATGAGCGCCGACGGCCTTGGCGACGTCGGACGTGTACAGACAACGCGGCGTCATGGGTTGCTCCGAACTTGGGGCCTATTGTAGCATAACCTTCCCGAAAGTCCCAATGGAGACGCCCAGCACACGATACACTGCTCCAGGATGGCATTCCTGGCGTTTGCGGCACACAGTCGAACTTTCGGGTACGGATGTACTCGTCCGCGTGAGCCCACCTTGCCCGAATTGCCCCCCTGGGTTACAATTCCGTCCTAATGAATACCGCTACAAGTGGCCAACACTGGCGGATGATTGTGCTTTTGACCTGGTGCCTGCTTTTGCTGCTGGCCTGGGGGCTGTGGCTATGGCGTTTGGATGCCAGTGACCTGACGTTCGACGAGGCGGCTACCTACTTCGTGGCCCACCGGCCGGTGATGGGCATCCTGGACTATCTCCGAGGAGCGGTGCGGGAGCATCCCCCCGTCTACTATCTGCTCATCCACGCCTGGATGGGGCTGGCGGGCACGAGCGAGTTCAGCCTGCGTTTCTTCTCCGTTGGGGCGGCGCTGGTCGCCCTGGTGCTGACGGGTTGGCTGGCCCGCATCGGCCTGGGGCGCTCTGCCAGCGGCGCGGGCCTCGTGCCGGCTGTCCTCCTGGCCAGCGTGCCGGGAATGGCCTATTTTGCCCGCGATGCCCGCATGTACAGCCTGGGGGTGGCCTGGACCGTGCTCGCGGCCGGGCTGTTTCTGCGGGACTGGCTGCCGGCGAAAGGATGGCCCCGCCCCTTGGCGCTCGCCAGCCTGGTGGCGGTCCACGTTCTGGCGCTCTTTACCCATTACTATCTGCTGCTGCCGATCCTGGTGCAACCGCTGGCCCTGCTCGTGACCCGGCGCTGGCGGTCTCTGCTGGCGTGGTGTGCGGCCCACGGTCTTCTGGCCCTGCTGGGCCTGGCCTGGCTGTGGCTGGCCCCCGGCCTCCAGATGACCACCGGGGGCACCTGGCCGCGTCTCACGTTCGTCGTGCCGGCACGTTTCTACACGTTCCACATGTTGGGTAAGGTGCTGTTCAGCCCGGTGGTCCGCGTTCGCTTCTCGCTTCTATATTGGCTGCTGGCGCTGGCGGGCGTGGGCATACTGCTTGCCCTCTGGCGTCGCCGCCCGGTCGGGGCCTGGCTGGCTCTCGCACTGCTGTTGGCGCCAGTCCTGGCTTTCCAGGTACCTCATCCCCCTGCGGAGCGGTATTTGCTCTTCTTGATCCCCTTCACGGCGTTGGCGATTGGGTTCTTGAGCGTGCTCCCCTTACTGAATAAACCGCGTTTTTGGGCCTGGGGGCTCACTGCAGGGCTGACGTTGGGGGTTGCCTGTCTGCTGGCTGCCGGGGGACTCGAGCAGGCCGTTGCCTTTGACCGGTCCCACTATAGCCACACGCTGAAAACGGTCAAGGCCCAGGCCCGCCCTGGCGATGGGGTCCTCTTCTATGGACCGTGGCAGTGGATTCAATTTCAGTATTACGATCCAGGAGGCCTGCCGCCGATCACGACGCTGCCTCCCTACGCGCCGCCGCGCCTGAAGCCGGCCGAGGCCGAACCGGTGCTGAATGAACTGCTGGCCCGCTATGACCGGCTGTGGGTAATCCCTGCCGCCGTGGACGACGTGGATCCTCCCCGCTTCGTTGCCGGATGGCTGCGCACCCACGCCCACCTCGTGTGGGATACCGTGGACTTTAACCTCTACCTGCCTGCGCTCCCGCCGGATGCTCCTGCCCGGCCGGTCGAAGTGGTCTTTGGGGAAAGGCTACACCTGGCAAGCGTGGCCTGGGAGCCACAGGCGGTGCCCGCTGGCGAGCCCCTCCGGCTGACGCTGCATTGGAGTCCGCTGCGCCTGTTGGACCACGACGTGCGACTGGCGCTGCAATTGGCCGACGCTACGGGGTACGTCTGGTCCCAGGTGGAGACTCTCCCTGGAGCCTGGGCGCATCCGCCATCGCAATGGGAACCAGGCGAGTTGGTGACCGACCGCGAAGGGCTGATCGTCCCCCAGGGCGCGCCGCCGGGGGAGTACACGCTGCGCCTGATGGTCACCGATGCCGTGACGGGCGAGCCGCTGCTGGCGGAGGGGCTTGACGAGGTGGACTTGCTTGCGGTCCAGGTCGGAGAGCCTGCCCGTGCTCCAGTCCTGTACGGCCTGCCCAATTCCGGGATGGCCACCTTTTGCTCACCCGACGGCGCAGATTGCCTGACGTTGGCCGGGGTTGAGCCGGGAGGGGTGCGCTTTCAACAGGGGTACGCGGTGCCTCTGACGCTTCATTGGCTGGTACCGGGTGTACTCACCCGCCACGATACCTTGCCAGCGGTGCAGCTTTTTCTGCAACTGTCCCACCGTCCCTGGTTGGGCCATCAGCATGCCACCCCTGTCGTCACCAGCACCTTCCCGCTGCCATCCGGGTATGCGACCGCTCCGCTGAACCCGCTACCCGACGAGCAGTCTCGCTCGTTCCGCATCATGTTGCCCCTCGTTACCCGTGCCGCTCCCTGGGGGCTCCAGGCATCGTCCGCGCCGGAGTGGACCTCTGCCCGGCGCTCCGGCCGGCTGGTCACCACGCACGCTGCGTTGGTCCTTCCTCCAGATGCGCCGACCGGCCCGGCCCAGGTCACGCTGGCAGTACTGGGGCCGGACGGTGCCCTCTGGCCAAAGGCAGAGGGAGCCTCCAGTCCAGCGCCGCCGTGGAACAGGCGGCGCTGGGCGGAGGCAGAGAGTGGGGGAACGATGCCCCTGTTTGGCATCACCGTGGAAAACCGGCCCGTGCTGCGCCGGCTGCCCGGCGGACTCATCCCTGTTCAGGTTGACTGGGGTGACGAGGTCGGGCTGCGCGGGTACCGCGTAGAGGGGGACGCTCGCCCCGGCGGCCAACTGAGTCTCGTCTACGCCTGGTATGCCAGGGTGCGCCCGACCGCCATCTATGCCGTCTTCAACCACCTGGTAGATGCGGACGGCATCCTGGTCGCACAGGCCGATGGCTGGCCACAGGGGGGGCGCATGCTGTCCATCCAGTGGCGGCCCGGCGAGTACATTGAGGACAGTTACGCGCTGGCGATTCCGCCTGATGCGCCGCCCGGTCCTTACACGCTCTACGTGGGTCTCTACAACGCGGCGAACGCCGAGCGCCAGCCGGCCTTTCTCGACGGCCAGCGCTTGCCCGCAGACCAGTTGCCTATTTCGCTGAACGGTGCCCGATGAGAAAAGACGGCGAATCGCAAATCGCAAATCGCAAATCGCGAATAGCAGATCCGCAAACCCGCCATCCGCCTTACCTTCCCGAAAGGTGCCCCACCGAAACTTTCGGGAAGGTTCCGCCTCCATTCTCCATTCACTATCCGCTATTTGCAATGGTAGCCGTGCTGTTGGTGGCAGCGACCCTGCGGTGGGCCGCCTGCGGGCAGGTACCGCCAGGCCTCTACCACGACGAGGCGTACAATGGGCTGGATGCCGTGGAGGTTCTGCGAGGCCGTCTCTCCCTCTATTTCCCGGCCAACAACGGGCGCGAGCCACTCTTCATCTATCTGGTCACCCTGGCGGTGGGGGTGCTGGGAAGAAGCCCGTTCGCGCTGCGGCTGCCTGCCTCCTTCGTCGGGCTACTCACCGTGGCGGCGACCGCCGCGGCAGGGCGGGCACTCTTCTCCCGGCGGGTCGGTGTATTGGGTGCGGCGGTGCTGGCGGTGACCCTCTGGCACGTCCACCTCAGCCGGGTCAGTTTCCGTGCCGTTCTGCTGCCCCTCTTCATCGCCCTCACGGTCTGGCAGGCAGCGCTGGGGGCGTCGAAAATCCACACTCCCCACTCCGCACTCCGCACTCCGCAATCCCCAATCCGCACTCCGCACTCCGCACTCCGCACTCCGCACTCCGCACTCCGCACTCCTGCCGGGTGGTCTCATTGGCTGGCGGCCGGCATTTTCTACGGCCTCTCCTTCTACACATACTCTGCCGCCCGCTTCACCCCCGTCGCCCTGATCGCCTTTGCCTTCTACATGCTACTCGTGCGTACCCCAACTTCCAACCTCCAATCCCCAATCCCCAATCCGCAATCCGCAATCTCCAATCCCCACCTGTGGCGCGGCGTCGGCCTGGCTGCCCTGGCCGCCCTGGCGACCCTCGCTCCCCTGGCAGCCTACGCCGTGGGCCGTCCCGATATCGTGCTGGGCCGCCCGGACCAGGTCTCGGTCTTCAACCCCGCCATCAACGGCGGTGACCTGTGGGGCACGTTGGGCCGGCACACGCTCCGCACGCTGGGGATGTTCTTCGTGCGCGGGGACCGTATCTGGCGACATAACGTCCCCTGGCGACCGATCTTCGACCCGCTCCTGGGTGGGGCCTTCCTCCTGGGCTTGCTGGTCGCCCTGCGCCGCGCGCGGCGGGACGCGGCGGCCGGCTTTGTCCTGGTGTGGGTGGCGGTGATGAGCCTGCCGACGCTCCTGGCCGAGGACGCCCCCCACTTCCTGCGCGCCGTCGGCATCCTGCCTATCGTAGCATGTCTGCCCGCGCTCGGCCTGGACTGGCTGGCAGCCAGAATCCAATCCGTAATTCGTAATCCGCATTCCCGAGTTGTTCATTGGTCCCAGCGTACTCGCCAGCATTCTCTTATTCTTCATTCTCTCATTCTGATTCTCCCCCTCCTGTTCGGCCTTACCAGTACCGCCTGGGCCTATTTCGGTGACTATGCCCGCGACCCCATGACCGGCTACTGGTTCGAGCGCGGAGCCGTGATGCTGGGGGAGCGCGTCAACGAATTCCTGGGGCTGGGGTGGGATGGAAACCGCATGCTACACGGGAATCCTGGCGATCGGCGAGTCTACCTCGACCCGACGTTGTGGGACAAGTGGCCCCAGGTCCGCCTCCTGATCGCCGCACCACAGGCAGTGATACTAGGGCTTGAACTAGAACCAGCCTCCAACCTCCAACTTCCGACTCCGCATTCCGCCTTACCTTCCCGAAAGGTGCCCCACCGAAACTTTCGGGAAGGTTCCGCAATCTCCAATCCCCAGGTAGCCGTCTTCCTCTGGCCCTACGACGACTGGCGGCGGGCCTGGGCGCTCCTCCCGGTCCCGGCTGAGATCACCGTCGAGGAGGGACCTCTGTCCCAGGGTGACCGCGATCCCCAGCCGTACACGACCTACCTGGCCTTTTTCGCCGCCCGCCCGGATGCAGGAACCCCGGCGCTGGCACGCTTCTCTGGCGGCGTCGAGTTGCTCGACGTGACGGTGACGCCGGCCGGGCCTGACCGCCTGCGGGTGCGGCTGGACTGGCGGGCCAGCGCGCCGCTGGCAGAGGACTATGCCGTGTTCCTGCATTACCTGCGAGATGGGGAGCGCATCGCCCAGGCCGATAGCCGGCCGGCCGGAGGGCGCTACCCCACGACGACGTGGCGCGTGGGAGACGTCATCCACGACGATCACTACGTAGAGGGAGTCGGCCCCCCCCTTCCAGGCCGGGACGTGCTCCTTTTCGGCTTCTGGCAACCGGAGAGTGGCGCTATACTGTACTGGCTGGACGAGGCAGGGAATCCAGCCGGGGACTGGATCGAGGTGCCGGTAGATGGCGGATGAATTGAAGAAACCGGGTTTTGCCGCTTCGCTTACCGAAAAACCTGGTTTCTGGGCTCCTGGTTTCTGGGCATGCATCACGCTGACGTGCGTGGCCCTGGTGGCCGCTGCTTCTCTGTGGGGGCCGGGGATGGTCAACACGCGGGGCGGCGGCGATAGCCCCTTCCTCCTCCAACGTACCCACCAGATGGTGGCCAACCTGCGGGCAGGCGTCTTCCCGGTGCGTTGGATGCCGGACGCTGCCTACGGCCTGGGCTACCCGTTTTTCAGTTACTACGCCGCGCTCCCCTACTACCTGGCCGGACTGCTGGCGCTGGCGGGGGCGGACCTGCTGACGGCGGTGAAACTGGCACAGACGCTGGGGTTCGTCGCCGCGGCGCTGGCCATGTACGGCTGGATGCACTGCGTGACCAGGAACCGGTGGGCGGCCTGGCTGGCAGCGGTGGCCTACACCGTGGCCCCTTTTCACCTGGTCAACGTCTACGTGCGCGGCGACTCCCTCTCCGAGTTCTACGCCTTCATCTTCTACCCGCTCATCCTGTGGGGGTTGGACGGAATCGCACATCGGACATCGCAGATCGCAAATCAGCAATCCTCATTCCTCGTTCCTCATTCCTCATTCCGCATTCCTCAATCCGCAATCCGCAATCTGGTGTTGCCTGCACTGGCTTACGCTGGTCTCATTCTTACTCATAACATCTCCGCGCTCATCTTTTCTCCTTTTGTCTTACTGTACCTGGTGATTCTGGCATCGCGCAGCAAAGGCAGCAGGTGGCGTGTCGTGGGGCTTGGGCTTTTGTCGCTGGGGTTTGGGATTGCCCTGGCGGCCTGGTTCTGGCTCCCGGCCGTGGTCGAGCTACGGTACGTGCAGTTGGGACCTTCTACCCAGGATTATTTTCACTACAGCAACCACTTCCGTGCCCTCAACCTGGTACAGCGGGGGGGCCTGTTCGACTTTTCCGTTGCTCCTGACCTGACGGGCCGCTCTCCATTCGCCATGGGGTTGGCGCAGGCAGTCCTGGCCGCCCTGGGGATGCTGCTCTTGATCGTGCGGGGGTTACGGCGACGGCTGGAGGCTCGCGGATGGTTCGTGCTGGCCGGCTTGCTGATTTCAACCATCATGATCACGCCGCTCTCCCGCTTCCTATGGGACCACCTGCCCCTGTTGCCGCTCGTCCAGTTCCCGTGGCGCTTCCTCTCGGTACAGTCCCTCTTTACCGCTGCTGCAACAGCCGCCCTCATACCCCGCTCCTCCACCAATCCGCAATCCGCAATCCGCAATCCGCAATCTCCAATCTCCAACCTCCAACCTCCATTCTCCATTCTCCATTCTCTACCCGCCGCCACACTCCTGATACTTTCGGTACTCCTCCCCCTGCATCCCGACCGTCTCCCCATCGGCCCGTCCGACGTAACCGTGGAGCGGCTGCAACTCTACGAACTGTTCGCGGGCAACATCGGCACCACCATCCGCTACGAGTGGCTGCCCAACACCGTGACCCCGCGCCCGTTCACCTCCGCCGCGTTGATCGAGCCTGGCGTGCCGCTGCGGGCCATCCCGCTGGAAGGAGCGCCCCTGGAGGCTGCCCTGGTGGAACGTAAACCCACGCGCCAAACGTGGCGCATCTGGGGTGCGGGTGGGAGCATCGCATTCCCGCTCCTCTACTGGCCCGGCTGGGGCGCACGGCTGGACGGCAAGGCTGTGCCGGTGTGGCCCGTCGAAGGTTCCGGCTACCTGGCGCTGGCAGCGCCGCCAGGTGAGCACACGGTCATCCTCCGGCTCGGCCGCACCCCGGTGCGGGCGGCGGCCGAAGCAATCTCGCTGGTCACTGTGTCGGCGCTGCTGATCATCGTAGCGGCACGCAGCCGCAAAACTCCAGATTCCAAACTCCAAATCCCAATACGGGTCGTAGGGCGCTGGGTGTTGGGATTTGGGCTTTTGGCTTTGGGGGTTCTCGTGCTCGCATGGCTACTACGCTCCCCGGAATTCGAGGGGGAGAACGACCTTACCATGGACTTTGACCACATGCCCTACCTGCACCACAATCCCGAGGGTGTGGATTTCGCTGGCAAAGCGCGCCTGGCCGGATACACCCTTTCGGCCGCAGAGTTGGCCCCTGGCGACACGTTGACTGTCACATTGGACTGGTCGGATATTGACAGTACAACCACAGCAACGTTGCAGTTGGTCTCCCCCGCCGCCGTGCGCTACGAAGTCGAGCCCCTGACCGAAGCAATCTCCAATCCGCAATCCGCAAGAACCTTCCCGAAAGCTCCCAGCCTTCGGGAAGGTGGCATTCCGCAAGAACCTTCCCGAAAGCTCCCAGCCTTCGGGAAGGTGGCATTACACGTTCCCACCAACACCCCCCGCGGCATCTACTTCCTCCAATTGCGCCTCTTTGACTCAGCAGGTGAACTCTATGCTCGTACCTCTGGTGGCGAGGCGCAAGGTATCCTGTACCTGCGGCCCATCCGGGTGCCCCGTGGCCCGGCGCTTCCTCCTGATACCCCCGTGCTGGCCTCCTTCGGCCCGGTGGTCCGGTTGCACGGGGCGACCGTCGCGCAGCCTGCCTCCGACCGGCTAAGTGCGCGGCTGGATTGGTCGGCGGCGCAGCCGTTGGCAGCCAACTACGCCATCTCCTTGCGCCTCCTGGATCCTGCCGGGCAGATGCGCGTTGCCACGGACACGCAGCCTGGCTACGGCTTCCTCCCCACCAGCCTGTGGCGTCCCGGCGAACTTGTCAGCGATCGCTACCTGCTCGCCCTGCCAGACGATTTGCCGCCCACCGCTGGGTATCACCTGCAAGTCGTGCTCTACCAGATGCCGACGCTGGAGCCGGTGGGACAGGCACAAGTCGGAGACCTGGCGCTCCCTCTGGAAACGGTGTTCGAGGCCCAACCTGTGCCCCGCACCTTCGTGCTCCCGCGCCTGGAGCATCCCCTGGGAGTGGACTTGAGAGAGATCCGGTTGGCCGGCTACGACCTGGAAGCGGTAGAGGCAAGGACCGGCCCTGCCCGCCTGACCCTGTGGTGGCAGGCCTTGCAGGCTCCACGGGCCGATTACACCGTTTTCGTCCACCTGTTCGATCCGGACACAGACGCGATCGTTGCCCAGAGCGATGCCATGCCGCGCGGGGGCGCATACCCCACCTCTTGGTGGGCCGCCGGCGAGGTCGTCAGCGAGACCGTAACCTTGTCCCTGGAAGGCATCCCAGAGGGAACCTACTGGCTGGCGGTGGGCCTCTATGACCAGACCGTGACGCGCCTGGCGGCGGTCGGCCCCGATGGCCAGCGCTTCCCCGCCGACCGCGCCATCCTGCCCGAGAGCCTGGAGATACAGCCATAATGCGCAGCAGACCTGATCTCATGCGAGCATCTGCCCTATCCGGTCGTCCATTCTCCATTCTCCATTCTTCATTGACCCTCCTGACCTGCCTTACCGCCCTGGCCCTGCGCCTCCACCGGCTGGCCGAGCCGCTCATGCGGTGGGACGAGGGCTGGTCGGTGGCGCATTCCAGCCGCTCCTGGCTCGAAATCGTCCAGATTGCCTCGTGGGAAGTGCACCCGCCGCTGTTCTATCTCGCCTTCAAACCCTGGTTGGTCCTGGGGCGCAACGTCTTCCTGGTGCGCTTCTTCCCCGTGCTGGTGGGGATGCTCGCCGTGCCGCTGGCGTTTCGAGTGGCGATGCGCTGGATGGGGCGGCCTGGGCTGGCGTGGTTGGCCGCCGGGCTGACCGCCGTGGCGCCGGCGCTCGTCTACTACGCCCAGGTCGTGCGGATGTACTCGCTGGTGGTGCTGTGGCTCCTGCTGGCGACCTGGACGCTCTTGCGCTGGCTCGACCGGGGAGGAACGTGGGCGTTGGCTGGCCTGGTGGCGGCCGGGCTGGCCGCTCTCTACACGCTCTACTACACCGCCTGGGCGCTGGCGGGGCTTTACGCCTATGGCCTGCTGGTAGCGCGCCGGAGGCGCGTAAGGCTGCTGGTCGGTGGGACGGTCACCCTGGCGCTGTATCTGCCCTGGCTGGCCTATGCCGGCCCTGGCATCTTGGAGCGCATAGGCCAGGCTGCCCCCGCCGAGACCATCATGCCGGTCACACCGTGGGGCCTGGCGACCTCGACGTGGACGGCGCTGACGTTCGATTTCGGCTCCCGCGGCTGGGCGGCGCTGGCGGTGTTGGCAGTGTTGCTCATTGCAGTGCTGGTTCCGCGCCGCCGTGGAACAGGCGGCGCTGGAATGGAAGGTGGCGCTGGGCTGGAACGGGGCGCTGGGCTGGAACGGGGCGCTGGGCTGGAGAGCAGGCGTGTGCTGATGCCCCTCCTGGCCCTGCTCACCGCGACGGGCGGGGCCGTCCTCGGCAGCGGGGCCTACTTTTTCGCCCCTCGGCTGCTGACCCCGGCGGTGCCGTTCCTGGTGCTCCTGGTCGCCTGGGCGCTGGACAGGCTGGGATGCCGTGGAAAGGGACTTTTGGCCGCTGGATTGGCGATCCTATGTGTGGCTTATTGGCCCACCGCCAGCCGCTTCGTCTACGAAAAGAGCCTGGAGGTGAGCGGCCCGTTCGACCCCCACGAATATCACGCGCTGTTGAGTGAGCGGGCACGGCCGGGCGATTTCGTCTTTTTCAACGAACTGGCGCTGGCCGGGTGGTACGAGATGGACCGCAGGCCGGAAGACCCCGCCTGGGGATACGCGCTGCGCTGGACACCCATCATTGAGCCGCTGGAACGCATTCAGCCCCGCGTCGAGCGGGTGGCCAGCGGATACACTCGCCTGTGGTTTGTGTTGTACCAGGGAGGCTCCGGGCCTGGCACAGGCCTGAAGGCGTGGCTGGACGAGACGCTGTACCCATTTAGCATGGATTGGGGAAGCGACAGCCTCTTTCTATCGTACCTGGCTCCGCAAACCCCGTGGCTCGAGGTAGCGCCACGTGCCGATTTCGGCGATGCGGTCCGGTTGGAGACGGCGCAGTATAGCGCACAGGCAGGGCCAGCAGGCGAAGTGGGGGTCACCTTGCAGTGGCGTGCGCTCCGTGCTCCCCTGCCCAACTATCGCGTCGTCGTCCAGGTATGGGACGAGACGGGCGCGGTGCTGGCCCAGCGGGACGTGCGGCCGGCCAACTGGGAGCGCCCGACCCAGCGCTGGGTGGCGGGGGAGATCGTAGAAGACCGCCACGGCTTGTTGCTCACCGCACGCAGCCAGACCCCACTGCACCTGGCCGTTTCGATCTACGACACCGACACCGGCGAAACCCTCCCCGTGGCCGGCAACCCATTCCTGGAACTAGGCACCCTGGCCGGCGAATAGTAGCAAATAAGCGAGTGGCAAATCGCAAATCGCAAATGACGGATGGCCATACACGATACGCGATACGCGATGGGCGATAGGCGAGGGCAAATGACGGAACACGCAACACGCAACACGCAACACGCAACACGTTTCACGTTTCACGTTTCACGTTTCACGTTTCACGTTTCACGTTTCACGTTTCACGTTTCACGTCTCACGTCTCACGTTTCACGTCTCACGTGCCCCTCGATCCTGATCCTGTACGTGGTCCTGGCCGTCTTTTACGGCATCATCGCTCCCCCCTTCGAATCACCCGACGAGGTGGGGCATTTCTTCACCGTCAAGTACATCGCCGACCACGGCCGGTTGCCGGTGCCGGAGAAGGGGCTTTCGGAGCAGTATCTCTACGGTCAGGAGGGCACCCAGCCCCCCCTGTATTACCTGGGCGGGGCGCTGCTCCTGCGCCTGAGTGGCGTGAACACGGAGGACGCCTGGGGCTACCTGCACGTCAACCCTCATACGACCTGCGGTTCCCCCCACCTGGCGGGCAACAAGGGCTTCCTGGCCCACGACCCGGCCCGAGAGTCTTTCCCGTGGCGAGACTCGCTCCTGGCGCTCCACCTGCTGCGCCTCTACTCGACTGTACTGGGCCTGGCCACGGTCATCGGCGTGTACGCCACCGCCCGGCTCTGTTTCCCCGACCGGCCGCTCGTCCCCCTCCTGGCCGCCGCGCTGACTGCCCTCAATCCCCAATTCCTCTTCGTCTCGGCCGGGGTGAACAACGACAACCTGCTGGTGCCGCTGTGTGTGTGGAGCCTCTACCTGGTTCTGCGTGCCATTCACCGGGGCCTCACGCCCGTCACCTCGATTCTCACCGGCCTCCTCATCGGCCTGGCCGCGCTGACCAAACTGGGCGGCCTGTTGCTGGTTCCGCTGGCCTGCCTGGCAGTCCTCCTCGCCGCCTGGCTCCAGCGCCAGGATAAACCCAGGAATCAGTTTCTGTCATTC
>Ga0315284_10007233_pt1 | contig 15835 bp, 12 predicted proteins | sample YL17G09_16_MG_FD_203696 | JGI IMG/M metagenome (GOLD analysis project Ga0315284, IMG submission 203696) | Sediment microbial communities from Yellowstone Lake, YNP, Wyoming, USA - YL17G09_16 | ecosystem: Environmental > Aquatic > Freshwater > Lake > Sediment | place: USA: Wyoming | collected... | reverse complement strand
AATTAGCATTCCAAAGCATCCTTACACGGTCGGATTAATTAACTGTTTGCCGGATTCATCCAAATCTAGAGGCAGGTTGATATCGATTCCCGGAACAACACCTAATCCTCTGGAAATGCCTCAAGGTTGCACTTTCCACCCCAGATGTCCCAGGGCAATGAAAATATGCAGCAGGCAAGAACCGGTAAAAGCTACAATCTCAAAGGGACACACGGTAAGCTGTCATTTATACACATGAAACATAAAGCCAATCGCAAGTTGTTACAAATAAGGAGACTTGAAAAGTATTATCCGGTGACTGCCGGCATATTTTCTCGTCATGTCGGTGATATCAAAGCCGTAGACGATGTGACTTTTGATATTAATCAGGGAGAAATCCTCGGTTTAGTTGGGGAATCCGGATGCGGCAAGTCAACTTTAGGCAGGACAATCCCCAGGTTGGAGAAACCAACCAGCGGTAAAATCATGTATCGGGGTACCGATATCACCGGGCTGGATAAAAAAGGACTGCGAGAACTAAGGAGGGAAATCCAATTAATATTCCAGGACCCGGATGCCTCTCTCGACCCCAGAATGACAGTTGGTGATTCTATTGCCGAACCCTTGATTGTCCACAATATAGGTGACGAAAAGAAACGAACCTACAGGGTAGCTGAGTTAATGGAACAAGTTGAATTAGAATCCAGACAGGCCGCTATGTATCCACACGAGTTCAGTGGCGGTCAAAAACAGCGTATCGGCATCGCCCGGGCTTTAGCTATGAATCCCCGACTCATTATTGCTGATGAACCCGTCAGTGCCCTCGACGTATCCATACAGGCTCAGATTCTAAATCTGATGATGGACATTCAGGAAAAATTCGGGCTGGCTTATCTTTTCATCGCCCACGATCTATCAGTAATAAGGCATATGGCACACAGAGTAGCCATAATGTATTTAGGCAAAATCGTGGAACTGGCCGATAAAAATGAACTCTTTAAAAATCCGCTGCATCCTTATACTGAAGCGCTATTGTCAGCCGTCCCCAGTTTTAAGGCAAAAGACAAACATAGAATACTTCTACGAGGTGATGTCCCCTCCCCTCTGAACCCACCACCCGGGTGCCACTTCCATCCCAGATGTCATCGGGTAATGTCAATCTGCAGTCAGCTGGAGCCGGAGCTGAAGGAACTATCAGAGAGCCACTTCGTGTCCTGCCACCTGTATAAGTCTTAAATCTATAATTTCTTAACCATATATGCTCCGTCCAACTCATAGCCGCATGCGGAGCGGAAATATTCTCTGGCACCAACGCCACTTATAATAGCTATATTTGGTGCTTTAAATTCGTCCCGTGCAATTCGTTCCGCCTCCTTCAGCAACTCCAGTCCCAGTCCTCTATGCTGAGTTGCCCCATCGTACTTCTCCCCCAGCGGGACCTCCGAGCCGAATACGTGCAACTCGCGCACCATAGCTAAATCTCCATTGCCGACTACCACAGAACCTACCCTCATACGAAGCAGGCCGAATATAGTCTGACCCTCGTCCTCAAAGGTAAGAAACACCTCCCTACCTCCCGAAGCATTATAATCTAATCTTTTTAACAGTGGTTCGCCTACTTTCAAACCGTCCCGGAGCCGATGCCCATATTCACGGCAGCGGATACATTTGCACTTGATGTCTATCTGTTCCATTCGCTTCTTCAGGACACTCCTCAATGCCAAATCTTTGCAGCCGGCCACGATGAACTTACCAGGCATATCGCGCATTACCCGTGGAATCCTGACATAGCCGGGTACATTGGTTTTAATGCCTATCAGCAAATCTACCAGTTCATCCATCTTATAAGGCTGATAGCGGTCGTCTTCGTACCATTTTTCGAGCTCAGTGCCGGCAATAACCAACGTGGGATAAAGTTTGAGTCCGTCAGGCCTGAAATTGTCATCATTAAAAAGCTGCTGGGACAGCTCAAGGTCATGCATCTGGTTTGAACCAGGCAATCCCGGCATCCAGTGATAGTAAACCTTGAATCCATAATCTTTTAGTAATTTAGTCGCCCTGATAACCTCCATTACATTGTGCCCTCGCTTCACCAGCTTGAAGATATCGTCGTCCAGCGTCTGCACGCCAAGCTCCACACGCGTGGTGCCGAAATCAAGCATTCTCCTTACTTCCTCCTCCCGGCACCAATCAGGTCTGGTTTCAATGCATAATCCCACGCACCTGTGCTCAGCCGTCTCATTCTTCTGCTTAGCCGCCTCTAAATTTGGAGAGTCGCTGCCATTTAGCCCATCATAGCAACCCTTAATAAACTGATATTGATACTCCTCGGGATAAGCCAGGAAAGTTCCACCCATTACAATGAGTTCAACCTTGTCAGCCGGATGTCCCATATTTAATATAACCCTCAGCCTCTCCTCGACCTGCCTTCTAGGTTCATAATTGCATAACTTAGCCCTTAGTACCGCTGGGGATTCGGGGGTGTAGCTTTTGGGAGCATCAGGAAAGGTGGGACAATAAATACATTCGCCGGGACAACCTATCGGCTTGCCCATAACAGCCACAGGTGTCACCCCGGATATAGTCCTTGTTATTTTAGAAACAGCCCGCATGCAACCAGTTTAACACCAAACGAGGCAGGCGGCCAATTCTATGTATAGCGGCGGAATCACCTGACTGAATACTGGAAAAGCTATCACTCACAGGGCATGGCCTTTAAGGTATCGTACTACCCTCTTTATCAGTTCTGTCAATCATATTTACCACTATTGTTAATGTGATACAGGCTCCTGTATTTCTACTAATTTATCCGTAATCTTGATATGATACACATGGTCAATTGAGTCGTGATTTCCCAAATTGTAGCTATGTCAACAAACAGAGAGGTTTTTGACGGGATAGCTGAAAGCTGGTACCGATTTAGACACTGGTCCCGCTTCGCCATAGAGCTGGAGGAGATGGCAACCAGATGGCGCCAGGGCAAGCTCCTGAATATCGGCTGCGCTCACGGACCTGACTTCCTGCCATTCAAAAATAATTTCAAACTTTGGGGGGTAGACTTTTCAGCGCAAATGCTGAAAATGGCACAGAAGTATGCAGTTAAGTTCAACCTACAGGTAAGGCTAGTTATAGCCGACGCTGCTTCTTTGCCCTATCCCGACAACTCCTTCGACCGTGCTATAGCAGTAGCCGTTTATCATAACATGCGGGGGGACAAGCAAAGGCGCCAAGCTCTCCGTGAACTCAGGCGTGTATTGAAACCAGGAGGTGAAGCTTTCATTACTGTGTGGAACAAATGGCAGCCCGGCTTCTGGCTACGTGGCAAAGAGATTAATATACCCTGGAAATCAAAGGGAGAAACTTTTTATCGCTACTATTATCTTTATTCCTATCCGGAATTCCGCGCTCTACTGACCGGGACCGGTTTTAAAATCGTCAGCATCTTTGCTGAGAAATCCTATAGATTCCCGCTGCAGTTTTTCTCTCAAAATATCTGCGCACTCATAAAAAAATGATGCGTACGCGATTTTAACCTCTCTTCTTACCTCTTGCCGGTGTGCCAGCCATTTCACCTGTAGAGGGCCGCATTTCAGAGGCAATACAGGTTCGATTGCCACCTATCTCCTTAGCCTGATAAAGCGCCTTATCAGCCGCATTCACCAGCTCGCCCGCCTTTAATCCATCACCGGGCCAGGAAGCCAAACCGAGGCTGGCGCTTATCTTGATGTCCTTCTTACTCATCTCGGTGGCAATATGCCCTCTGACCCTTTCCGCAACAACAAAAGCGTCATGAGTAGTCGACTGCGGTAAAATAATGGCAAACTCGTCACCGCCGTAGCGAAAGGCCAGGTCCGCACTCCTTATCGCCGCATTCACTAAACGACCTATTAGTTCCAGAACCTTATCACCGGCTGTGTGACCTTGCACATCATTGTAGGCTTTGAAATAATCTAAGTCGAGAAGAAGCAAAGACAGCATACCGCTGTACCGACTATGGCGTTCTATCTCCTGTTTTATGCATTCATTAAAATGGCGTCGGTTAAATAAATTTGTAATCTCATCGATTCTAGCCATCTTCTCAGCCTTAGCATATAGCCGGCTATTCTCAACCGGCATGGCTATCTGAAAAGCCAGACGTTCCAGGAGCCGAATTTGTCCTGCCGGGTAAGCATTAGGCTTACGACTGGCTATGATGAGACTGCCTATAGCCTCATTTTTAACCATAAGTGGCAGATAAACGATTGACCGTATACCGTGCTTTAAGTGGCCTTCTCCTGTCCTAAATTTCCTGTTTTTTAACAGGTCGGGCTCAAACAGAGCCTCTTTGTGATTGGCTACCCACTCAGTACCTGTGCCTTTTAGCGGCATCCTCTCTCCCTCTTGCCAGGCTGAGCCCACCTCCGTGGATAAAACCTCTAAACAAATCTGGCCGCCCTCTATAAGGGCAACAGTCGCCCAGTCGACGCCAACCGCCTCTTTCAGTTCAGCTATGAAGCCTCCGTATACCTCTCTTATGTTTAAGCTGGAACTAATAACTCTGGCCAGCCGGTTTATCAAAGCCAACTCTTGTTCTCGTTTTTTTAATTCCCTTTGAAGGTGCTCTTTTTCCCGCTTTCTGAACTGCTCCTGCAGATATTCCTTTTCCAGACTGGCCGCTACCTGAGAAGTAACAGTCTCGACTAAATTAACGTCTTCAAGCGAGTATCTTCCGGATTTTTTCTCGCTCAATGCCAATAAGCCAATCAAGTAACCGCGACTAATAAGAGGAAAAAGTAATTCTACATTCAGAGCTTTTAGCTCATCACGTTCCTCCCCCCACTTACCGTAAAGTTCAGGAAAGATATCCAGATTCTCTCTAAGCAAATACCTGCCCTCTCGCCTTAACCATTCCAAGAGCGGACTGTCCTGACTTAAACTGACTTTTAAAACATGCTGTTTTTTAGGCTCAGAAAACTGGACAACAAAGTCGCCACTTTTTGGGTCCGGCAAAAATAAATGCGCCTGCCTACAATACAATGTCCCCGCCAGCAGTGGCAGCAATCCTTCACTCAATTCATTCAGACTAAGAACACTGTTCAATTTATATTTTAGAAAAAGGCGTAGCTTTTGGATGTAATCGTACCTTGCTCTGTAGAATAATCTGTCTGTACGCCTGGAAAAGATACCCTGTAATAAATAAGCACTACCACTAATAACCATGGCTGCCAGTATAGCCAGAAGTACAGTGCTTCCATCAATTGTTATTCCGATGAACGAGCGCATCAGCAGTAACAAAACCAGATAGAGGCCGACACCGACAACGACCAGACCTATCCAAACCAGCCCACGGCGGAAAACAAGTCTCATATCCAGTAAACGGTGTCTTAGAACAGCATAAGTCAGGATAACAGCAGTTATGAGATTTCCAATATGGCTAAGCGGAAATTCATTTCCCCAGGGAATGAATGCTGTAGATACAGCGAGAAGCAAAATACCAATGCTCAATATTAGGTACGCTAATTGGTTACGTAATATTGGGTCGTCTGAAGTTCTAAACTGCTGCCATAATAGATATACGCTTCGTACCGTTACAATAGCCAGAGGCAATCCCATCAAAAAAACACCGTTACCGTATACAGTGTATATTTTGCCATCAGTCAAAATAACATCTTGCGGAACGTAGTCCATTGCTGTCAGAAATATAATGATGGCTAAAGAAGAATAGGCGATGGGCAGCCAGCGGCCTTTATTTGGAGGATAGAAAGATGATATGAAGCAATGTAACTGTACGGCCGCTAACGTGAAAGCACAGGCAATAATCTTCCCCAGGAGGACCTTTTCCGACATAAGGAAGTTGCTGCGGAAAAGGACATCAGTTGTACTCCAGATTACGGCGGCAATAAGGAACCAGATAAAAAGCCTTTGCTGCCTATTCAAAGGGCGATTAACCAACAGTACGCCCAATAATGGGAAATAAGCAATCACTGCCAGCAAAGGAGGGACGGCATAGATATTCATCTGTCTAGCTTTACTAAGTTTGCCTAATTATCTGCGCAGCTTTGAAGGTTGTCAAGAGGGATTAATGCAGGTTGCTTGTCCATAATTGCGGACAGGCCAGCTAACCAACGATATTTCTGACTTATGACTTTTTCTAAAATTAGGCGCTACCAGTGATAATAGAGGTATGAATCTAATTCGAATTGCCGACGTTTCAGACCACTTCTGACTCCTCGGGGGCTGCTGAAAGTGCAATGGGCATGAAGGCGTCAACCAGCTTCGGGTCGAACTGTGTGCCCGAGCAACTTTTTAGCTCTTTCATTACTTTCTTATAGGACAGCTTATTGCGATACGGCCGAGATGACGTCATGGCATCAAAGGCATCAGCTATGGCCAGTACTCTAGCCTCAACGGGGATTTCATCGCCTTTAAGCCCGGCAGGGTAGCCATCGCCATCCCATCGCTCATGATGATGCAGAATGGCCGGCAGACAGGAAACCAAACTGACCACATGGCCGACTATAGTTGTCGATAATTTGGGATGTGCGTGAATCAATTCCCATGCTTCCGGCTCCAGCTTGTCAACCTTCTTAAGCACTTCATCGGGGATGCCTATCTTGCCGATATCATGAAGCAAAGCGGCAGTGCTGACCACAGCCACCTTTTCCGATGGCAACCCGATTGCCTCAGCCAGGGACACAGCATAGCTGCTAACCTTGCGTGAATGGCCATAAATATAGGGGTCTCTAGCTTCGATTGTTGCCGCCAAGGTATGTATAATGCTCAAAACCTCTTTCTCGGTTGTGGTCCTGGTGGTAGCAGTCGAAGTCAAAGAAGGCAGCATCTTGGAAGCAACGCAGGTTCTATTGCCTCCTGTCTCTTTAGCATAGTAAAGAGCCCTGTCAGCAGCATTTACCAGTTCATCGGAGGTCACTCCGTCACCAGGCCACGAAGCCAAGCCGAGGCTGGCACTTATTTTGATGTCCTTCTTGCTCATCTCCGCTGCAATCCTGCCCCGAACTCTTTCGGCTACCATAAAGGCATCATTATTAGCTGACTGAGGTAGTATGACAGCAAACTCGTCACCACCGTAACGAAAAGCCATGTCAGTACTTCTCAGTGCTCCGTTTATCAACCTTCCTATTAGCTCCAGAACTCTATCACCGGCCGTATGCCCCTGCATGTCATTGTAGGCCTTGAAAAAATCAAGGTCGAGAAGAATCAGAGTCATCATGCTCCGGTAGCGAGCATGGCGGTCAATCTCCAACTTCACGATTTCATCAAAGTGGCGGCGGTTAAATAAGCCCGTAAGCTCGTCGACTCGGGCCCGCTGTTCAGCACTGGCGTAAAGCTGGCTGTTCTCAACCGGCACTGCTATCTGTGGTGCCAGCTCTTCCAGGAGCCGGACCTGCTCAGGACCATAAGCATTCGGCTGGCGGCTGGCGATGACAAGACTGCCTATAGCCTCATTTTTTACTACCAGCGGCAGGTAAACGATTGACTTAATCCCCCACCTCAAATGTTCTTCTCCGGTATTAAACCTTGTGTTTTTAGTCAGGTCGGGTTCAACCAGGGCTTTTTTGTTATCGACTACCCACTCAGTACCGGTACCCTTAAGCGGTATCTTCTCCCCCGCCTGCCAGGTAGAGCCTACATCTGTGGATAAAACTTCAAAACGAATTTCATCACCTTCTATCAGAGCAATGGCTGCCCAATTCACATCAACAACCTGCCTCAACTCGGAAACAAAGGCGCCGTATACATCCTGTATATTTAAGCTGGAAGTAATGACGTTGGCCAGATGGTTAATCAGCTCTAACTCCTGCTCCCTCTTTCTGAGCTGCTCCTGAAGATATTCCTTTTCCAGACTGGCGGCTACCTGAGTAGCGCTAGTCTCCACCAGGTTGACATCTTCAACCGAGTATCTTCCGGATTCTTTTTTCCCTAAAGCCAAGACAGCAATTAAATTACCCCGGCTTATTATAGGAAACAGTAATTCCACCTCCAGAGCTTCCAGCCCCTTTTTCTCCTCAGCCCACATACCTCCAAATTCAGGTTGAATATCCAGATTCTCCACGTTCAAATATCGATTTTCCCGCTTCATCCAATCCAATACCGGGCTATCATTTTTAAGAATTATGGGCCAATCGCTATCCCCGTGAGCCAGGCTGAACTCGACGATAAAGTTACCGTTTACGGCATCCGGAAGTAGTAAATATGCTTGCTTACAATCCAATGCCCCAGCCAGCAAGGGCAGCAATCCTTCGCTTAATTCCCTTAAACTATAAATGCCGCTTAATTTATGCCTTAGAAAGTCATATAGTTTTTGCTGATAATCATATCCTGCTCTATTGAAAATTCGATCCGCACCCCTTGAAAAGAAATCATGTAGCATGTATAAGCTGGCTCCGGTGGCGATTGCTGCTAACGTAGTCAGTGCTAGAATACGTACATCTAATGCAGAACCACTTGCCAAGTAAATTAAGAGAAATAAAGACACATATAAACCGATGCCTACAACGACTAGGGCTGTCCAGACCAATACACGACGGGCGACAAACTCAATACTAACTAGATTGTGTCTGACCAATAGATAGAGCAAAATACTAGCAACGAATAGATTACCAAAGTGGGAAACAGGATACATTGCACCGAATGATGTGAAAGTAACAATGCCAACTATGAAGAAGACCACTATAGTTACAAATAAATAAGACAGGAGGTTACGCTCTTCGGGTTTAGTTGAAGTCTTGAATTTTGATACAGCAGGATATAAGAACAATGCTGGAAGAACCACCATAGGTACAGCAAATAAGATAATCCACGAACCAAAATGCGGAGCGATCCCGCTCTCATTAAAACTAATGGTCTGCGGAATGTAGCCTAGCCCAGAAGCTGCAACCAAAATGAACAGCGCTGCGTAACCTATCCACAACCCAATGCCACCGGGTTGGCCGATAACACATCTTAAAAACCAGTAAAGCTGGATAATGTACAAAATGCCAACGCACAGGCTCATTCTGAACAGATGGACGTTTTGAACTGTGAAGAAATCACTGCGGAGCAAAAAGGTTAAAGCACTCCAAATGGTGCCGCTGACCAGAACGAAGAAAAGTAATAAATGTTGCTTATGCCACGGGCGATTGAGAATAAGTACAACAAATAACGGAATATAAGCAATTGCCGCAATCAGCGGAATAATGGATTGTATTGGCATTTAAAACATTAGTCCTATTTATTTCAATAGGATTAATTATGTCTAGAGCTTAGAGGATTGTCAAGGATTCTGATTAAAGAATCGTATAAAAGCTTCGTAGTGCAATATATAGACACGAATAACTAAAAAGCCGATGCAACTGCCGCAAATATCCGCCTCGGCCTTAAGAAGCAACTATTTGCGGCTAGCTATAGCTTCAGTTTTAGTCTCAGCAACAACCTCTACCGACGGAATAGCTTCTATTTTCGTACCTAACAATGCAAGTATTTTATCAGAAGGATTGATGTGAGGTGGTTTTAAATGAGCTAAATCGGCACCTTCCGCCCGACGCTTAGTAATATAATTGGCGAAGGCTCCTTCAGGCAGCAAGGTGACCTCTATTGGCTTGAAATCAATATTTTTTTCCAAACTAGACAAATCGCCGTGAATAAAGCCATCATCTAACTTTTTGACTTGCTCGTATATTGCTGTGGCTAAACCTCTTTCGCTGGCAATATAATTATCTTTGAGTTCAAGATGAAGATGCAACACAGATCTTTCGCCGATTATCTCTTTATACGCTACCCAATCTGTATAAGGTATGCCAGTATTCTCAATTGCCTGCCATATAATCTTTTCTGTCAGTCGCATGAAGCCGATATCGATGAGATCGTCTGCACGCCTTTCGAAAACCATCTGCGGTATATCAATGCCCAGCTTCTCGTTCCTTAAATCTGTTATCCTTATCATGTCGCCAAGCCTGTATCTCACTAGAGAACCTCCGTGAAAATTGGTAATAACCAACTCATAGAGGTTCCCAGCTTTTACCTCATTCAGCAATATGGTTTTTGGCTGATAAGAATGGTCAATCTGCCATTTAAAATGCTCATTCTCAGGGATAAATTCAAAGAAGTTAAGAGTCGGTGCAAAGACCATACCCTCGTAGTCCCAGGTCTGGATGGCATAGACACCACCTTCAGTACCAGCGTATGCCTCAAGAGGATATCTTCCCCACAGCTGTTCGATTCTCTGTTTGAATATTACTGTATCGGTACCGCTGCCAATTATACCCTTGATTGTCCATAGATCCTTGGGTAATAACGAGCGACGGGATAACTTGCTCTTAATCATCCCTCTCAATATCCGTAAAAGTGCAGATGGATGAGATAGGATGAGCCGAATGTTAACCTTACTCGATTGCTGTTTAAACTGCTCTCCAGCAGCAACGAGGATGAAAGGCAAACCAGCAAAACCATCGATACCTCTATATAAAGCTTCTTGAAGACCGGCCTTTATCCTATCTTCAAAAGGCATATCATCAGCATTTGATGGCAAAAAATCAAAATTGATAGCCTCCTTGGCAGCGTCTCCTACAGCTCTTGAGCCGTACTCCGGTGGCCCCATCGTCATTAATAATTTCAAGTGTTCTTTTACTCGAGAGACATCTCCTCTATACTTGCAAAGGGCAAGAACCGCAAGAGCCCCTCCCAGTATAGAAAGCTCTCGGCAGAAATCTTCGGACATTGGCACCCATTTGGCTGAATATTCCCCTGACCTGCCCGACGTACGTACCCATCGTCCCGTTTTTCCCGGCAAGACATCCTCTCGCTGCTCCAGTAGTTCGGGGCAGTAATCTCCATAAGTAGTCAGCGGCACCTGCTCTCTGAACTCATCCACCGTCTCGGGCATGGCGCCCCGCATAATCTTCCTGCCCAGTTCACTGTCTTTTAACAGTCCAATCTGCTCCAACAATAGCCGCTTCTGGATAACCATGAACTGCTCCAGACTGAGGTCAAGAAAGCCACAGCACATCTGCCACATTTCGTCGTATCTCTTTTGATGTAAAAGCTCGCGAACCTTGGACACACTGCACCTCCCCAACAAAATTTAAGTAGCCGCAAACCAATATGACACGGTTTAGGTGGGTTGGGAAGTGATTGTGTTCTAGAAAATAGTTCTATCTTATGGGACTACGAGGATATAGAAGGACGAAATGAGGAGATTAATAATCTATTAAAAACTATTGTTTTTAAACTCAAGCACATCCAGTATGGTATCTATGCTCCGTAACAGGGTCGAGCCTCTCTCCGTTACACGATAGGTCACCATGGGATTTCCTACTTCCAGTCTATCGACAAAACCCTGGCTGATAAGCATACTTAAGTACTTTTGTAGCTGACTGTAGCTCATGTTAGCGCTATACATTATCTCCGTTTTACCGGCACCATTGGTGCCATTGGCACCAATCCTCAACATATCCCCAATGATTTCAATGTTAGATCTTCTACGTTGCATAGCGCTGCCCCTCAAGAATTTGGTGCGACTGTTTGCCCGCCGACCAATACTATACCACTGCCGCAAGGATAGCTGTCAATATGTTTTTAAACGTTTTTTAAAAAAAAATGTTTAGGGTCGAAAATTAGTGTAACACTGACAAGAGTAGAGATTGTGAAAAGTAGAGCTGCCCTGAATATTCAGGTAGCTTTATCTTTTCTTAAACAGGCTTAGAAACCTGTCCTGATACTCATGAAACAGTCCCCATTTATTTAATTCGGCCACCAGTTCAGGCGCCAAAGATGGCTCTCGTTTCGATTTTTCAAAAAGTTCCTCAATGCGATTCCTGGCATCTCGCGGCACGCCAGCCGAATCAATGCGAAAAAGATCGCGTTTTTCCAGTTCAGCTACGTTAGCCTGCACCGAGCTTGTAGTCAACTCGTATGTAAATTTAAGTAACGATACATCCCACAACGCCTCAACACCCTTGATAATGGCTGTCAACGGGTCTCGCCTGTCATCTATGAGATGATTGATTTTGTCTACTACCGCATTCACCGGTTCGGAGACAATGTTCATCTCCCCGGGCTCATTCCTGTAGGTATAGAAAATGCCGGGCTCATGCGGGTGTCTCTCAGCCATCATCTCTATGAACTTTCTGGCTTGCGAACTAAAACCTTCCAGATTAATGAGGTAGGATGGAGTAACAATCTTTGGTCTGGAGGCAATAACCCTGCCCTCCCTGACCACGTTCACCCATTCAGCCAACTCAGTAACGAGATAATAGTTTATATTTGTGGTACCGAACGTAGCCAGGCTTTGCATCGGCGCTCTTACCACCTCTGTATGCTCTATAGCGTACTGAATTTTTTCATCAGCTTCCATTTGATTCAAACCTGTAACTAAAGAAACAATTTAGCCGCCTGAAAATTACGCTGCACATTTGTTTTGCCTTTAATGACATTCCCATATTCGGTACGGTGCCCCGGAACTACACACTCTACATCTAGCTGTGACAATCGCTCTATACTTTTCTTCAGCAAGGAAAGACTGCCGCCGGGGAAATCTGTCCGGCCGATACTGCCATAGAAAACCACATCACCTGTTATCAAAATCTTTTTGTCCGGCCAGTAAAGGCAAATTGAGCCCGGAGAATGACCCGGCGTAAGGAAAACCTGCAGCTCGACTTTGTTTTTAGCGCCAAGATTCAGTTCTCCCTCTTTAAGGTAAAAAAGAGGCGTAAATTGTGGACCTTTCGCCCCCAACATAGAATACAGTCTTTCTCCTAAAGTATGTCTAAATTCATCCTCCTCTTCCGATAGGGTTATCCAGGCATCGCTTCTTTTGACCACCAGCTCGTTCGCCTGGCAGTGGTCGAGATGACTGTGAGTATTTATTACCAATCCAATATCATCGACCTTAAAGCCGTTCTCTTCGATAGCTTTGGCCAGGGCATCAAAACAGGTTTCCCCAAACTCATTAGTTATATGCCCCGGGTCTACGAGGATGTGTGGCCGCTCACCCCGCAACACGTCAGTAAATAAACAGGTATTACAATTATTGCCGGTTCCCTGCCAGATATAGCAGTAAAAACCATCAGCTAGCTGTACAGATTCGTAAACTTTCGATGCTCGATACATCATGTCTTATACTAATCCCACCATTGCCTTCAGCAGAACTAAAATCACCGAAGAATCACACCTCAGACAGTTCATCAGCATTCGCCTGGGCAACTTTGAATCCAGTGGAATTATAAGGTAAAATTCTGCCGAAAACCAACTCTACGGAACTTTATCTTTCATCGCTAAGGGCATAAGCCGGAAAGCAGTAAACATTTCCGCGCTGTGCCAATAAAGAGCAATCAAGTGGCAGATATTAAGAGCGCCTGGGAGATCGCCCAGGAAAAGGCAGGCAGGTTAGGCAAGTTGTCACCCGAAGAACGGGAAGGGCAAAGACAGGACAGGTGCCGCTTAATAGGAGAATCTCTGGCAGAGAAATACCTCAACCATCATAATATCGATATCCTCAAAGACGAACTGGGTAATCACAACGCACAGGATAAAGACTTAATAACCCAGGCAGCGGTGCACCGTCTCCTCCAGGATATTAACCTGCGGTACCCCCAGGTACTGGCTGAAATATCACGAGGACTTCTCGCCCTAGCCGATTCTACCACGGCAACGAAAACTCTGGATGAAATAAATGAACTTTTCCGGGAATATGCAGATATGGAAAACAAAGAAAAGCAGGAGATAGAAAAGTCAGGCAGGGATATGCTGCATCAACTGAGAATCTCTGGCGCAGCCATCAGCCACCTTAACATTCGAGCCAAAGAAGAATGGCAGAAAAAGCTGGACCAAACGGCTTTCCCCTTTGATGAGAGATTGAATCACCTCAAACGGAAATTACAGCATTGATGAGTATGTGTCTGGCTGCCGTCTAGGCCAGGTTCATAGCCTGGCACATGGCAATATCAACGTTCTTGTGCGTATCTTCGGTGGCTTCTTCGGCTATTGCACTTGTTACCTGCAGCAATCTATTTTGCTCTGTGGTGCCCAAGTGCTCCAACATCTGCTCCACTCTCCTCGCTAACTGTACCTGATTCTCCAAAGAAATATTTTTAGATCGAGGCAATGCCAGCAAGGGATTGGCGAAAAGCATCGGTTTTAGTAAAGTGGTCAGATAAACAAATTTAGCCTGTCGATTTGTCTGCGCCAGCTTCCAGGCTGATTTGTCTTGCTCTGAAGGTTTCAACCATTCTAGAGCAAAATTGAACTGACAATCAATGAAGTTATGTTGGACTAAAAGTCTGGTGGCCTCAAAATCTTTAACTGCTACAGATACATAGTAAAGAGCCTGGTCGAGCACCGGTGACTCGAGCCCCTTAATAGTGGCCGTATGTCGGCATTCGTCGGGGATCCTGAAAATATAATACTCAATCGAACCGTGAAGAGCACTATGAGCTGCCTCATGTCTTATTGCTCCAACTCTGCCCAGCTTGTTCATCTTAGTTAATCTGTCCAGGCTGCAGATAACACGAGGATAGCCGCGCCAGGCATCATGCGAGCAAATAAACTCATCATCACCGCCCGCGGTCATGCCGAGCCTCAATTTATCCTCTTTTAGCAGAGCCCGCATGTTGGCCTCTCTATCCACTACGTGAATTTCGACTTTGTAAGGAATTCGAGACCCGAATCGTCGATAGCAATCGCGGAATATATTTTCGATGTCCCTTTTATAGCTCCAAGGGATGTTACCGCTGGTAATGATGCTTATCTCAACGGTCGCCATAGTTACTAACAACAAAGATAACAATGTTAGTCATCAAAGTCAATACCGTTGCAATAAGCTGCTGACCAATGTAAGATAAGCGACGCAGGAACAGAATAGAAAATGAAACAACTTTGGGCACCATGGCGAGCAGCATACATACTCCAAACTAAAAAAGTCGACTGCTTTTTATGCAAGACGCCAAAAGAGGATAACGATGAGGCTAACCTTATACTCTATCGTGGCAAAAGCAATTTCATCATTCTGAATTCATTCCCATATAATCCGGGACATTTGTTAATTGCACCTTATCGTCATATAGGTAATCTCGACATACTAACCGATGAAGAGGCCAAAGAACACTTTACTCTCATTAAGCTGAGTCTTAGATTACTTGCCGAGGTAACAAAGCCAATGGGTTTCAACATGGGTATGAACTTGGGTAAGGTCGCTGGAGCCGGGCTGGATGACCATCTTCACACTCATGTGGTACCCCGATGGCGGGGAGACGTCAACTTTATGCCCGTGATATCAGATACCAAAGTCGTCTCGGAAGCACTGGCAGCCACCTATAAGAAGTTGAAGGACGGTTTACGGACCGTATCCTAATTGTCAGTTAACGGCACGTGGATAAGAGCCGAGTATTTTAATAAAATTGGTGGTCTGCTTAAGCTCAGTCATCGCTTCCTGAGAAACGGGGTCATCTATGTGCCCCTCGAAATCAACGTAAAATACATATTCCCAGGGTTTATCCCTGCTGGGTCTCGATTCCAGCTTTGTCAGGTTTATATCCCTGTTGGCAAACGCCCCCAAACAAGCATACAAGGCACCAGGAAGATTCTTGGTGCTAAAGACCAGAGACGTTTTACTCTTTGGTGAAGGTTCCGCCTTGTTCCTGGAAATAACGAAAAACCTGGTGTAGTTATTAGGGTTTGTCTCTATTCCCTCCGCCAGTATCTCAAGGCCATAAATCTGAGCCGCTCTCTTACTCGCCACCGCCGCACTTCCTTGTAGACCGGCTTCCTTTATCCTTTTAGCGCTGCCGGCTGTATCATAAGTAGGCACAATTTCAGCCTTGAGTTTCCTTAAAAATTCCTCGCATTGGGCCAAAGCCTGAGGGTGAGAATATATTACCTTAAT
>Ga0315284_10007231_pt1 | contig 15836 bp, 7 predicted proteins | sample YL17G09_16_MG_FD_203696 | JGI IMG/M metagenome (GOLD analysis project Ga0315284, IMG submission 203696) | Sediment microbial communities from Yellowstone Lake, YNP, Wyoming, USA - YL17G09_16 | ecosystem: Environmental > Aquatic > Freshwater > Lake > Sediment | place: USA: Wyoming | collected... | reverse complement strand
CCGTTCGCAGTCTCCTCTTGGGAATGATGCTGGTTCTCTGCTCCGTTGCCGCCGCGTGCGCGGCAGCCGGGCCGCTGCGGCAGACCGTTTTGCTCGACGGCGAGTGGGACGTGGCCGAAGGCGCCATGGACGCCGTCCCCCCGACGTTTGCCCACAAGTGCCCCGTGCCGGGCCTGGCCGACATGGCCCAGCCGCCCTTCGAGGGCGTCGGCCCGAAGGAAGCGGACGACCGCCGCGCCGCCTTCTGGTACCGCCGCACCTTCACCCTGACCGGGCCCGTGCCCGCCGTGGCCACGCTCAAGGTCCACAAGGCGATGTTCACCACGCGCGTGTACCTGAACGGTCAACTCGTGGGCGACCACGCGCCGAGTTTCACCCCGGGCCTGTTTGACGTGCGGCCGCACCTGAAGGGCGACGGCCGTCCGAACGAACTCATCATCCGTGTGGGCTCGTCGCGCAAGGCCGTGCCGCCGGGCCGCCCCGACGGCTGGGACTTCGAGAAAGTCCGCTACATCCCCGGCATCTACGATTCGGTGGAACTCCTCCTCTCGGGCTCGCCGCACGTCGTCCGCGTGCAGACCGTGCCCGACGTCGAAGGCAAGGCCGTGCGCGTGGCGGCGTTGGTGAAGAACGCCGGCCCGGCAACCCGGGCGCCGGTGCGCTTTACGGTGCGCGAAGTCAAGGGCGGGCGCGAAGTCGGCGCTGCCGAGGCCCCGCCGGCCGACCTGGCCCCCGGCGCCGAACGCACGGTCGACCTGCGAATCCCCATCAAGGATTGCCGCCTCTGGTCGCCGGAGGACCCCTTCCTCTACGAATTGGAGACGAGCACCGGTGCCGACGTGCTGCGCACCCGCTTCGGCGTGCGATCCTTCCGCTTCGACCCCCAGACCCGGCTGGCCGTGCTCAACGGCAAGCCGTACATGCTGCGCGGAACGAATGTATGCATCTACCGGTTCTTTGAGGACACGGCGCGCGGCAACCTGCCGTGGCGGGAGGAATGGGTCCGCGGCCTCATCCGCACCTTCCGCGGCATGCACTGGAACTCGTGCCGGTACTGCATCGGATTCCCGCCCGAACTGTGGTACCGCATTGCCGACGAAGAGGGCCTGATCGTGCAGGACGAGTTCCCCGTCTGGACGCTCGGCGAGGACCACGGCTACAGGGTCGAGCCGCTCATCGAGGAGTACACCGAGTGGATGCAGGAGCGGTGGAACCACCCCTGCGTCGTCATCTGGGACGCCCAGAACGAATCGGCGATCGGCGTCACCGGCAAGGCCCTGACGGCGGTGCGCGGCCTGGACCTCTCGGACAGACCGTGGGACAACGGCTGGGGCCCGCCCCAGCGCCCCACCGACGCTTACGAGGCGCACCCGTACCTGTTTCAGAACAAGAGGTTTCGCCTGTCGCAACTTGCCGGCCGCGCCCCTAACGTGGGAGGCAATGTGCAGCCGTCCCGCGGCGGCAACCCCGTTATCATCAACGAATATGGATGGCTTTGGGTGAACCGCGACGGCACGCCCACGACCCTCTCCGTCCAATACCGGGTGTACGAGCGCCTCCTGCCGCCGAACCCGACGGCCGAGCAGTACCTGACGGCCTACGCCCGCACCCTGGCCGCAGAGACGGAGTACTGGCGCGGCCTGCGGCAGACGGCCGGCGTGATGCACTTCTGCGGCCTGGGCTACTCGCGGCCCGGCGGCGAGACGAGCGATCACTTCGTCGACCTCGCCGCCCTGAAACTCGAGCCGCACTTCGTCGAGTACGTCCGCGACGCCTTCGCCCCCGTGGGCCTGATGATCGACGCCTGGGACGAGAACCTGCCCGCCGGCTCGACCCAGCGCTTTCGCGTGGCCGTCATCAACGACCTCAGCGGTCCCTGGCAGGGCAAGGTTACGCTCAGGATTCTCCAGGGCGAGCGGGTCGTGGCCGAGAAGGCCCAACCGTGCACCGTGGCGTTGCTCGGCCGCGAGGTCCTGACCTTCGAGATGGTCCTGCCCGAGACCCTGGGACCGTACACGCTGGCGGCCGACCTGCCGTCGCACGTCGCCGGCGAGAGAAACGTCCGCAGCCTTCGCGACTTCGGGGTCGTCGCGCCGCCGCCCCCCGAGGGCATCGCCCGCGGCAAGCCCGCGACGGCCTCGTCGAGCGTCACGGTGGGCGCCAACTCGTACCCCGCCGGCAACGCCGTCGACGGCAACCCCGCGACGTACTGGTCCTCCGACTTCGCGGACCCTGCGTGGCTGAGGATCGACCTGGGCGAGCCGGTCCGCATCCGCCGCGTGACGATTCGCTGGGAGACCGCCTACGCCAAGGCGTTCGCCGTGCAGGTCTCGGCCGACGGCCAGGCGTGGACCGACGTGTTCAAGACCGATTCGGGGTCGGGCGGCACGAGCGAGATCGATTTCGCCCCCGTCGCGGCCCGCTACGTCCGCATCTACGGCACGGCGCGCGGCACGGAATGGGGGTATGCCATCCGCGAGTTGTACGTGTTCAAGGAGTAGTCGATCAGGTTATAGTGCCACCATGATTTTTCTCGGAAAGAGCACGGCAGCGAAAAGGGCGATCCCCGGCGGGCGGGCCGAAGCAATTTATGGAGATGCGAGGACATCATGAAAACGCCCCGAGTATTGTGGTGGGTGATGATGGCGGCGCTGGTGACATGGCCGAGCCTGGCACAAGCCGCCGGCCTCGATTTTCCCCTGGAGCGGCAGGTGTTCCAGCGGAATGCTGAGGAGTCGGCCAAGATCAAAGTGGCCGGGACGGTCCCGGCGGATGCGACCCTGGTCGAGGCGAAGGCGGACCTGGGCGCGGGGCTGCGGGGAAAGGCCGTGAACTGGACCGTTGTGGCTCAGGGCGGGCAGATCAAGGATGGCCGATTCGGCGGCAGCCTCGAACTGGAAACGGGCGGATGGTACACGCTGACCGTGCGCTTCCGGAAATCGGCCGCCGATCCGGCTGTCCTGGCGGAAGCCACCGTGGAACGCGTGGGCGTCGGCGACGTCTTTATCACGGCCGGGCAGTCCAATTCCGTCAACTATGGAAATCCGCGTCAGACGTCGAAGGAGGCCCTGTCGGTCTATTTTGACGGCAAGCAGTTCACGCCGGCCGCCGACCCGATTCCCGATGCGTGTGGCGATGGCGGCACCCCGTGGCCGATTCTGGGCGACATGCTGTCCAGGACGACGCGGGCGCCGGTCTGTTTTCGCTCCGCCACGGTCAACTGGTTGCGGGTCCGGGAATGGATCCCCGGCGCCGGTTCAGGAAACATCGAGCGGCTCGTGGAGCGTGCGAAATGGTTCGGCCCCGCCGGCTTTCGGGCCGTGCTCTGGGTGCAGGGCGAGGCGGATGCGGGCCGGCCCGATTTCACGCCGGCCGACGAGTACGCCCGGGAAGCCGCCGCCATGATCAACTTTAGCCGTCAGCAACTGGGCTGGCCGGTCGACTGGTTTGTGGCCGGCACCTGCTACTGCCCGCCCCAGGGAACACAGGATTGGAAGGAGGGCATGACCGCCGTCTTGAAAGCCCAGAAAGCGCTGTGGGACAAGGGCGTCGCCCTCCGCGGTCCGGACACGAACGACCTTGTCGGCAGTCCTGACTACCGGCACGACGGCATTCATTTCGGACCGAGAGGCCTGCTCGTGCATGCCGAGCGGTGGTATGCGGTCCTCAGCGCCCATTATCGGTGGGCGAATCCGGTCACGCGTCCGTCGAAATGAACGACGCATTGGAACATCGGATTATGAGCATTGATTTGTCAAACAAGCGAAAGGAGAGATCGAATGCGTAACAGAACGAAAGGCGGCAGGGTGGTTGCGGAGTTGTTGATCGCTCTGGTTTTCGTTGCAGGTGCGGCCGTGCGGTCCGGTTGCGACGAGGAAGCCATGGACCTGAGCCGCGTGCCTCAGATTCACGAAACGCCCGAACAGCGGGATGCGCGCATGCAGTGGTGGCGCGACGCGAAGTTCGGCATGTTCCTGCACTGGGGGCCGGTCTCTCTGAGCGGCAAGGAACTGAGTTGGAGCCGATATGCCAACCGCCCATGGGACATCAACGGCGTCATGACACCCTGCGAACCCGATTACAACTACGACCATCTCTACGAGAAGTTCAACCCCGTGAAATTCAATGCCGCCGAGTGGGTCAAGATCGCCCAGGACGCCGGCATGAAGTACATGGTGATCATCACCAAGCACCATGACGGTTTCTCGATGTACGATTCGAAACTGACCGAGTACGACATCATGGCCACGCCCTACGGCAAGGACATCATCAAGCAGTTTTCCGCGGCCTGTCACAAGGCGGGAATGAAACTCGGATTCTATTATTCCACACGCGACTGGTATAATCCGGAGTATCTCGTTGGGGACAACGTGAAATATGATAAATGGTACCGCGGCCAGGTCGAGGAATTGCTGAGCAATTACGGCAAGGTGGACGTGATGTGGTTTGACCATGTGGGCGGACAGAACTGGGGCAAGTGGAAGTTCGACGAACTTTTCTCCACGATGTACCGGCTCCAACCCGGCATGATCGTCAACAACCGCGCGGCAAGGTTCTGCGGGCCGAGGACCCCCGAGGATCAGGGGCCGGCGACTCCCGAGATCAAGAAAATGACGGACGGCGATTTCGGAACTCCGGAGCAGTCCGTGGGCAACATGGATCTGAAGAACGACTGGGAGTCGTGCATGACCCTGGTCGGCGGACAGTGGTCGTGGAAGCCGGGCGGCAGGATGTATACGTTCGATGGAACGCTGGACATTCTCGTGAGTTGCGTGACCGGCGGCGGAAACCTTCTTCTCAATATCGGTCCGATGCCGACAGGGGAAATCGAAGGGCGGCAGGTTGAACTGCTCAAGCAGGTGGGCGACTGGATCAAACCGCGCGCCGAGGCGATCTACGGCACGCGCGGCGGTCCCTGGGAGAACGGTAAATGGGGCGGGTCCACGCATCGCGGAAACAGGGTGTACGTTTTTGCGAAGCCGTGGGAGGGCGACAAACTCCGCCTGTATCCGCTGCCCGGGAAAGTCACGGCCGCACGGAACGTCGTTGGCGGTGAAGCGGTTGCCTTCCAGCAGACGGAAAAGGGGATCGATCTCACGCTGGCCCGAGACCGCCGCCAGGATCCGTTCTTTACCGTGATCGAACTTACCCTTGATGCGCCTGTGCCGGACGGAACGCGGATCAAGGCCTTGCGTCCACCCGCTGAGGAACTGTAAACACAGTCATCTTAACACTACAACGCAACTTGCTTCATGGCAACGAACCTAACCTTTTGCCACAACGCGAGTTACGCGACGTAGCGCGGGGCCTTGCGCCCCGCGCAAGAGGGCGCGGGGGATAAACCCCCGCGCTACGGATTGACAGCGGGCTTTGCGCAAGATTCCGCATCCCGGCTCCTGGTATAAGTTGCGTTGTAGTATTAGAGCCTCAGACAGTGGGGAGCACCGCAGGGCTTAAAGTTGGTGCCGAAGGGAGGAGTCGAACCCCCACTCCGCATGGGCGGGACGGGATTTTTTGAATCCTGTGCGTCTGCCGATTCCGCCCCGCCGCGGCGGGCGGACACGGCGCGGTAGGGAACGTCGCCGCGTGCTTCCGCACGCGGCTCACTGGGCACGCGGTGAAAGGCGGGCGGCGAGGGCCTCACCAGGTGACCAGCACTTCAACCGCCTTGTCCGGCTGGATTACCGTCTCGGAGGCCAGCGTAATCGTGAGCCGGTCATCATCCACCATGTGCCCCGCGCCGACCGTCGCCCCGCCGATCTTCACGCTCACCAGCTTAGGCTGCGCCTTTTCCGGAATCGCCAGGGCCAGGGTCTTCAGGTGCAGCCGGCCCCCCTTGAGTTCCACGCGGGCCCGCAGCGTCGTCCCTTCGCGTTTCTGGCTGAAGGTGCCCCAGCCCTCGGCGGCCGTGAACGCGGCGCGGAAATCCTCCGGCGCGAGGCGCGGCGCAAAGCCCAGGTGCCCCTTGGGCCCGTGGTACTCGTAGCCGCAGGTCGCCAGGTACACCCCGTAGGAAGCCATCGCGCGGGCGTAGTGGTTGCCGCACTCTACCTCGTTCCACGGATTGCGGCGCGAGGCGTGGTACCGGTCGTGGATGGCGCGGGTGACGGCCAGGCCTTCCTGGACCATGCCTTCCCAGATCATGTGCCCGGCCGCCTGGTACTCGAAGCCTGTCATGCACTCGTTGAAGTAATAGTCGAAGCCCTGCTGGACGCGTGCGGCATCACCCTTCGGCCAGGAGCACATGATCAGGCCGCCCTCGCCGGCCATGGCGTACCAGCGGCCGGGCTTGTTCTTTTCGCGCCAAGGGCCGACGTCCGGGGTGAAGTTGTATCGCCACAGCGACGCGAGGGCCTTCTTCACATTCTCCTCGCTGAGGATCCGCCCCAGGTGGACCTGCCAGGCCCAACTCTGGCCGAAGACCTGGTCGATCTCGCATCCGTTGTGCGAGCCGACGGTCTTGACGTGGTCCTTGTCGGGAATCTGGATGTAGTACTCGCCGTTGAAGAGTTCGCGGTCGATTGTTTTCGAGCCGCGTTCGACGATTCCGCGCATCTCCTGGGCATAGGCTTTATCGCCGACTTCCTTGGCCATCTCCTCGCAGGCGCGGGCGGCCGCGATGTAAAGCGAACTCAGCCACGCGATCTTGCCGAACCACGCCTGGTCGAGGGTGTTGTGCTGGGCGCCCTCGAGGACCCCCTCGCCGCCGTCCATCCGCACCAGGCAGCCCATGGCCACCTTGATCTTCGGCCAGAGTTCCTTGAGGAACGCGTCGTCGGCCGACATCTGGTGCTCGCGGTAGGCGCGGAGGATGCAGCCCGCCTGGCCGTCGACGGCGAGGCCCGACCCCTCGCCGCGGTGGTTGATGACGCCGCTGGCGGGGTCCATCGCCGTGCCGAAGTCGGTCCGCCGCCTGAGGTCGCGTTCCAGTTGGGGGAACAGGCGGGCGACCGCGTGGGCGTAATGCCAGACGTGGGTGCAGGTGCCTTCGCAGCAGCCGACGCCTTCCCACCCGTAGAACCGGCCGGTCCCGAACCAATGGGCCGTTGAGGTCGCAAGGATCGAGATATTGAGGAACGTGCGGTCCAGGAACCAGTACGGCAGGGTGGAGTCGTACCAGGTGTCGCGCCAGAGCCGAGTCTGGCGGTAGAGCGGCTCGAAGTTCCCGGCCACATGCTGGGCCACCTCGGCCGCCGACTGAAAGCGCGTGGCGTAGAATCGCCCGCCGTCCTTCATCTTCAGGTTCGGGAAGTGCCACGTGACCACGAACGTGACCGTGGCCTCCTTGCCCGCCTCCAGCGAGAACCGCCGGGCCAGGGCGCCAACGAGTTTCTGCCCGAACGGCTTCTCGGCGGCGGGGCTTGCCACGGCGTCGCCCCCTGGCACGGCAGGCGTGCCGTGGCCTGACGGCTGGCGAGCCGGGTCGGAGGCGAGGCCCGCCTCGGCGAAGAGGCTCTCGGGCCGCTTGCCGTCGGGCACCGACGCGGCCCCCTCGGCGCCCTCGCGCGAGCCGAGGAGCGCCAGCCCCATCGTGCCGAAGTCGGCCTGCCCCGCCAGCGCCGGGCCGGGGCCGGTCGGCGCGTCGGTGAAAACGATGTCGTCGATACCGATGTTGCCCCAGCCGCCCGTCTCGTTGTCGACGATCTGGAGTTTGGCGGTTTTGCCGGCCCACGGGCGGACGTCGAAACTGTGCGGCTCCATGCGGTTGTCGTTCCTGCCCGTGGCCGAGAGCACGACCTTGTCGTCCACCAGGAGGTTGATGCAGGTCCTGCCCTCGTGCGCGCCGCCGCCGACGAGGAAGGTGATGTAGTCGCGTTCGACGGCGAATGGCTTGCTCGTGAGCGTGCCGGTGGCCGCGTCCTTCTCGGTGGTGCTGCTGCCGGGCGCCGAGGCGTGCGAGTTGACGACCCGCTTGCCCTTGCCCCCCACGTCGCCCTGGTACTGGGGTATCCTGCTCTTCTCGACGGGGCCGGCGCCGAAGGCCGTGCCGGTGACCGTCCAGCCCTCGTAGGTTTCCTTCTCGAAGTTCTCGAACAGGATGTCGGGCCGCTTGTCGGAGCGCTCGGTCTTCGACGGCTCCCCGGCGCTGCACTCCAGGAAATGTCCCTGGTCCGCCGGCACGAGGCGGTTGCGGCGCACGCCGCCGCCGGGCTGCCCCGAGTACAGGCAGACGGCGTTTTCCAGCCAGCCCGCCAGGAGCGCCTCGACCTTCTGGGAGCCGGTGTTCTTGACGGTGAACCGCAGGACGGTCGCCGGGAGGTTCGAGTCCTCGGCGTTCAGCGGGATGAACGGCGAGAACGCCTCAAGCGAGACCGAAACCGGCGATGCCGGGTCGCGGTACTCGACGAGCCCGATCGGGTACTCGCCGCGGAACGAGACGTCGCTGAACCCGGTGCGGTCGAGGGCGCGGACCTCCGTCTTTCCGCCGGCCGCAATGCGGATCGCGAATCCCTGGTCCAGGGGCGAGGCCGGCCTGGGCGGATTGGCGTATTGCTTGTCGCCCGTGCCGGCGTGCTTATTGAAGATGTCCCAGTTCCAGAGTTTGCCGTCGCCGCCCAGGTAGAGTTGCCCCGCGCAGATGCCGCCGATCGGCATGCCGATTAACTCGAGGTCCTTGCCCCGGTAGACGGTCGGCGTGCCGCGCGCGAAAAGGGACTTGACCCACTCGGGCGACAGTTTCTTGTCGGCCGGGATGAGTTTCTCCAGGTCCACAGCGCCGGGCGACTCGGCGGCGACCCCCTGCGACGCGAGGGCGGCGGCAGCGGCGCCGAGGCCCACGAATCTCAGGAAGTCTCGCCGGTTCGGCCCGGACCCGCAACATCCTGGCGTGTTGCAGCAAGGCTCGTTGTCTTCGGTCATGATTTGATGCCTCCTTATCGCGTGGCGGTTCAGCCTGGTCGAGCGTCCAGTTCCGCTGACGCACCGGCGTGCCATGCCGCGAAACCTTTGTTCACACGGCACATCAGTTCGTGGGCTCCCAGATGCATTTGCCAGTCTTATCGATGTAACCCCATTTGCCACCCTCTATCGGGGAGTCAAAGCGTCCGGGGAATGGACCGAAATTGCCCCCCTCGTTGATAGCCGAAAGACCGTTGCGGAAGATAGTGGCTCCGTCGAACCGGGGTTCGATAACTAACCGCCCGCGGTTGTCCACGAAACCGTACTTGCCGTCGCGCTCAACAAGTGCCATGTCTTCACGAAACACGAGTCCCTGTTGGTGGATAAAGGAGAAGTCAAGAATCGGCGGGGTCGTATATTCACCACGCTTGTCAATGATGCCGCAGCCGTCGGCAGTCGTAACCCATGCCAGGCCGTTTCGAAATGGAGCAGCCTCTTCGAACCTTGGGGCGATAACCACTTCGAACCGCTCATTCACATAGCCCCAGCGGGGGCCGATGCGCACAGAAGCCATGCCTTCGGACCAAAAGCCAACTTCGTCGAACTGCGGCTTAACAACCCAATGCCCGCTCTTATCAATCGCCCCCCACAGCGCCCCGTCTTGAACCCATGCAATGCCCTTGTGGAATGGCCGCGCGTAGGAGAAACGAGGCGCGATCCGGACCGTGCCTTTGCGATCGAGAAATCCCCACTTGCCTTCATGACGAACTTCGATCAAGCCTTCCGAAAAAGAACCTATCGCTTCGTAGATAGGTTCGATGAGCACGGAGCCGTCCATCTTTAGCAGCCCCCACTTCCCGTCACGGCACGCTTGCATCATATCCTGCGGTGGCTCGAACGGCCGAAGTCGTTCGTAGATCGCATCGATAACGAGCCGCCCAGCCCGATCCACCGCTCCGAATTTACGATTGAGATTAACGAGAGCAACGCCAGATTGGAATCCGCCTACAAAGCGGAAACGGGGCGGAATCACTTCAACCCCATCCCGACGGGCAAATCCCCACTCGTCGCCTGCGCGAACGGCAATCCAATCATCGGCAGACAACTGCCTAATATCATCATAACGCGGCTCAATGATCACTCGTCCTCGCTTGTCAACCACTCCTGCCCCACGACCCGAGCGCACGACCATCAAATCTCCGTATATATGTGACATGTCCGAATAGCACGGCTCGATAAGTATGCAGCCATCGAGGCCAATCAACCCATACAGCATCCCTTTCCCAACCCTGGCTACGCCGCCATCAAAATCATTCGCTACATCCCACTGAGGCCTTGAGAGATACTCTCCCTTGCGGTTGATATAGCCAAAGCGCCCTTCGGAAAATACCGCGGCCGCACCCTCATGGAACTCTCGCGCCCACACGAAATCGCATCGCGATTCCGGAGCACGTCCCGTGTCGATCTCGCCCATTATCCTCTCAATTATCGAGTATGAACCAGGAGGCATACGGTCAAACATGAAATCGATTTTCAGCGTCCCCTCGCGGTTGATATAACCCACTCGCCCATTGAGTAGAACCGGAAACAGCGGTTCCAGGGGGCTTATCTCGGCATCCTTCATGCCGAATGAGGCGGCACAACCGGCCATCGGCAGGAACGAGCAAAACGCCACACATATAGGGACTATCCGCATTATATACTTCATTACGGACCACCCTTCCCCTGAAATTCCGGGAATTCCGGGGACAATACTATTTTTCTTTGTCCTTGCGTGGGCGGCCGGGATGGACCGGGCAACCACCCTTGGTCACTTGCGAGGCAGGGCCGTCGTGATCTCCTGGAGGCCCACGCCGAGCGTCTTGCGGGCGACGGCGTCGAGGTCCTTCTCCTCGCCGCGCAGGTGCATCGTCCGGTGGACGTGCTCCAGGGACCGGCCCGGCTCCAGCGCCGCCGCCGGCGAGGAAGACTCCAGTTCGTAGAACGGGCCCATGGGCTTCTTGCCCGGCGCGGGCGGACCGTCGTTGTAACTGTTGGCCACTTCGCCGGCGTACGGGTTCTCCTGGATCTGCCACGCGGAGTTGACGTAGTCCGCGGCGCCGGCCGGCAGGGTGAACTGCACCAGCGTCAGCACGCGGTTCACGGCGTCGTAACTGCCCAGGATGGGCTTGACGCGTTTCGGGCTGACGCCGATCTTCGAGCGGCACTGGCCGTCGGCGCTGAAGTATGCCACGTTGTTCTTGACGACGAGGCGGTCGGCCGGCACCTTGCCGAAGTAGTCGTCCTTGACGGGGGGGCCCAGTTCCGAGTCCGGCCCCGCCTTAATGGGGATCACCACGGTCGTTGCCGGCGACGGGTTGAACATGCCCAGGATCCAGATCGAAAGGAGCCCCGAGTCCTTGCGCCACGGTTCTTTGCCGGCGTTTGTGATCTTGTTGGCGGACTCGTAGGCGACCATCCTCGTGCCCGGCGCCGGCGCCACGCCCAGGAGATTCCATGCCTCGGCCGCCGGCAGCACGCGGACCTGCCGCCGGATGTCCACCTCGAACTTCGTGCCGGAATAGTTCGTCACCTGGAACCGCCGGTGGAAGAAGGCCGACGAGGACTCCTTGCCGAGGAGGGCGAACGGTTCGGTGTCGATGGCCGGCGGCACGACCCAGTGGGCCAGGTCGAACGGCGCGCCCTTGGCGAAGTAGATGGAGAACTGGCCGCCCTCCGGGCCCAGCCACATGCGCTCCTCGCCGCCGTACGGGTTGAAATGCTCGAGCGTCTTGCCCGAGGCCAGCAGGTCGCGGTTGATCCAGCCGAAACTCATGCCCTCCGGCCCGTCGGCCGTGCTGGTCATCACGCGGCCCTGCAAGGCCGGGACGACGGCCACCTGCGCCAGGCCCGACGGGTCGGAAAGCACCACCACCCCCCCGTGTTTCTGGAGGAAGGCCACGTCATCCTTGAAAATTCTGCCGGTTGCCTGCGGCCGGCCGCAGCCCGCTGCGAGCAGTGCCAACGTTACGCCCAGGGCGATTCGCATCACGGTCGTTCTCTCCTTCTTAAGTTCGTGCACGTGCACCAGCCTATGCCGCGCCCGGCGACCGCCAGGGTCGCCGTGCCCTCTCAAGGATTTTTCTTCTTGTCCAGGTCTGTTGAAAACATGCTTCTTCTCTACCCTCTCCCCTTGTGGGAGAGGGTAGGGTGAGGGGGCACAGGGGGCCTGGGTGCCTTCTTCACCCTCACCCCACCCCTCTCCCATCGAGGGAGAGGGAGCCCCGGCGCGCCGGGGTTTTCAACAGAGCATTCTTGTCCCGAAGGGCCTTCAAGGTATCCGCGTCCAGCCTGGCATTCTTGCCGGGCCGGTTTCCCTACGCTCCCCAGGGCGCGGCCTGTTCGCGTACGGCGCCTCAGCCGCACGACCGTCTCCTCGTCGTCCTCCCCGGAAAGAAACCGTCGGCAGCCGCCGGTTCCCCCGCTGCGTAACGTGGTGCGGATATCCGCCTGCGACAACTCGTGCCAGGCGGGCCAGAACTTCACCCTATGCCCCGCCGCCCCCGAGTCAACCCAATTTCCGTATCCTGTCCCCGGAACTCGAGGCGAAAAAGTAGCATGTCCCCATTTTTCCCATCCGCAACGCAACTTATGCCTTTGTGCGGCGGGTGCGGAGACCCGCCGCGCAAAGTTGCGTTGTAGTACTAATCGGCCTTGCCCTTGGACTTGTCATCCGGCGCCTTTGCGGCCTCGTTGGCGATATCCTTCAGCGCGTAATCGCAGGTCTCAACGAGGTAGCGATCGCCCGACAGGTCACAGCGCTGGCGGGTCCGCTCGATGATCTCTTTGGCGCGCGGGTCGCCGATGCGCCCCAGGGCCCGGACGGCCCACATCGTCTCGCCAGCAAAGTCCGGATCGGTCCGCCCGGATTCGGTCTTGGGTTGGGGGCGAGCATAAGAGGCATCGATCTCCTTGAGAAGATTAACCAGCGCATCCACGCACCCCGGAAACTTGAGTTGGCCCATGTCCCAGATGATCTCGTTGCGCAGGACGGAGGGCTTGGTGCCCTTCAGGAGCCGGATGAGGCACGGTCCGGCCACGGCGTCGCCGCAGGCCAGGAGGGCCTGGGTTGCCTCCCTCCCTTTGGAACCCCAGACCAGCCGCTTCTCATAGTATGGAACCAGGGCCTCGGCCCGGGCCTTCGGGTCCGCCAAGGTGCAGATCCGCCGGATTTCGACGTGGTCCAGGTAGGCCTTGATACGGTCCTTCAGTTCCGGATGCTTGTCCAGTTGGGCCTTGACCCCCGCGACCGGGTCCTTTGACAGGTAGGCCAGGAAGTAGTCCTTGAAGACCAGAGGCTGAAGGTCCTCCGGATCGGCGATATGGTAAGCCAGGGCGCCCGACTCCTTGCCGTACTTTACCTCTACTGATCGCAGCAGCCAGATGTTGTCCTCTCCGGCGTCCTTGACCAGGGGCCGGTCGCTACGCGCGCTATTGCCGGTATCAAGGATCTCGATGATGTCCTTGGGGTAGTCATTTCTCCCGCCGCGCCAATCTTGAGATGAATTCCGCCAGTGAACGAACCCTCCGATCACCGGTGTCAGGCCGTAGTCGATCACGACCAGCGTCTGTTTCTCCTTGAAGGTCCCCTTCAGAACCTCGGTGACGAGAAGGGTGGCGTGATACTCCTCGGACGAAGCCACCTCCGGCCGGCCTTCGTTGTGGTCCACGTACTCGACGGAGCCCTGATTCAGGTGCCCGATGACAATCAGGTTTGACCGCTCGACGACCTCGGCGTCCGGGTACTGCATTCGCAGCCAAGCCCAGGCCCGTGGGGTTGACGCGAGAATCCCCGCGACCAGCACCAGGCCGATCAGAACCCGACGACTCTTTGTACCCATGGCGATGTTCCTATAAGTGAGCTTGTCCCCATGCGCCCGCCGCGGCGGGCCTGGAATAAGGTGGAACCGCCGCCATGGGTAACGTTCCCGCTGCTGTTGCGGAGGGAGCCCGAAGGGCGACCGGAACAACAGCAGCACTCTCGGCAACGGAACACCCGTCGCCCCTGCCCGCCGAAGCCTTGGCGAAGGCAGGTGTCTCGATTCTGGAGTTCCGGGGTGGAGTTCCGGGGACAGGATACTTAACTCCCTGTTTTGCGCGGCCTCGGTCCTGGCGGTCGCAATCGCTCATGGCGCGCTCCCAGGGGTCGTGGCGCCCTCTGAAGACGGTTTCTTCTTGGGTTTGGCTTTCTCCTGAAGGGCCTTCGAGGCATCCGCGTCCAGCCTGGCATTCTTGCCGGGCCGGTTTCCCTCGCCGATGTCCTCGAGGGCCTTGGCGGCCAGTTCCGAGAGTTGGCTGACCACGTCGGGATGCACGGCCGCCACGTTGGTGGTTTCGCCGAGGTCCGCCTCCAGGTCGTAGAGTTCGGACTTGTCCTGCGCGGGCGTGTTCTTGGCGGCCCCTTTGTTGACGAAGAGTTTCCACCGTCCCTTGCGCACCGCCCTGAGTTGATCCCCGGTGTAGTAAAGGAACGTGTCGCGTGCAGACTTGTCGGAGGCGCCGGCAAGGAACGCCCCCTGGTCGCAGCCGTCGATGACGCGGTCGGTCGGCGCCGCCGCGCCGGCCATCCTGGCGAAGGTCGGCATCAGGTCGATGGAGGCGATCAGTTCGTTGCTCTCGCGTCCGGCGGGTATCCGCCCGCCCCAGAGGATGCAGGGCACCCGGAATCCGCCCTCCCAGGCCGTCATCTTCCCGCCGTGCAGCGGGCCGGCGGAGCCGCCCATCTCGCCCTTGACCAGCCACGGGCCGTTGTCGCTGGTGAAGAGGACGATCGTGTTTTCGGCCAGCCCCAGTTCCTTGATCGCATCGAGGAGGCGGCCGGTGTTCCAGTCCAGTTCCTCGATGACGTCGCCGTAGAGGCCGCCCTTGGACTTGCCGAGGAACTGCTCGGAAGCGCCGATCTTGACGTGCGGCATGCTGTGGGGCAGGTACAGCAGGAACGGCTCGTCCTTGTGCTGGCGGAGGAAGGCGATTGCCTCGTCCGTGTAGCGCCCCGTGAGGCTGCCCATGTCGTCGGTTTCGCCGGCCTTCTCCTTGTTGCGGTAGAAGGCCACGTGCCCCGAGTCGGTGGCGCCCAGCGTGCCGAAGTAGTAGTCAAACCCCTGGTCGGTCGGCATGCGGCCTTCCACGAACTGGCGGCCCGAGAGGTCCCACTTGCCGATGCAGCAGGTGGCGTAGCCGGCCGACTTGAGCACCTCGGCCATCGTGATCTCGCTGCCCGCCAGGCTCCACTTGCGGATGACCCGCGCGGGGTAGCATCCCGTCATCAGGGCGGTGCGCGACGGCCCGCAGACCGGCTGTACGTAGAAACTGGTCAGTTTCAGCCCTTCGCGGGCCATCTGGTCCAGCCGCGGCGTGTGGATGGTCTTGGAGCCGTAGCAACTCAAGTCCCCATAGCCTTGGTCGTCGGTGAAGACGATGACGAAGTTGGGCTTCTTCGCCGGGGCGGGGGCGGCCGCCAGCCAGGCCGGCCGCACGGCGCAAGCGGCTGCGCCGAGGCCAATCGTTCCCAGAAAGCGGCGACGCGTAGTGGACGGCATACGCTTCTCCTTTCCGCTTCGGGTTCCCGTCCCGCACAGGCCGCAGGAGCGGCTGGAGTGCGATTTCGGCATGGCCGGCGTGATCTTCTTGAGGCCTGCGCCGAGATTTTCGCTCGCCGGGCGGTCAGCGTTTCTGCAGGTCCTTGACCTGGTCTTCAAGGTTCTCGACGCGGTTCTTAAGGGTCTTGATCTCGCGCTTCTGCGATTCGGTTTCCTGCCGGAGCCGATCGTTCTCCGCCGTCAGGCGCAGCACCTCGTTCTGGAGCGCCTCCTTGTCCATTTTTTCGACGCGTTCGCGGTCCTTCGGAGCAGGCGCCGAAGAGTAGCCCGAGTCGCCGATCACCACCAACGGTTTGCTGGGGGCGAAGCAGCCGGCCACCAGAATGAGGAACGCCTCCAGAATCGCCACCACCCACAGCA